>Ga0207048_10216_pt1 | contig 18479 bp, 8 predicted proteins | sample Alteio_BWMinCont_65_FD_153301 | JGI IMG/M metagenome (GOLD analysis project Ga0207048, IMG submission 153301) | Enriched cells from forest soil in Barre Woods Harvard Forest LTER site, Petersham, Massachusetts, United States -... | ecosystem: Environmental > Terrestrial > Soil > Temperate forest >...
CAGGATGACCTTCAACAGATGTTGAAGACACTGCTCGCCGACCGCTTCGGCCTGAAGAGCCATATGGAGGACCGTCCCGTGGACGGATACACCCTCGTCGCCGCCGGACCGCACATGAAGAAGGCCGACCCCGAAAATCGCACCGGCTGCAAGACCGGCCCCGGGCCCGACGGCAAAGATCCCCGCATCAACAATCCGCAACTGGGCAGGCTGGTCACCTGCCTGAACATAACCATGGCGCAGTTCGCGGCGCAGCTCCAAACCATGGCATCCGGCTACATCAAGAGTCCGGTCATCGACGCCACGGAGATCGACGGCGCCTACGACTTTACCCTTAGCTTCAGCACCTCGGGCCAGCTCCGCCCGTCTTCTCCACAGGCCGGCGACGATCCGTCCGCGGCGGGGGCAGCATCCGTGCCCACCGGCGGCATCAGTCTCTTCGACGCCATCGCGAAGACCCTCGGCCTGAAGTTGGAGAAGAGTAAGGTCTCCGTGCCCACGCTCGTCATCGATCACATCGAACGGACTCCGACGGAAAATTAGCTCTATGCGTGGAACGGAGCGAATTAGGTAAACAATGAGGTGAGGGGTTCAAAGATGAGCAAGAATTTGGTGGTGGTCACGTTTGTCACTTTGCTCTGCTGCTGCGCGGCAGGCTCAGCCCAGGGAAACCCACACAAGCCTCGAGTCTTAATTGTTTCAATGCCCGCTGCTGGTTCCCCGGCAAGTACGGGGGCGGCAGATGGCTCCGATCAAAATCCGTTTAGCTCGATCCAGGCAGGCATCGATGCTGCTTCCCCGGGAGACACGGTTCGAGTGAAAAAGGGGGTCTACCGGAACCTCGGTTTTGGGACGTCTGATAATAATGGCCCGGTTGTGTTGTTCAGCAAGGGCGGCAGTGCTGCGGGTGGCAGTATGACTTTGCTGGGCGAGCCCGGAGCCGTCATTGAGTACGACGGGAGCGGCGGGATCCTGGGGGCGAAGGATGTTGCCTACCTTACGGTCCGGGGTTTCGTCATCAAGGGGCCTGCGGCGGGCATTGGCGAGGCGGTGGCTTTACAGCACAGGCTGGATAACCCTGCCCAGTCGAAGTACGTCGGCCAAGGCATCTCGTTTCCGGGGCCATCCCACCACATCGAGATTTTGAACAATGTGGTATCGGGCGCGTGCGGTTCTGGGATTCGCGTGAACAAGGGCGACTACATCACGATTCAAGGAAACAGTGTTTCAAATTCCACGGGATGCAGCGCCTCAGCCGAGAGTGCGTTGGTGATTGCAGAAGCTACCAATGTGGATGAGTCGGACGCAGTCAAGATCACAATTCAGGGCAATAAGGTCTTCGACAATCGCAATCATCTTCCTTTTTTCGCGCGCAACGGATTCCCTCCGGGAGCCAAGCCTCCGTTTGAGTCCTACGGAAAGGCTGAATCCACCTACATTATTGATGGCTCGGGGATCTATCTGACTCGAAACAGCCAGTTCTATGCGCACGGCAAGTATCTGATTGCGAATAATGTGTCTTACGGGAACGGCATCAACGGGATGGTTGTTCACTATACGGACCGAGTCATTTTGAGGAACAATACGATTGCGAATAACGGAACCGTCCCCCTGGATGCTGGCCGGCAAAAGGTTAGCGGGTTGGTCGTCAATCATTCCGATGATGTTGAGATCGTGAACAATCGTGTGCAGGTTGATGTTCCTGGCGATGCGGCGATTCGGTTTTTTGGGCAGGTTTCCGGGATCAAGGCAAGCGGAAACAAGATCGCCGGAGGCAGGTCTGACCTGACGGATGGAGTTGTGAGAGTGGGCAGCATCGGTTCCACAACTGAATTGCCGAAGGATTAGTCAGCGGGATTGATCTGCCCTATCTTGGGGTTCCACCTTGGGCTGACCAGCATTCCTTTGCGCTATGGCAGTTCACCGTGTCGGTCAGCGTTTTGTGGAGTGCGGACTTCTGGCTGCTTGAGAGCGAGGAGAAGGTGTTACCTAACTCATCGGGGTCGGACGTGAGGTCGTGGTATTCCTTTTCGCCGTCGGAGTACTCGACATAAAGGTTCGTTCGGGACCGAATGGCCTCATACGTGGTTGGGTTGCCGCTCTGGGCCATGGGCAGGTCCGGATCGACCAGATCGCGGACCGGTCCGTGGTGCTCCACCAGGGTGACCTGCCTCCAGCCGTCGGCGGACTGGCCGTGCAGGAGTGGCACCAGGCTGGAGCCGTCGATGTTCGGCAATTGATCCGCGCCGGAGAGTTGGAGGAAGGTTGGGCAAAGATCGATGTTCTCCGCGATTGCATCCACGGTGCGGCCTGCAGGAACGCCCGGACCGGTGACCACGAGCGGGACATGGATGTCGGTGTCGTAGGCGCTCATCTTGCCGGGCCGGAGGCGATACTCACCCATGTGATAGCCGTTGTCGGAACTGAAGATGACGTAGGTGTTCTTCTCCTGGCCGATGGCAGCGACGGCGGCCTCCAGTTCGCCGATCATTTTGTCGACGGCCTGGACCGACTGGGCGCGTTTGCGGAAATCCCTGTCGATCATATCCATGTTGGCCTGGGTGAGTGCCGGAATCGACGCAAGCCAGCGAGGCGCTGCCGCATCGTGGGGAGCGTTGTAGGCGGGACCTCGGGGAGCATGGAGGGACGGAAAGGCACTGGCATCCCGAGGCGCCGGAGTATACGGCGCATGGGGGGCAAACGTGGCGATTTCAATGAAGAAGGGCTTGCCCGGACTGTCAGATTTCTGCTGGATGAATTGCACTGCGTCGGCGGCCAGAACGTCCGTCAGATAATCCTCGGGCGCGAGGCCGTGTCGAACCAGCTTGCCGTCCTGGTTCAGCGCGTAGTTGAACTCCGGATAGCCGTTGCCGGCGACGTTCCAGTGAGTCCAGCCGGGACCGGCCGAGTGCTTTGCAGGCTCGTAGCCATTCAGGTACTTTCCCATGAATGCGGTGCGGTAGCCGGCTGCCGAAAGCGCAACCGCAAAGGTCGCCTCCTCATTTCCGCGCGAGCGAAAGATCAGGTAGCCGCCGTCGTCGCCGACGTTCTTGAAGACGCCGGTGTCGTGCGGGTAACGGCCGGTGAAGATGGACGACCGTGACGGACAGCAGAGCGAGTCCGACACGAAGTAGTGCGAGAACGTAACGCCCTTCTGCTGCATGGCGAGGACGTGCGGCATGAACTGCACGATGTTCATGGCCAGGTCGTCGGTGAGGACCAGGATGATGTTCGGACTGCCTGGTGCAGCCGGATGGGAGGCCAATACGGGTGGGGGCGGCGGTGGAGGCTGGTTGGCGGCGGGCGCACTCTGAGCTGGTCGGCCGAACTCGGGATTCTGTGCCTTGCAGGCGGCGATGATATTCGGGGCGACCGTGGGCAGCGGTTTCGCAGCCTTCGGTGGCGCAGGAGTTCCCTGCATAATCGGCTGGACACAGTCCACCTGGAGCCCCGTTCCAGACGCCGCTCCGCCCTGAACGAAGCCTGCGTCGCGGCAGGCTGCTGTGATCTGCGCGCAGGCACCCTGTGGTCGACGCGGTTGTGCGCCGGCTCGTGCGGCAAGATTGATAAGGATAATGAAGGAGATTATCGAAAGGCGCCGAGAAGTATTCATGGCATCACCTTGAAGTGACCTGAGCAGCACTTTCTGAAGCGGGACATGGCCCTGATTGTTGCTTGAAAATATATACCTCTGAACCTGCTAAGCCCAAGCGTCGGCGGTGTATTCCTGCTGGCGACAGAGAGCCGCTGGGAAGCCGGCCGGGACTGACCTGTATGATAGATTTCATACAGTCCGCAAAACTGCGGAGAGATGGCCGAGTGGCTGAAGGCGCACGCTTGGAAAGCGTGTTTACCGCAAGGTAACCAGGGTTCGAATCCCTGTCTCTCCGCCATTCCATTTTATTCCCAAAACAAACTTCGGTTGCACGATGGGGCTCCGTCAGACGGAGTTTTCAAGGACGTGCTGCGTGGCAGCCCCAGTTGCAATGACGGCTAGCCGGACTGGTTTGGATCGCGGGTGGAAGCTACTGTACTGAGTTGAAAATTCCGTATAGACTTCCGGTGCAATCGAGCTGAGTGCCGGGCAGGTAGAGCCGCCTTAGCTTTGCCAATCGATCCAACCTTACGGAGTCCCCTTGCAGCCAGCATCTCGTAGTCTAGTCGTCCTCGGCGTCGCTTCCCTTCTCCTGGCTCCACAGAACATTTGGGCTCAGGCTGGCAGCTCTGGTGGTGGGCTGGTGATTGATCATCGCTATGCCAACATAGATGCTCAGAGCCTGATCGGGCTACCGATGGGTTCGCACAAGACGACCGTGGAGAAGAATGGGTCGCTGCGGTGGTCGCAGTGGTCGTTGAAACGCAAGCCGCTGGATGTGCCGATCGGGTTTTCGAGCCAGATGGATGGGGCGCTGGCGATTGAACCTTTTGTAGAGGCGGACGGTGGGAACGTCGCACTGAAAGTGACTTCGCAGACGCTGTACAAGGGGCGTTATCCGTTTATCGTGTCGAAGCTTGTGGGTTCGCCGGAGACGCTGCGGCTGGAGGAACTGGCCTTTTCGGCAGACCCGGATGCGGATCCGGCGAGTCTGCCGACTGCGACTTCGGGGGCCAAGGGGCTGGACGTGGTGCGGCTGGTGTTTACGAACGAGGGCACTACCGCGCAGAAAATTCTGCTGAAGCTGAGTGGGCGGGAGCGGAATCTCCCGGGGCATGTGGTCAACGATGTGTTGATGACTGGCGCTGGCGAGGATGTGGCGCAGGTATCGGATGCGGGTGGTGCGACCGTGTCGCGCGAGGATGAAGGGCTGACGCTGGCGCTGCGGGCGAGTGTGGCGCCGGGTGGATCGAAGACAATCTGGCTGCGGCTGCCGTATGAGTGGTCCGCTGCGCGGAATTCTGAGGTGTCTACCTTGAGTGGCGACGCGCTGCTGGCAAAGGCGGTAGCGCAGTGGGATGGGACCTGGGCACGGGGGGCGCGAGTTCATTATCCGGACCAGGTGCTGAATGACTTCTTTGACTCGTCGCTGGCGTGGGTGCTGATTCTGACCGAGTACGATGCGAGAGGCGATCTGTGGACGCTGGATGGGCCGGATGTGTATCGGCAGTATTGGGGGCGCGGCGAGTATTTTCAGGCGCGGGCGTTGGAGGTTGGGGGGCTGCTGTCGCCGGCGCGGGAGTCGGTTGAACATGCGTTCCACATCATGAACGACGATGGCGAGTGGGATGGGCCGCCGACGAGCGGGTGGCCGGCGTGGGACAACATTGGCGGGAACGCGGCGGCGGTGTGGGACTACTACCTCTACTCGCGCGATAAGGAGTGGCTGGCGCGGGCTTATCCTTTTTTGCTGCGGTCGTCGGAGTGGGTGCGTGATCATCGCGAGGAGACGACTTACGAGAATGTTGCCGGGGTCCCGGCGGCGGCGCGGCCCATTCGAAGGATGATGACGGGGTCGAAGTGCAGGGCGGAGATTGAACCGGCGTTGAAGCCGGGCGAGAAGACTTACTGGTATGGACTGCTGCCTTGGTCGTATGGGGATTCGGGGCTGCCGGAGGGTCATTCCTACTCGCATAATTTTCTAGCCGCGTATGGGATGAGGGTGAGTGCGGAAGCCGCCCGAGTGCTCGGCAAGACGGAGGACGCGGCGTGGCTGGAGAAAGAGTATGGCGCGTACACGACGGCGATCCGCGAGTCGGTGGATCGATCGGTGAAGTTGGAAAAGGGGGCGGTACCCTATCTGCCGGCGCAACCGACGCGGCCGGAAGCGGCGTACTCGCAGACGTTCCTGGCGATTTGGCCGACAGGGTTGTATAGCGCGAATGATCCGCTGGTAAGCGGGTTGCTGACTCGGATGGAAGGCGAAGAGGCGCAGGGGCTGCCGACGAATGTGGCGTGGGCGGGGCCGGCGGGGATATGGCCGGGTGAGTCGATGAATATGAGCGAGACCTACCTGCTACGAGATGATGCGAAGAAGAATGCGGCGATGCTGCTGGCGGCGCTGAATCATTCGTATACGACCAATGTGTTCAAGGAAGAGATTCTGACGGATGTGACGAAGGAACGGGCTTGCGACACTCCGCATAGCAATCGGCAAAACGGACAAGGCACGGGCGATATGCCGGAGGCATGGGGGAACGCGAATGTGGTGGATCTGCTGCGCGACATGCTGGTTCAGGAACGGACTGAGGCGCCGGCAACGATGGAGAGCAAGACTACGCTGCATCTGCTGGCGGGATTGCCGGCGGAGTGGATTGGCAAGGTGGGTGAGGTGGTGAACGTGGATCGGACGCCGACTACGCTGGGAACGGTGGTGTCGCTGAAGTTGACGCGGACGTCGGCGGCGATGCTGCAGCTTGAGTTTGATCCTGGATCGCGGGCGACTGAGACATTTGTGCATGTGCCTCTGCCGGAGGGATCGCGGGTTGCCGAGGTGAAGATAGATGGGCGGGCCGTTTCGACGAGCGCGATCAAGGTATCGGCTGGTGGGCAAGAGGCGGTAGTTGCGGCTGGGGTGTTGTCGCATAGGGTTACGTTCGACTTCACGCTGGGCGCGACTATGGGGACTGCGCGATGAATCGCAGGAGTTTCGTTGCGAGGCTGGCTGCCGCGGGGGTGACTAGTTCCCTGCCCGGTTTTAGTCAGGGTGCCGTGAAGGCTACGCTGACGATTGATGCTAGCCAGCCGGGGATGACAATTCCGCGAGATTTTACCGGGCTATCTTATGAGTCGGCGCAGTTGGCTAATCCGGCGTTTTTCTCCAAAGAAAACAAACAACTGATTGAGCTGTTTCGCGGGCTTTCGACCAGCGGGAATCTGCGGTTGGGTGGTGGGTCGAGCGAGTTTACTACTTACTTGGACGCTGACCCGACGGTGGCGCCGCCGTTTGAGGTGTTTGGGCCGGATACCAGCAAGACGGTGAAACATGGAACGGTGACGACGGCGTTGGCGCTGAGAAATCTGCGGGAGTTTCTTGATGCGACGGCATGGAGTTGTTTGTACGGGTTGAATCTTGGACAAGGCACAAAGGAGAACGCTGCGGCTGAAGCTGCCGCGGTGCAGCGCCTCCTGGGGCCGCGGTTGATGGCGTTTCAGATTGGTAATGAGCCAGATGGATTTCGGAATCGCTATCGGCCGGCGGGTTGGGGGCCTGCCGACTATTTGAAGGAGTGGAATGAGTTTCATGATGCGATTGCTGCGGCGGCACCGGGGGCGAAATTTGCGGGGCCGGATATTTCGAACAAGCTGCCGTTTCTGACTGCGTTTGCTGAGGTGGCGCCGAAGCACAAGGATGTGATTCTGCTGACTGGGCACTACTACGCGATGGGGCCTGCCGGGAGTCCCGGCGCGACGCTGGACCAGCTCGCGGAGACAGACCCGAAGCAGGCCACGATGCACGTGAGCGGGTTTCCGGTGGTTGCAGATGCGATGAAGGTGGCTGGATTGCCATTTCGGCTTAGCGAAGGAAACTCCTGCTGGAACGGAGGGCAGCCAGGCGTGTCGGATACGCTGGCTTCGGCGCTGTGGTGCGCGGATATCATGTTGCGATTTGCGACGATGGGATGGAGTGGGGTGAATCTACATGGCGGCGGAGATGGATTCTATACGCCGATTGCGGGGGCTCCATCTAAGGGATTTACGAGGCGGCCGGAGTATTTTGGAATTCAGTTCGGGCAGAGCTTGGCGGGTGCAAGTTACCTGGGTGCGATCTTGTCGGGCGCGGGACAGCACGTGACGGCGTATGCAGTGGAGCAGGGCGGACGGAGGCGGGTTGCAGTAATTAATAAAGGAGACGCGCGGATTAGTATGGAATTGCCGATGCGTGTGGGCGTGAAGGCGATGAAGTTGAGTGGTCCGGCTCTCGATAGTAAGGAAGGGACTGCGTTTGGTGAGGTTCGCGTGTCGCGTTCGCAGATCGTTGATGTAGGGGCTCATTCGGGGATGATCTATGAGCTGTGAAGTATGAGGGACCGTAAATGAGTATCTCGTTTGGACGTGTTAGCCGTAGGAGTTTTCTGAGCGGAACGGCTGCGGTTGCCGCAGCGCTGGCAAGGCGGCAAGGTTGGGCAGTTGCTCCGAGTAGTGGAGCGGTTGGGTCTTCGCGGTATGTGTTGCACTTTGCGCGACCCGCGGCGACGTGGCCGGATGCGCTGCCCGTGGGCAATGGACGGCTGGGGGCGATGGTGTTCGGCGATCCGGCGAGCGACCGGGTGCAGTTGAACGAAGAGTCGATCTGGGATGGAGAGCGGCGCGATCGGAACAATCCGCGGGCGGGCGAGGCGGTACCGAAGATTCGCGAGCTGCTGTTTGCCGGGAAAGTTGCTGAGGCGGAGAAGTTGGCGGCGGCGGACATGCTTTCGGTTCCGCAGCGCATGCCCTGCTATCAGACGCTCGGCGATCTGCGGCTGGACTTTGCTGCTGGCGGACTGACGCCTGATGCAAAGGTGGAGGACTATCGATTGGAGCTGAACCTTGACTCAGCGATTGCGACTACCAGCTTTCTTCATGAAGGCACGAACTATGTTCGCGAGGTTTTCAGTTCGGCGCCGGACCAGGTGATAGTTGTGAGGATGACGGCGACGGGGCCGGGTAAGATCGGTTTTGCTGCGCGGATGGATCGGCCGGCACACTTTACGACTAGTTCGAATGGGTCTGATCGGCTTGTGCTTGCGGGCGAGGCTATTCCGGTGAACGACAATCCGGGACAGTCGGTGAAGGAGAATCCGGTTGGGATTCGCTTTCATAGCGAGTTGCTTGCGGTGGCGCCAGGTGGTTCGGTGACTAGCGACGCGGGCGTGTTGAAGGTCGCGAATGCGACGGCGGTGACGCTGCTGATCGACTGTGCGACGAGCTATCGGTATCCGGCGGGGCTTGATGCAATGCAGGCTGCTGTGGATCGGAATCTGAAGGCGGCGAGTGCGCGGACTTACGAAGAGTTGAAGGCGCGGCATGTGGTTGATCATCAGCGGTACTTTCGCCGTGCTGAAATTCGGTTGGGCGAGGATGCGAAGGCGGCGACGCCGACGGATCAGCGAGTGCAGCACATCAAGGATGGCGGCGAGGATGTTACACTGCTGCCGATCTACTTTCAGTTTGGGCGCTACATGCTGATCTCCAGCAGCAGGCCGGGGACGCTGGCCGCGAATCTGCAGGGGATCTGGAACGAGTCAGTTGATCCGCCGTGGGGCAGCAAGTACACGATCAACATCAACACGGAGATGAACTACTGGCTGGCGGAGCGAGCGAATCTTGCGGATTGCCATCTGCCGATGTTCGATCTTCAGGATGCGACTCGCGCGCCTGGTGCCGTGACGGCGAAGAAGTACTACGGCGCGCGCGGAATGGTGGTACATCACAACACCGACATCTGGGGTGACTCAGGACCGATCGACGGACTGGGTGGTGGGATATGGGCGATGGGCGCGGCTTGGATGTCGATGCACCCATGGGCTCACTATGAGTATGGCGGCGACGTTGGATTTCTGCGAACGCGCGCCTATCCACTGCTGCGCGAGAATGCGATGTTTCTGCTGGACTACCTGACGGCTGCTCCGGAGGGAACGCCGTATGCAGGCAAGTTGGTGACTGGGCCTTCGTGCTCACCGGAGAACAAATACAAGCTGGCGGATGGGAAGGCGTTCAACCTGTGCATGGGCCCGACGATGGATATTTCCATCACGCGCGCTGTGCTGACTCGGCTGGTGAAGGCTGCCGAGTTGCTGGGTAATCCAGCGGAGGATGCGGAGTTGGTTGCGCGGGCTAAGGCGGCGATGGCGAAGCTTCCGGAGTTTCGCGTCACGCATGACGGGCGACTGCAGGAGTGGCCGGAAGACTATGTCGACAATGAGCCTGGCCATCGGCATATTTCGCATCTGTGGGGGCTGTACCCGGACGATCAGATTACTTTGCGCGGGACGCCGGAGTTGGCTAAGGCGGCGCGCGCGACGCTCGACAAGCGGTTGGCGGCAGGTGGTGGGAGCACAGGGTGGTCGCGGTCGTGGATCATCAACTGCATGGCTCGCCTGGAAGATGGCGAGGCTGCGTACGAGAATGTGCTGCAGCTATTTCGCCAGTCGACGCGACACAATTTGTTCGATGTGTGTGGCCTGAAGGAGAATTCGCCATTTCAGATCGATGGCAATCTTGGCGGGCCGAGTGGCCTGGTGGAGATGCTGCTGCAATCGCATGCGGGCGTGGTTCGATTGCTGCCTGCTCTGCCGAAGGCGTGGCCGGACGGGAGCTTTCGTGGGTTGCGGGCGCGTGGTGGTTTGGAGATTGATCTGGAATGGAGGAATGGCAAGGCGACCAAAGCGACACTCCGGGCTTCGCAGGATGCCGAGATACGGTTCGCTGCGCCGGCAGGGCAGAAGGTCGCGTCAATGACCGTGGGTGATAAACATGTTCCTGTGGTTCAAGGCGCGGACGGAACCTTTGCCGCCACTCTGAAACGCGGCGCGGGCTATAGTCTCAGTTTCGGTTGACTTGCTTCTCTGTTGATTTCTTTATGCAGAAAGGGAGATGCCTCGGCATCTCCCTTTCTGCTGCGTTACGAATCGTGAGTTCTAGAAAACAACCCTGAGTCCTTGCTGTAATACGCGAGGAACGCTGGAAGTCGACGTAATCGTTCCAAATGCCGCGGCGGTTGGCGAAAGGTTCGGGGCGCCGAACGACGCGTGGTTGAGGACGTTGAAGGACTCGAAGCGATACTGAATCTTCACTTTTTCTCCGACGCTGAAGTCTTTGAGAATGGAAGCATCCAGATTGTTCGTAGGATCCTGACGGCCGTAGAACTGCGGGAAGGTGCGGTAGTTGTATGTCGAGCTGGGCTGGTCGTTGGCATTCATATCAAACTTCGTCTTATCAAATGCTCCGAAATACTGACGCGGATAGATCGTCAGCGAGGGGTCGTATGCCGTGCCGTTGGCGAAGATCGGCATGCCCCATGAGAGGGCCGCACCGGACAGATACTGGTAGATGGTGTTGACGGTAAATCCGCCGATGACGCTGTCGACCACATGGTTGGTGTGCCCGAAGAAGGGCTTGTTGTGACCGAAGGGCAACTGGTAGCTGCCGGTGACCGAGAGGTGATTCGGGAAGTCCGATGCATCCTCCTGATAGGTCAACGGACCTCCCTGATTCAGTTGAGCGGTTTGAAGGTTGTGCGAGTAGGTGTAGTTGACATTCGTCGTCAGGCCGTTTGACAGGCGCTTGTAGAAGCGGAAGATTAAAGCGTTGTAGGTTGCCGACTGTCCTGGAACCAACTGCTCCGAAACGCCGCTGTACTCCGGATATGCAGCCAGGAGCGCCAGTTTGGATAGGGTCGACGTTGTAGCGTTCGTCCCCGTCATACCGGGAAGGCCTTTGAAGGGATTCGCTATCGCGGTGCTGAGATTCGTTTGAACGGTGGAGTCCTTGAACGGCGACCGGCTGAGGAACGGCAGTTGGGGAATGCAGCTCACGCAATTCGTGTAAGACAGATGGACCTGGTGATTCCCGATGTAGCCGACGTCGATCATGGTGTTCCTGGAAAGTTGCACCTGAACATCCATGTCCCAACGTTCCGAGTATGGAGCCTGCACGGACGTGGGCCGGAAGGTGATGGATGAACCGAGATTCTGGTTGATACCCAGTGACGAGCCGGACGGCTGGATGATGGGGTTGACGGCTGACGGGAAGGGATCGGCGAGGGAGGCTGCTGGGGTCAGATTGGCGTTGGTGCTGGCGACCAGGGTCGACACCGACGAGTAGCCGTAGTTCTGCGGAGTGTAGTAGTCGTTGTACGGGTTGATGTAGATACCAAAGCCACCGCGCGCCACCATGCGGTTGTTGAAGGCCGGCGGTGCCCAGGCGAATCCGACCCGTGGCGAGAAATATGCAAGGGGAGTTGCGTATTCGCTCCGGTGGTCAGGAGTTGCGAAGATCGGGCCACCCGTTGGCTGGAAGGCCGCAGCTGGCATTTCAGGGAATGCCACCTTGCCGTAGGCGGTTTGCGCAGGGCCGGTTGCTTCGTTGACCGCCGTCGGGTTGAATCCGACTACAGCCCGGTTATTGCTCTCGTTGATCCCGGTCTCCGTCTCACCGCGCAGGCCAAGGTTAATGGTCACATGGTTCGAGATGCGCCAGTCATCCTGAATGAAGGCCGCCCAGTACCAGTTGTTGTAGGTAGTTGGTATGGAGATGTCGTACTCGCCGCTGGTCGGGATTCCTTCGAAGAACGAGGCCCAGTCGCCGCCCAGCAGCGGGCCGGCCGCGGATCCGCCGACCCCAAAGAACGTGCTGGAGAAACCCAGCGTTCCAGACGCGTAGTTGGGAGAGTAGGTGCTGCTCTTGTTGGCGCGGAAGTCCGGACCAATCTTAATCGTGTGATGTCCGATCACCTTGGTGAAGGCGGCGAAGTATTGAATGGTGTCGAACGCGGCGATGCCGCCGAGCTTCGCGCTGAGGCCGGCATACGTGGAGAAGGAGGTCCGGGTCATGGACGTTTCAGCGTTCTGGTTGAGGTATCCCGGTAGACCAAGCGCCGAGGCTTTGAAGCCCTGGCTGGGAAGGCTGCTGTTGCTGTAGGACCGCGTCAGGCTGACGCGGGTATCCAGTGTCGCGGTTGGCGAGAAGGTGTGGATGTAATCGAACAGACCGCCTTGATAGACCGAATAGGTTGTCGATCCGGTGGATATGTTTTGGAAGATGTCGCTGGAGGTCTGAATGTACTGGCTGCGATGTGTCTCGAAGAAGATCTTGTTGCTGTCGTTGATGCTGTAATCGAGACGGCCAGCCTGCGAGGTGTAGTTGTTGGTGGTGGGAATGTTCGAAAAGAAGTTATTGGTACCGTCCACCGCTCCTGTCTCATTCGGCAGCGGATAGAACTGCAGATAGTTCTGAGCGATCGGATTGATGGCGGTCGTGATCTTGTTGTTGGCGATGGGCTGACGCAGCACCTGGCCCGGGCAGCTTGGATCCGGGATAGCAGATGACGGGTCGAAGAGTTGGTACGAGTTGTAGACCGAGGTGATGGGAATCTTGTTAATCGTGCAACGGGTCCCGGTGACGGTGGTTCCAATTCCGAGCAGGGCGGAGAAGTCGCCGGTGCGCTCGGCTGCGGTCGGGACGGTAGTTGTGGAGGGCGCGGGCGTTGAGCCTTTAAAGCCTTCGAACGAGTAGAGGAAGAACAGCTTATTGCGGCCGTTGAACAGCTTGGGGATCCACACTGGGCCGCTGAATACGCCGCCGTACTGGTTCTGGCGGGTTGCGAGCGCTTTGGTACCGGGGGCGACGAACCAGCGCGAGGGGGCGTTGATGGCCGAGAACTGGTTGAACTCGTTCACCGATCCGTGGAACTGGTTGGAACCTGACTTCGTGACCAGGTTGACAGTGCCGCCTGAGGTGTCGCCGTAGCTGGCGTCGGACTCAAACAGGTCGACGCGCACCTCCTGCACTGAGTCCTGTAACGGGCTGTACCCCGGCAGACGACTCGAATTCTGCATGTTTGGAACACCGTTGAGCAGATACTCGTTCGATTGCGAGTTGCCTCCACCTAGCGAGTAGTCGCTGGCCGCGGAGTTATCAAATGGGCGGGCCTGAACGACCGAGTTCTTCTGCTTGGCGACAACACCTTCCATCGACTTCGCGAGCCCGAGCGGCGAGCGACCATTGTCCGGCAGATCTTCAACCTCCTGTGCCGTCAGCACCTGTCCCGAAGTCGCGGATGCGGTCTCGATCAAGGGAGCATCCGCTGTGACACGAACCTCCTGCGTTTCGGAGCCGACCGACAACTTGATATCTTCCTCCACTTTTTCGCCAGTCAGCAATTGGATCCCGTCATGAACGTAGGACTGAAATCCCGAAGCAGAACCAGACACGGAATAAGTTCCCGGAAGAAGATATGGCGCGGCGTACTGTCCACTCTTGTCAGTGGCCAGGGCGACTTTGACTCCGCTGTCAGTATCTGTCACCACAATCTTCGCGTTGGGTATGACAGCGCCAGTGGCATCCGTAACTCTGCCAGACAAGGTTGCACGGAACTCCTGGGCGAAGACTGGCACGCTGACGAGCAGCAGAAACAATAGGGCGATGCGTCTCATGCGGTAACTCCAATTTCTAATGTTGGGGAATGAGGCTCTTCCAAGCGAGGCCAAAGATAGAGAACGCCCTCATGCGATGTCAATAACAATTTGAAAGCTATGGGGTTGAACTTGCGGACGCCTCTACTAATTTCCATTTATCGCGAGCAACGCGCTGATGAAAAATCAGAACTGGGCTTCTGGGACGGCGATTGCTGAAGCGCTTGGTAGCTCTCGCGCGGGCTTGCAGGTTCGCCAAATGCCGAGATCGCAGAGACGATGAGCATGGAAATGTTCCCTGATGAAGGATGCCTGGCATGGCCGCCTTCGCGTTTTCGAAGGTTATAGAAGCTCTAACCTACTGCAAATGCTGAGCCTGTGTGTGGGTGATTTTACTGAAGCCGATAGCCCTTGCTACTGAGCGTGCGGTTGGCCGGACGCATCGAGGATTTTGGCAATGCGACTTGCCGACTCCCGGATGGCGGCCTGGATATTCTTCTCCAGTTGCTCCGACATGCGCGTGGCCGGGGTCGAGATGCTGATGGCGGCGACGACAGGCTTGGTTTCAGTCCGCAATGCGGCACCGAAGCAGATGCCACCGCGAATCGACTCTTCGCGATCCGAGGCTACGCCGGTGTGGCGGGTCTCCTCGAATTCCTTGAATAATTTCTGGCGATCGATGATGGTGTGTTCGGTTCGAGGAGTAAGTCCATAGACTTCGAGGATGCGATCCGCGAGCGCGCGGTCCTGAAATGCGGTGATTGCCTTGCCCATGGCGCTGCAGTGTGGAGGCAGAACACGGCCGATCTTATTGGTCATGCGGATTTCGTGGAAGGTCTCAATGCAGTCAAGGACGTGGATGCGATCGTCGTAAAGGTAGGAAACGCTGGCGGTTTCGTCGAAAGTATTGGCCAGACGCTCCAATTCGGGCCGGACCAGAACCCGCAGGTGGTCGGCGGCCTGTACGAGCCAGCCAAACATCAGTTTGGGGGCAAGCTGGTAGGTTCCGTCACGATGCTGTTGGAGGTACTTGTGCTTCTCAAGCGTCAGCAGCACCCGGAAGAGGGTGGTTTCAGGGAGGTTGACTCGCTCACTGATCTCCTTGAGCGAGATGGGAACCTGGCCGTCGAAACAATCCAAGACGTCGAGCGCGCGGCCAATGGTGCGGAGGTAATACTGCTGGTCACTGGATGAGGCATCGCCCGATTGGAGGGCCCATTTCGGGATGCGTCGCCTGATCGCCTTTTCCGGAACTGCAACGGATCCGTTTCCTTCGAATGTGTCTCGCGTCATGTTTCTCCTCTAGCGCGTTTGGCATTGACTATAGCAGGAGGCGGGCGAGTCTTTTCACTTTTAATCATTAACTTCCATAATGTAATTGACACCTACTGCTGCCGTTGGGTAGAACTGAGGCTCTTCGGTCAGCGTTCCGGCTGGGATCCGCCTGGAAGCGATCGCTACTCAACGATTTGCCCATCGATAGTGGAAAGAGCCCATGCATCGTAGAGATCTCCTTCGTTATGGCGCCGCGACTGTGGCCGCCGGTCTTCAACCCGCGCTATTGTCGGCGACAGCACCCAGTAAGCCGGGAACTGTGGCTGGCGCCAATGTTGAGCAGTGGGGCATCTTCGAGGTGTCGCTGCCGGGGCCTTCCGGCGGGAACCCCTACAAGGATGTCACCCTGGCGGTTCGCTTTACGATGGAACATCGCAGCGTGCGGGTAACCGGGTTTTACGATGGTGACGGTGTTTATCGGACGCGGTTTATGCCGGATATGCCGGGCCGGTGGAGCTACGAGACGGAGAGTTCTGCGCACGAACTCGCGGGCCATTCGGGTGAGTTTACGTGCACTCCGCCGGCGACGCCTGGCAACCACGGGCCGGTTGGGACGGCGCATCAGTTTCATTTTCAGTACGCGGATGGCACTCCCTACTTCCCTTTCGGCACGACGACGTACGCGTACCTGTTTACGGCGGAGGCCAACGCGAAGGCGTCGCTGAGCGGCATGCGGGAAGCACGTTTCAACAAGAGTCGAATTTGTGTGCTGCCGAAGCCGCTGGGGGCGGGGCCGCAGACTCTGCCGTTTCCCAATAACGGTGCGGGCGCCGATGGACGGGGCGGCACGAACGACCTGACGCGCTTCAATCCGGCTTATTTTCAGCTATTGGAAAAGAGGTTGATGGACCTGCAGAAGGCTGGCATTGAGGCCGACTTGATTCTCTTCCATCCCTACGACGCGTGGGGTTACAAGGCGATGGGCGCGGAGGCGGATGACTTTTATCTGCGCTATGCGATTGCTCGGCTTTCCGCTTACCGGAACGTGTGGTGGTCAATTGCGAATGAATATGACCTGGTGCGATCGAAGACGATGAGCGACTGGGACCGGTTCTTCCGCATTACGCAGGCTGAGGATCCTTACTCGCATCTGCGCTCGATTCACCATAGCCGCGTGATTTATGACCACTCGAAGCCGTGGTGTACGCATGCGAGCCTGCAGAGCTACGACTTTGAGAAGTCCGCCGACAGACGCGCCGCGTGGAACAAGCCGATCGTCTACGACGAGGTCCAGTATGAGGGCGATGTGGATCGGCGGTGGGGGAATCTTTCTGCGGAAGAGATGACCAGGCGGTTCTGGCTGGCGACTGTGCGCGGAGTTTACGCGACGCATGGTGAGGTCTTCATTTCGGATATGGGCGAGTCGAGTTGGTCGGATGCTGGACGACTACGCGGCGAATCGGGAGCGCGGATTGCGTTTCTGCGCGCGCTGATCGAGCGAATCACCAAGGTCGGGCTGACGGAGTATGAGGGTGCTTACTATCTTTCGGCCGGAACTCCGAACGAGCTGTACCTCTACTATCTGGACTACCATCGGCCGGCTCGCTACGAGTTCCCTCTTCCTGCGACGGCGAATTTCTCGGCGACACTGATTGATCCGTTCGAGATGACGGCAACCCCTGTGCCGGGTTCGTTTACGGGAAAGTCGCGGCTGGCACTCTCCGGAAAGCCTTACCGCGCGGTTCTATTCCAGAAGATTTCGGATGTGAAGGGTAAGCCGAAGTCTGTGGATGAGCCACAGGTTCCGGCGAATGAGCCAGGTTGATGAACATATGAAGATTCGTAGCGCAGTGTTCTTATTCTTGGTCGCATCGACGAGCGCGTTCGCAGCCCCGCATATCCATGTCTCTGCGAACCCTAGTCCGCGCGAACTCTTTGCGGAGCAGCGATTGGAACAGGCTGTAACGGCCTTGCCAGGTGACGAGCAAATCCTGCTCGCAACCCGACTCGATCCTCTGTTGAAGTCGTACGACAAGCAGATTCCGGATTTCTGGCCGGACGCCAAAGAGGCGTTCGTTCTGCGACGACTAGGCAATACGATCATCGTCGCGGGATACGACGCTTCGGGCGTGTTGTATGGGGCGATGGAACTTGCCGATCGAATTCGGGCTACCCGTGCGTTACCCGCGACGCTCGACTATGAGGACCATCCGCAATTGAAGATTCGCGGCGCCGCGCTTGGCCTGCAGAAGCCGGAGATCACGTACGACGGCGCCGAGTATGACTACCGCTATATGCCGGACGAATTCCCGTGGTTCTACGACAAAGAAGCATGGAGCAAGTATCTCGACACGCTAGTGACGGAGCGTTACAACGCGCTGTTCCTGTGGAGCGGCCATCCCTTTACCTCCCTACTGAAGCTTCCGAAGTATCCGGAGGCGCAGGAGGTTCCAACGGAGCAGTTGGAGAAGAACATCGCAATGTTCCGCTGGCTGACCGCGGAGGCGGATAAGCGCGGCATCTGGGTGCTGCAGGGCTTCTACAACATCCACCTATCGCACACTTTTGCGAAAGCGCACAACGTGCCGATGCATCTCTCGGCGCCGACGGATCTTTCTGCCGCGTACACGCGCTACTGCGTCTCGGAGTTTATCCGCGAGTATCCGAACGCCGGAATATTCATGACACTGGGCGAGGCGATGGGGCCGCACTACGGGCCCGAGTGGATGGTGAAGGCCATTATCCCGGGCGTGAAGGATGGGCTCGCGGAACAGGCCAAGGCCGTGGGGCACCCCGTGCAAGAACCGCCGATTGTGGTTCGTGCGCATGCAACGGACATCTTCGATGTGCTGCCTGCGTCCAAGCCGCTCTATTCGAATATCGACACTATGTTCAAGTGGAATGGTGAGTCGCTGACGTGGACCAACGTGCGCGGGCCCGTGAAAGAGGAGTTCCAGAAGTTGGTCGCCAGTGCCAACCTTGAGGTCGCCAACGTTCACCTGCTCTCCAACCTTGAGCCCTTCCGATGGGGCGATCCCGATTTTGTGCGGCAAACGCTGTCGAACTTTGTGCGCATCGGCATCGGCGGTTTACACCTCTACCCTCTGCGATACTGGGACTGGCCCTACACCGCGGACAACACGCCAACAAGG
>Ga0207048_10210_pt1 | contig 18474 bp, 22 predicted proteins | sample Alteio_BWMinCont_65_FD_153301 | JGI IMG/M metagenome (GOLD analysis project Ga0207048, IMG submission 153301) | Enriched cells from forest soil in Barre Woods Harvard Forest LTER site, Petersham, Massachusetts, United States -... | ecosystem: Environmental > Terrestrial > Soil > Temperate forest >...
ATGCGTGCAGCCCTCAAATCAGCTGGCCTTGATTATGCTTTTTATCGTTACGGCTCGATGTTCTGCCTCTTTTTTACGAACCAGCCCGTTCGTCAACTGAGTGACGCCAAGACGTCCGATCTGAAACATTTCACGCGGTTCTTTCATGCCTTGCTCAATCGTGGAATTTATATCGCGCCTTCGCAATTCGAGACAGGATTTATCAGCGCTGCCCACACCGAAGACGACATCGAACAAACTGTCCGCTCCATGCATGAAGCACTGCGAGCTTAAAGCACAACAAAAGCCGGACGCACGCCAATTAACTCGAAAGCATCGGAAATGAGATTCCGAATCAGCTCCACATTATTTTCGATCCGTGCCCTCGTCAGGGTACCTTCGTAATAGGCCATAAGAGATCGAGTCTTAAGCGCGGCGTTCTTGCCTTCAATTTCACCCGACGCCTGGCCATCCATAATTGCTTCCTCAAAATAGCGACCGAAGCTGGTGATGATTTCATGAATGCGCGACCGGATCTGTTCATCCTGGGTACAAATCTCGGCACCTAATGTAAAAAGCGGACAACCGAGCACCTGACCACTGGCTTCATAAGACTCGATCTGCCGCTTGACGACAAAATTGAAATAACTCCGTACACGCTCCAATGGAGGCACCTCGCGCCGAAACATTTCTGCGATGAGCGCATGGCGTTCAACCCACCACGCATCGATAGCCGCCACGGCAAGCTCGGACTTCGAATCGAAAAAATAATAGAAACTACCCTTCTTCACTCCAGCTCGTTCGCAAATCGCGTCGATCGTTACCGCCCCGTAGCTGTACTCCCAAATCAAATCGTAGGCGGCATCCATAAGCCTCTGCCGCGCATCGCTGGTTCTTCCCATAGTGTCACTTCATGTTAACTTGATTTGGCTAAAGGACAAGACGTCATCGTAAGGACATACTATCCTTACAAGAGCGACGAATACCTTTTTATAAGACGAACAGCTACTCGAAATCGGCCCAGCAACATGTCGCAATAACTTAACCCTGGCTGGCACTGTCGCTATAATCAGCTTAGGAAATAATTGGCTCCCATAGCTTAACGGATAAAGCAACGGTCTTCTAAAACAATTTGGTCATTTTCCCAAAAACACTCTACCTTGTTTTGCGCGTTGAGTATCGCCAAATAACTCGAAATTTTTGATCGAGGGTACTTAACAGGGTACTTACACGCAACGGTTACGCACCGCTTCCTGTTCCATAGGCCCGTGTGGCTAATTGTTAAAAAAACGCGTTTGCGATTGACGAAAAAAGTTATTATGTTCACTTTGTCAACGGTTTCTTTTACAAGCTCTTTGAGATGCGTCTGTTGTTTACGCATTTTGGGGGCCACCTAGGTGGCAATGAAGCGCTTGGATCAGTTGCTGTCCCTTTAATGAAGGGGTATGCATAATCAACCTTATTCTAGTAGGAACAGTTCATAACATGCACCATTTTGCACAAAAAAGTACCCGAAAGCTTTCAGCTAGGCGTCGCATTGCAACAATACTGACCCAGGAAATTCTCAATAATCCCGATCCCAAGGATTTTCCCATTGCTAGCGAATATCAACTTTGCAGTCGTTTTGCTGTTAGCCGCGTAACTATTCGATTGGTTTTGGGCGACTTGGAACATCGGGGACTTATTTATCGTCGGCACGGTAAAGGCACCTTCGCGCATGGATGCTCTAACCGAGCTCACCCAAGCCTCGGCATTCTCATCAAATCTCCGGATGCCTTGAAATGTACGCCGCTTATTGAATTTATCCGTGGCGCACAAACCGTCATGACGTCTTTCGGCTCATCTCTTGTGCTTATCGGCACGTCGCCCCTGGATTGGGGGGCAGAAATGACAAACACCATGCGTGCCGTCATTATCATGCAAGAAAACCTCACCACCGATGAGTTAATCAATCTCAAAAACCGCAATTTTCCCTTTATTTACATTCCCAATTCGCAACTGACCATCGGAGATATGGATTGCTTCCATTTGGGAATATGCGCTGCCAAGGCTTTGAATCATGCTGCCATTACTGGGGAATCGGGGGGCATGCACGTATGGTATGAACACCCTTCGCGCTCATGCCCATAAGGAATTTGGCGAATTGCTTACAACTTAATTCTCACGATTCCTTTTTCGACTCCGGCCTCAACTCTCGGGGGATATGTTTCCTGCGGAGCCAGACATAGAAGAGGATCCTGAAAGTCATTAATTCCCTCAGAAGAACCTTCGCTGCAAAAGTGCAAGCGCACGGAATACTTCTTAAAAATCGCATCCAGACTGAGGCCCAAAGTCCGCTCAACGGCTTGGAAAGATTTGGAACCATCCTCGTCTTGAATTTGCAGAATAACCTCGATCTCCTTGGGGGAGGCCTTGGCCGTTGTAAATTCACCGCCAATGTACGCGTGAGAATAATTTTTACTATCAATGGCCGTGAGTAAAAATCTCTCAAGACGCTGGCATAAGGCTTTTCGAATCGGATTAGTCGCAAAACGTTCTATGACTAGCTCAAAGCAAGCTTCGTACACACCTTCAGGGAGGTAGCCCTCACGATCAAAGGGAGGAAGATCCAATACATCATCATCTTCCACGCCACTATCGTAAACGGATGAAAACAAATTAACTGTGTTGGGTGATATCCGATGCATAAGGAGGGTTCAACGGTCTAACCGTTGCTTTCTTGGTTGAGGTTTATGGTTTATGCGGCAAATCGTTTCCACGAAAATGTTCTTAACAGCGGACCCGCTGAAGAACTAATTGATAATTTTTGCCCCTATCATCGCTTTTTTCGATGATAGCCCGATCCACCTGTTACACTGTAGTTACCCGGTCTTGGCAGAGGTATGGGTCAGCTTTTTCGCGTAATGATCCAAGGTCGCAACAAAGTGCTGTGCCTGAGGAGAAAGTGGATTACGCCAGAACGCGCCCACTTCCAGGGATGGAAATGCCTTCAACGGCAACGCACGTAACTCACTCGGGAAAGGCTGGCTCGGCACGCGCACTGAAAGACCCACGCCGAAGCCCATCAGCACGTAGGATTGAATCAATTGCAAGGAGTTGACTTCGATCCCCGAGTGCCACTCAAGCCCTCGCTTTTGTAATTCCTGCAAAAATGTTTGTGTGATCGCCTCTCGTTGAGGCAGAGATATAAGCTCCACTGCGCCGCGCCTCACCTCTTCAAAAATTTGTTCGGCATTTCGCCATGGGGCTTTGGCCAAAACGAGCAACACCATTGGCAGACTGGCCAATGATTGCATATGCAGGTCCTTGGGGGTTTTCTCGACGCGCAACGACACCGCCACATCCACCTGCTCCGTAAACAGCAGGGAAATGGCTTGGGTGGGATTGGCCTCGCGTATGTGTAAGCGCAACCGGGGAAATGCCTTCTGCACCTCGGCCACAACTTTTGAAAGGTGGTCCCGTAATAGCGTGGGAGGAGCTGTGATGCTCAGGAATTCCGCTCTCGGCTCTTTCATTCGTGCCTCAAGCCCCTCTAATCCATCGAAAAACGGAGCAATACTGCGGTAGAGTTCTGCACCGTCAGGGGTTAAAGCAAAAGGACGACGAGTAAACAACGTTTTTCCCAAAGACTTTTCCAGTTGGATAATCTGCGCGCTTAACCCGGGCTGTTGTATCCCGTATGGCATGTGCTCCACAGCCGCCGCAATCCCTCCATGCTTGGCAACGTAATAAAATAATTCCAAGTGATGCAGGTTCATGACTGTGCTTAGAGGTTATATCCTCTGCCAGAATTTTCAAACTGTAAGACCATTGAGAGCCGTAATAAAACAGTCCCAACCAGATGAGCATTCCAAATGATAGATTTGGAACAGAACGTCACGAGCATTTGCGACTGAAGATGAGAAGTTACTGGACTACTAATTCAATCAGGCCGCTATCTTGCGCCCGCGCAGGAGATAGAAGATCGGGCCTTTTTTCGAGAATACTTTGTAAGCCGCAATAACGCCGCAAATTGCAGCTGTTAAAACAGACGATATGTATAACAATCTCATACCTTCGAAGGGCAGGTTGATAAAAGTGGGAGTCCCCCACATGGTCGAAGCAATAAGAACGTAAAGCGTGGTACTAAGGCAGATTGCCATGAAGATACTCTTGTTCATTTGGGTATAATGTAAGAGGGAACCCCCAGGACAAGGCTTGCCGATAGGCTAGATTCAACGACATTGCGAAGACTCATAAGTACCTACGAAGATTATCTAACGCATGCCGGAGAGCATTGCTCCACATATCACCGCAGTGCCCAGTAAAACCACCCCTATCGTGCTGATAAAGCCGATAAAGATTCCTCGGTAGCCTGGGAAGAAGAGAGAACAGAAAGCCACCAAAAATCCGAAACCGAAGGGCACAGGACTCTGGAACGGTGCGCATATGATGCACGATACAATGACCAACAGAACGCCCAGGCCAAACATAGCCCAAAAATTAGGCGGCTCGGGCGGAGCCCAGTACTCCGTGGGAGGACGGGTCGATTTTGGCGGTTCTGATTCAGAGGGAGGTGGGTTTTCGTTCATACAAGGGCAGGCTCCATTTCGTTTTTCAGTTTTTCCAACAGTTGCTCCTTATCGTCGCGGTAAAACATATTGAAGGTATCAAAGGGGATGATCCGGCCATCGGGATGGACGATGTGGATGCACGATTTCTTCACGGATCGGACATCGAAGTTCTGCGCATCCATGAATTGAATGATAAGCACGCGGAAGACTTTGTCGTAGGTCATTGATTCCGGCACCTGGACCATCGGCAGGCAGCAAAGCAGCTGCTTGAGCGAGGCCGTGGCCGACTCGGGCGAATGGGAGGTCGAGAACAGCTTGAAAACGTGATCGCGCAGCCTGGGATCGCGTTCGTAGACGATGGTGTTGCCTTCTCCCTGAAGCAAAACCTTGGGATCGATCATGCTGGTTAAAGGAACCGTCTTGCCTCCGAGTTTGATCGCGTAGCCCATCGCCAGGCAGTCGGGATGGCAAGGCACTGGAATAATATCTTCCGGTTTGAAGAGATCACTTTGCGACAAGATATTCTGGCGAACTTCCGCCAAAGTCAGGCGGTCACGTGCGACGTCAAAGTTTTCCAGCCGAGCTGAGAGATTGTAAAGCATGTGGTCTTGGCATTGCTTGGTTGCCGAGGGAAACGCTTGGGCATAGTCTCGAAGCACCGGATGTCCTGCAGTGCCCATTGCTAGAACAACACCACTGGCCCCCGGCTCTGTTCCAAAATAGGGCTTTACCGTATCTATAATTTGAAGAGCGAGAGCATCTATCTTTTGCTTGAATGCTGGAGTCATGGCATCCGACGGCTGGGGAGTGGCGTTTGGCGTAAGATTAAACCACTGAACGTAAAGGCAGCGTATGGCATCGAACCCTCGTTCATGGATGGATGGATTGGTAGCGCTACTCAATGATGTTATGAACTCTCCCGACCACTGGAGTCCCTGAAGCAACGCAGGACGCGTGGAAGGTTGCTTGGCCATCACTTCGGCAATCAAATCCAGCTGTTCAAGAGCTTCAGGATTTGAAACAAGCTGTGCGAGATCAAGATGACAGGTTCCGTCTCTCGCCTGTAATAAAGCATCTCGAACAACTTTCCTTATGTAGGGTGAAGTCAGTTCTATGTCTGATTTTAGAATAAAGGGCACCGGACTTTTCTGACCGATAACAATGGAAACAGGGAAAGCTCCCCATCTATGGCCGTATTGATGCCTGTTCGAAGAATCCCAATCGCAAAAGGTATTCAGGGTGGTTCGGTTTGGAGGAGGGATGTTCTGCTGATTCCAGATCCTCATATCTCCCCAAAGGGGACCGTCCGATACACTTATAAAAAATGATTTTCCAGGAGAAAGCCAGAGCGTGAAGGTTCCATCACGGCCTGTAACAAAGGAGCACGCGATATGGGGATCTCCGTAGTAACTGGAAAGCACCGAAATAGTCTGATTGGGGATGGGATCACCATTGGGATTCAAAACAACAAATCTGGTGGCCTCTGTCAGCTCTCCGCGCACGACGAGTCCGGCCATCATGATCACGGAAAGCAGACTTCCAGCAATCCAACCCTTTTGGCTTTGTTGGCGGAATGAGGGGAAGCAGATGATTGCCCCAATAAAAGCCGCGATCCAAGGGGCGAGAAGAATGAGATCGAGGATAAAACCTATGCCTTCCATGTTATCAGGCCCGGCTCGCATACTGGCTAAATCCAGAAAAAGCTCGACGATTCCGAAACAGGCCGCCGTGGTTAAAATCATCACAGGAAGCCAAATCGCCACGGCATAGGGCTGGCGTCGCCTCAACCATAAACTAACCTCGATTACGAGGAGAGCGATGACGACAACGATCAACTGGAGATAAGACAGATTTAACCCTGGAAATGGCTCTGGAGTCATTAGCGTCCCTTCTCTTTTGAAAGATCGCTAACGTCGGCAGAAAAATGGGAGTTCCAGTAATTGCTAGATTCGGAACCTCCTGCCTCCGAAAGAAGGACATCGTGAAGCGTCTTCAAATCATTAAGAAAATGTCCACGACGGGATGCGGGCAAGACTCCAAAAACTTGCTCCACACTGGCTTTGTAAATCGGCGAGATTTTACGCCAGAGTGCGCGGCTTTTTGATGTCAGAGAAAGCACCACCTGGCGTCGGTCTTTGGGATGTTCCTCACGCTTGACGAGGCCATCGCGAACCATGCGATTAAGTACGATTGAAATGCTGGATTTACCAACCAAGAGCAGATCAACCAATGTCGATTGATCCATCTTGCCTTCATGATCAGCAAGGAGATTGAGGATATTGAACTGGGCACCGGTGAGACCGAAAGGCTGAAAGAAAGTTTCGCCGCGACGTTCCAATAAACTTTGCACAAGGAGCAAAGCGACCAAAAGGTCTCGAGGCTCGGTTTTTCGTTCCATTTCTTTATAATTACATCAAACCATATTATGTCAAACTATATTGCAATGATTTTTGAAGAGTAGTTAATTCATTGCATCTCACAGCCTTGCACTGTCTTCGATCTGAGCAGCCTGAAAGAAAAAAGGGAGTGCCGCACATCGAAGGTGCGAGGAAAAGACCAAAAACGCTTGGTAGCGTCCTTATTTGGAATCTTCCCTTTGATTCACAGGGTCTGACTTGGCCCACAAGTTATCTTTGAGGCCATCTAACCAGAACCGGAACGGCTTTTGTGCAGAGGTGGTATCGACGGGATGAGGAGGAGTGGCGTTGTCCTGCACGGCGTATTCGTTGGCCATGACGATGGTGCCGTCGCGGTTCGCATCCACCGCCAACTCGGCAGGGAGGAGCTCGATGCCGTGGGAACCGGAGCTGTAGGCCGTGTCGGTACCGTCCGCCGTGGCGCTGCCGACGATGCAGCCGCTGTCGTTGAGGTCGAAGGGGCTCCACGAGGACCAGCCCGAGGGCGTGCGCGTGCTCAAGTCGACCACGTGCTGGTTTTGCCAGAGGTAGGACGTGTAAACTCCACCGGCGAACGTCGTGAAGATAATCTCGCACCGATCATTGATGGGGCCCCCATAAGTACCCAGGACCGCATTGGTTCCCGTGCCGGAATTGTAGGCCCCGAGGTTCTTTTCCTTCCACGTCCCGCCCACCTTGACCCAGAGTACGGCATTGCCGTCCTGCCCCGTGATCAGGGGTGGGTCGAGGTTGTTGATGGAGGATAGGGGTTCGGAACTGTTGTTGTTAAACGGAAGCGTCGTCACCGATCCGCTTTGCCAGATGATGGGATGGGGCGAATCGGTGGGATCGAGATACCCGTACGAATCACTCCCGGAGGCGGCAATATTGCGCTGTTGGACAGCAATGACGACCTGATTGGTGTTTTCATTCACGGGGGCAATGAGCGTTGCGGAATGGTAGGTGGATGTCGGCGGGCCACTGGAAGGACTCGTCGCCGTCCAATAGGTAATATCTCCGATGACCGTCGGGGTACTTCCATAGGCTGACCAAGTCAGCCCGCATTGATAGGCCCCGCTCGAAGCATCCCCGGATGAATCGATCGTGTAGCCGTATCCGGTGCCCTTTCCGAGGATATAACCTGATTTCGTCACATCAGCCTCCGTATAAACGCCACCCCCAATGACACCCGATACCCCGGGCCAGTTATAGGCGGTGACATTGTGAAGCCCGCCGCTGGGAGACCAGATGCCCGGATAGTAAGAGTCAAAATAATAAATGGTAGATCCCCCCCTGGGATCCGGCGTCGCGGTTTGGGTAAGACAATAAGTGAGGGATTGCCCTGAATTACTCAGGTCATACCAGATATTGCCATACGCCGCATTACTCGGCGTAGGGATGGAGGCGATTGCGCCATTGTTAAGCAACGCGCCATCTCCACCGGAATCCTCCCCCAATATTTGCCCCGAATCGTTGATGGAAGTTGGCTGATAAAGTCCCAGCAGCTCCAAATCGATCACCGCATACGGACCCTCCGGCACTCGCGGGAAAGAGAGATCGGGGTCCAGCGGCGCACCGTCGACGGCGTTGGGCACGCCGTCGCCGTCGGTATCGAGAGTCGGATCAATCGTGGCGGCGGTACCGGGAAGCGTCGTGCCCGGGGTGGAGTTACGCGACGAAGTGGCCGCATAGAGGCTGTTAAGTTTGATGTAGGTGAGCTTGGTGTCCTTCAATGGTCGTATGTTTGTAACCGAGAAGCTGTTTCTGCCTTTATTCTTTTTTGGCACTTCTGGTGCTATGGTTGGCTTGTGGAGTTCACTTTAACGGCAACTATTCCACCTAAAATAAAATGAAGTTGCGTTTAAACATCATCAATGCACAGCAGCGTCTCTAGGGAGAAAAGTGAGACATCTGTCTATTCATTTCCGCACACCCTGCCAAATTTATTATGATGGCGATAATGAGAATGGTCATTGCAATTTTAAAGCTCCTTTTGCTCCGTACATAAAGAGTACAGATCAGATGACTCAGATAGAAAATGTATGCAGCAGGAGGAAAAAAGGGGAAGAGGCCTATAGGAAAAAAAACGACGATCAGTAAGACACTTAACGGATAAAAGTCAGGAGGGGAAGGATCAAAAAACAACACGTAGATCAAAGAAATAAGCTGAGAGGGGCCAAGAAAAATGAGCCACCACCAAAATAAACGGCTTAGCACATGAGGCTCGTAGGGGGGCTGCTTTTCAGCTAATCGAATTTCATTCATGACTTCCAGTGGATTTAGCCGAACAAAAAATTGTTCTTCCGAGCCTCAACCGACGTACAGTTAGCTCACTTGTTTATCTGAAACCCACTTCCCCGGGAAGCAGATAAGCTTCTCCCGCCATTAGGATTGTACTTAAGAAAATAATTAAAAATAAGATTATGGCCTCCTAGTTCGATATCAAAATCAACGCTTCCATAATGTCCCTTTTCATCCTTGAAGAAGGCTTTCATCTTTGAAAATCGGTTTCCGTCATAATCGGCCATTACCTGGGTATCAAAAGAAGTCTGATAGCCGGATTCAGGCGCCATTGCATCCGCATCTCCGGCCACAAAAATTACTCCACCTCCCGGCGCTGTCCCGAGCATAATGTCATATTGTTCTCTCCCCGGTTCATTTTGCGGGCCGGGAACAAACTGAATCCACATTCCTTCGGGTTGTTCGCCATGAATGACGCCACTCGACCTAGTTTTGATCGAGATTTTATCCCCCACCAAATTCTTCCGACCCTCACCAAAAAAGATGTAGATGGGTTCAGGCGTGGGAATTTTTCTCAAATGAAAAATGGCTGGATGCTCTTTATCACCATCGTAGTAATTATCTGCGTAAAAAGCTGCGAATTCAAAACCAACATTCGCTTCAACTGTCCGATAACTTTCTTTTGTTACCTTAACCTCCAAAATTTTTCCGGTCGTATCGATAGAGAATCGACCATCACCTCCAGAGATAGTGGTTCCATGGCCATTGCCCCGAACAGTAGTTGTTAGCCATGCAACGTTGGCATCAGGTAAAGGCTGATTGTTTTCATCAAGAACTAGTCCATCGAAATTGATCGGCCTCTTCCATTCAAAGGCGCGATCCTGTGCATTCATTGCCGCCAGCCATTGTAACATAGTTGCTTCTTCCGGGCTTGGAGGGTAATGAAATTTAAATTTATGGATGGGTGGTTTTACCAAGGGAGTTACTGAAACAAGCGGCGGTGTCTGTGGGACAACAACTGCTGGCGCTGATTTAGGCGGAGAAACAGCAGGTGGAGCAGATGGCTTCCGCTGGAACCAGATTACGCTAACCGTAACAAGCAGGACTGCTAAGCAAGCCAACAAAATGATACGACGCCTGATCATGGATTTTCCAGATTATGACCGGTTAGATCGTATCGAAGTTCGTCGTAAAAGGGAATACTCGCACTAAAAGTACTGGTATCCGACAACTGCTGAATACTGCGATTAAAAATTCCGCTATGATCGTTCTGTGCGCCACCAAAATCATAGAGCGTTTCCAAGTTAATTTCAGTGGCGTGACCATCAAGGCTAGCCCAAGTTGAGCTTGATTGTGCGCCTAGAGTCAATGTCCTCGACCGAGCGATATATGATACCTGTTCGAAAGTATCATTTACCGGACGGTGCACCGAAGAAATTAGGTTTGGGGGAGAACTGACATCGTAAAGATCGTCACGATAAGCACAGCCACTTTGTCCTGTCATGTTCCATCCATAGAGCTGGCTCTCAATGCCTGACCACGTTGGAGTGGCATAAAAGAAGACCGTTGGTTTTGCATAATATTGGTCTTTTTGCCAGTTCACTGGAATGGTGCTGTCGATAAAGCCCGTTTGCAGCCAGTAATCAAGCGGGTTGTGAAAGTTAGTGATTTGTGTCGAAACATTACTCAATGTGGTTGTACACAATCCCCGGTAATAGTCGGGTGTATGGGAACCATAGTAGGTAGTCGGTCCAAGTTTGAGTTGAGTTCCAGGATTCTCCGCAGACACCAATTGGGCATCAAATGCACCGCCCGAATTAAGCGTATCGCCGGAAAGAATCGCCGTCGGATCGCCGGTTGTATTTTGACTGGAAAAGAAACAACTTAAGGAAATAGCGCCCTCAAGGGCTGCGTAGTAATCCGAATGCATTCCCTGTGCGTACGCAGAATTAGCCACGACGTTACCGAGACTGTGTGCGACTATGCCCACGGTCGGCGTGGAGCCTCGTGACGCCACAGATGATTTTTCATGACTCACAAAGTCTTTGAGACCTTGTCCGCAATACCACGCATGATACTCACCATTATTGAAAAGAGCCGTGGCGTTAATAGGATGTTCGACTATTTGCCCCCAATCGGTCGGAAATGGCGGTGTGGACCACTGGAAGGCGGCAAATCGCCCTTTGTAGCCAGCCCACCAAAGACGCTTAAACATTGTCTGACTGAACGAATTAAAGCCATTGTCGGTGACACAAATTCCGTGGACGAAGACAATCAATTGACTCGCCTCATCTTGAGGCGGGTTCGTTGACACGCCCGCTGGTGAGGTATCTCCACCCGCGTCCGCAGAGCCAGTATCGCCCAATCCATAACTAGGACTTGGTACGACTGTAGACAAAGAGCTTGAAGAAACCGTATAGGGAGAAGGTGGCGATGTTGGGGAAACATTGTATGGGAAATCCCAATTGGCACCAAAGGGCGGCTCCGTTATCGGATTACTGTGCCCACGGTCATACATTTTCTTAATCTGTAGGAGCTGGAGCCATACCCCGCCACCTTCGCCTATTTTTGTGGTGCCGTCCGATTTCAAGAAGACGACTTCCAGTTGTCCCTTTCCTTCACTGGTGCCCTCAAAGAGAAAATAGGTTTTGGGAGCCGATTCGCTCAAGCTTGACCATACGCTAGTTGGGAAGACGAAATCGGCAGCATTGCTGGTTGGTACGATATTGGTCGTGGTGTTATCGTTGCCATCCTTCAAAACTGATCGGGGAGAACCACTACTGGTTGCTTGCGTTGTAGCACTTGAGATGCTCTGGATATATTCGATGCCGCCATCAGTATCGGTAGCCTTAACGATTTTGATTCCAGGCGTTGTGCCGCTGTCAACATTCTTCCATTTCAGACCCACTTTGATTGTTCCTGCGGAGATTGCGTCATTGAACCCCTTGGTAAAAAACCAAAGCCGCGTCCAGTCTTCCAAGTCACGCGTACTGACAATGGTGTTGCTTTGATAATCGGGCTTCTTCGGTGGAACAACTTCGGGTGGATGATCCCAAAAAACCCAGCTCAAACCATCTTGAACATCTTGGTCGTCATTGAGCCAAAAAAGGCCGACCATGGAAAAATTGCCGCAATGCGGTTTTTTATCTCCATGCGCGGGGACAAAAAAAGAGAGTGAATGGGATGGCGGCATGCACTCAATCAAAAGGTTGAGGGCGACGATGATGAGGAACGGTATGAGAAGAGCTTCAACGAGGTCGTGAAGATTCGTAAACACCTACGAAGATTGACACCTTGCGTACACGAGTCAATCCCTGCACAGGGAGTTTTCTTATGGCTCGAAAACTTCCAATGATCGGCAGATGCCTCGGGCAGTAATATGGATTGGGGAAAGGTTAATCTCTGCCCCAACCGACTTCGAGGAGGAAGGCTTCTGCTAATTGGCAGTAATCTAAGAAATGAAGATCACCGGCATCATATTGAAATTGAGGTAAGGCAGATAAACGTGGAACTTCGCTCTTGAAGCGTTCGTAGGAGGCGACGATGACCGATGCACCTGCCAACGAGCGAGAGTTGGCGTGACCCCGAAGAAATTCCCTGATTTTTTGAATGGCTTTGACTGGCTCGTTGTTGTGCATGCCGATGTCCTGGCCTGCAATATCAGAAATATATCGCTGATAGATAAATTGTTTCTCAGCTAGGACGTAACAAATCTTTTTATTTTGAGAAGGCCCACCAAAACTACGCGCTCCGACGAAGACTCCGAATTCAAAAGGCATGTTAAACCGGGGAAGTCCACTGTCGGCGTCGAGTTGAGTCAACGAAAGATCGTGGATGCTGAGATCACACGACTTGATCATGTCGATCAAGCGTCCAATGCGTGGGGTGCCGCTATCACTCGATTCAAGACCACAACGGGGCTTGTATCCGCAGGCAACGACCGTGAAGACTATCGCATCAAATAACGGTTTGTACTTTGCGTCAAACGGCGCGTTGATAAAAACCTGAGGCGCGGAGCTTTGGCGGCGAACCGGCACAAGAGATTAAGCGCTCTGAGCATGCAGGGCACGAAAAGCTTTGCGCGCTTCCGTCAGCTTGATCTTAGCTCCCCTGAATTGCATGCGCGGCAAGGTGTATTTTTCGCGGCTGCCACTGCTGGCCGGTGAAGCCTTAACCCGTTTCTTGGCAGCGGAGGAAACCTTGCTCATGGCTTAAATTTGGACGCGTTGCCGATGGAGTTCAAGGACTATTTCTTATTCTTCAGCTCGCGGTTTACCTCAAGCACCATTTGCAGGGCGTCCTTGAGATTTTCTCGGGCCTCCTCGAACGTCGCGCCCTGCGTGTGAACGCCGGGGATTTCTTCAATCGAGGCAGCCCACCACTCGCCCACCTTTTTGTAAGCGGCAGTCAATTTCATATCCTTATTCTCCGTCAATTCGGGCATTTGTCGAGTCTGACTCTTAAGCCGCTTTAGCGTCCTGCTCTCTCGGGTGAAACTTCGTATGGGCTTCCTTCAAGTCGGCGATGGTCAGCCGCAGATATTTCTCAGTCGTCGAAAGGCTTTTGTGTCCGAGCAGTTCCTGAACACAGCGAAGGTTAGCGTTGTTCTTGAGCAGATGAGTCGCGCAGGTATGCCGCCATAGGTGAGGCGTCACTTTCTTTTTCATCCCGAGTTGCTTGGTGTAGTTTTTGATGATGATGCCCAAAGCATGGGTGCCTAAGCTGTACCCGAATCTCCGGGAAACAAACAGCGCCTTGCTCTGCTGGCCCCGGAGAAGATCGAGCCGGATCGACTTGATATAGGTTTCCAAAAATTTGCAGGCTACCTGGGTCAAGGGCACAACCCGGTCTTTTTGGCCCTTGCCCCGCCGCACGTAGAGGATGCCCTGTTCCAGGTCAACATCCTGAACGGTTAGATTAAGTAATTCCTGTTTGCGAATCCCCGTCCCGTAGAGGACTTCCAAAATCGTCCGGTCACGATAGCCGTGGAGGGTCGAAAGATCGGGAGCTTCTACGAGCTTTTGCGCTTCGTCCGGTGTCAGCACGTTCTTGGGCAAGGAATCAGGTTCCTTGGCATATTTGACATACTTGGCCGGATTGGTCGGGATATGGCCTTCCTGGTGCATGAAGGCGAAAAAGGTTTTGATGAAAGCCATGAGCCGATTTTGCGAAGCGGGCGTGCGGGCCGTGCCCCGGAAGGTCGGCTGATGAAAAAGCCAAATCTGGAAATCACTCAGCGTCTGCGCCGTAACCAGCCGGGCATCTCGCACGTTTACCTCACTCAAAAATTCCGAAAAGCGGTTGAAAGAAACTGTCAGCGTGCGAATGGTTTCCGGTGAGTAATTGGCGACAACCAGCTGACGGCAATAGCGCGAGAACAAGACTTCCCACGACATCATTTCTTCGGTTTTCATGCGGTTCTCCTGGGGTGGCAGCGGAGTTGGGTTTGTTGAACGTCCTCGATGCTCACCCTTGTATAGATTTCGGTATTTTTGATTTTCTGGTGGCCAAGCAATTTTTGCACGGCGAAGAGGTTGGCCCCGTTGCGCAAAAGATGCGTGGCGAAGGTGTGCCGCCACAGATGCGCTCCGGCGTTGCGATTCAGGCCCGCTCGTTTGGCATTACGATGGACGATGTTGCAAATCCCCGGTATCTGCATCGGTTGGTAGCGAGCTTGTGATGCGACCCAAAGCGCATCGGTCGGCGTTTTGCCTTTTCGCACCCATTTTTGACGGATGGGTAAATAACGCTCGATGGCCCGGCACGCCTTTTTACCCAACGGCACGATACGGCCACGCCCGCCCTTGCCTTTGTTCACCCGCACCAGGCCGCTCTTAAGATCAAGGTCGCTGACTTGAAGGTGCGTCGCTTCCCCCGCGCGCAATCCGGTCGAGTAAAGAATTTCCAGCAAAGCGCGATCACGGATGCCAACGGGACGCCAAGGGGAGGGCGTCAGCAGGATTTTATGCACCTCGGACGGAGTGAGGACAGCGGCGGGCAAGCGGTCTTCGTCTTTGGGTCTTTTGATACCATCGCACGGACTGGCGGTCAGAACTTCGTTCTTTTCCAGATACAAAAAGAAATTCTTCAAATCGGAAAAGTAATTCTGGATCGACCCGTTTTTGAGCTTCTTTTCCACCCGCAGATGAACGAGGTAGCGCAGGATCAATTCACGCTTCACCGCGTCAATCACCTTCACGCCATTCGCTTCGGCATAGGCCAGAAAATCGTTGATGCTATGGCTTCGTCCTTTCAGCGTGTGCCACGAATAGCACCTCGCCCGCATGGATTCGACATAACTGATTAGATGATGACGCATACAATTCTCTCCTTGTCCGTTTCGCCAAGCGGCGGGGTTGCCCTTACTGTTTCCATAACTATTTTTTTAAGAATGAGTTAAAGACCGTTTCAACTCCGCCGAGTGGCCTTGCGGGGTGGGTGCGCAGCGGCCTTTTTTACCTGCGGAGTCCCCCTTTTGGCCTGCGGGGTTGCCTTTTTGTCGGCGGGGTCGGGGTTAAGTTGCAGTTGGTCAACGGTTTTTAAACCGAGCATGAACCGTCCGGGCCGGTCGGTTTCAGCGGGCCGCAGGAGCAGCTTGTAACGATAGGTTTGCCCGAGCCGCCCCGAGACGGACTGGATATATTCCAGCCGCATGAGTTCCGCCAAATGGATGCGCAACCGGGTATCGCTCCACCGGATCGCTTCCCGCAGGTCACGCCGGGAAAACTGCACGTCCGACCATGCGACTCCTGCCCGTTCACCCCGCTCCTCGACATGGGCCGCAATTAGCCGCAGCAAATCCCGACTTGGGATGGACAACTCATCAAGCGACTGGCCGAAAAGCTGATGAGCGAGGTCGTTGGCCACGGCCACGTCTTCCAGGGTGGTTTCAATATATTCCCCAAATTGCGGGTGGCACTTGCGGGGCCGTTGGAATTGATGAAGGAAAGTGACGACCAGAATCAGGTTAAGGTACTTGGGCTGATCGCGTCGGACAGAGAGCCAGTCAGACTCCGCATAAGTGAGCAGCGGTTCAAAAGGATTGATGACGGGCACCGGCTTGAGCAGACGCTGAAAATCCTGATGACGCTTCATGATCTCCTCGCGCCGTTGCCGGGCTACCCAACCTTCCAGCGTGTGCCGCATTCTTTGTGCTTCAAGAATCGCGCGAGTTTGCGCTTTCGATTCATCGACGCTCAAAATGATGTAACGCGACTTGGTTTCGGCATCGGTTTCGGGATTGGTGGTCGTTTCAAAGACGGCGGTGGGGCCGTTGACCGTATGCAACTGGCTTTCCAGCCTACCGGTCATCGGGTTCTTGGTCGTGCTCTCGATGGTCAGCCGCCGGGAGGAAATGAGATTGCGCAGGGCGTAACGCGCCCCGGCTGAGCCGGTCACTTCTTCCAGGGCGAGGACTTTATGCCGGAGGGCGTCCTGTCCCTTGTAAAAAAGAGCCTGATCGGTCAGCGATGTCACCTTGGTCAAGTCCTCGGGCGGGCACAAGCTCAAGACCGTATCTTGCAGATGGCTTTTTCCCGAACCGCTGCCGGACAGGATTTGCACGGCTAGCGGTTCTTCCATCTTGCGGGAAGTCATGGCGAGGTAGAGAAGGAGTTTGTTAGCCGATTCGCCGACCAGTCCAAGCTGGTCGAGATCGTTTTCGATTTGCCGGATCAAGTCGGGTTGTTCGGCAAATTTCAAGGTTCTGGCGCGGTCGGACTCGTTCATAAGAACGACTACGGGCCGGTTAAGCTCGGCTTGCTCGGCGGCATAGCGTTCGAGTTGGGTGATGAGATGGGTAACGTCCTCTTCGATGACAGGCGTGCCTTCGCGGAAGAGCCGGGCAACTTCACTGATGAAGACGCGCCGGGAACGGGAAAGATAGAAATCAACCGTGTCGATATGGAACCGCCCTGGCTGACCGTTGACCGCCTTGACCGTGGCCTTGAGCCGCGAATCGTTGGGCCGTTCAATGGCCCGCAGTTCGTAGCGTCGCTCACTGTACCGGGCAACAAAACCGTCCGGGGTCATTTCAATCTGTTCGGGTTTGTTTTTCTTGGCGGGCATGGAGGTCATAAAAATTTCCGAATGTGAGGTTTTACTTTCTACTTATAGTAGAATATATAAAGGACTTTTTCAAGCATATTTGTAATGACCTCGTGCCATTTTTTTTTAACGTAAGACCATGAAGACTGGTCGCCCCTCCACGCGAAAGCGCACCACCTTTGGCGAAAGGTTGTACACGTTGCGTTTGGATGCCGGACTGTCCCAAGGGCAGTTGGCCGAGGGCTTGGGGCTTACTAACAAAGCCTTTTCTCGGTGGGAACGGCGTAACGTGGCTCTCCGTCCCGACCAGATTGAAAAGCTCCTGGTGCTGCTCGATGTTACCGCTGACAAACTTTTTCCAAGACCGGACTCGCCCGTTACGCCTAAAGCGCGGAAGCGTCCGGGATCGAAGACGAAGTAAGGTCACGCTTCCCAGGATATTAGTCCAGGGAGATCGCCTCAAAGTTTACCTTGGGGTTCTTTGCCCTCTGCGGGGATGCCTTGGGATAAAAAGTGGTGGGGTCGGAAAAATGTTAGAATACGTGGCGATGAATCGACCCGGAATCGTTGGAAATCCACTCAAACGGTCACATAAGGGAATAGTGAAAGCCGTGCCCGGTTTCCGTGTCGGGGATGCACCCTTTTTATGAATCACATCCAGATTTCCATCAAGTTGCATGAAGACCTTTACAATCGTCTGGTCAAGACGGCGGCGACCATGCGCATGAACAAACATGCCTTCGTGGTCAATTCGGTTGAGGAAACCCTGAACATGATCGACAGCCGGGGCTGCGAAAAGGTGCCCCTCCTGGTGGTGCAGGCCCGCACCGCCCAGGACTATGCCCAGGAAGCCCCACTGCTGCCCATCCGCTCGGACGCCGGGCCACCGGACAAACGGCGTGAAGCTCGGGGAAAAACCACGGATTAGCCGGACGCCTCTTCCTGCCTTGGGGCGCAACAAAGGAACCCGCACAAGCGCCGGGGTTCCTTGATCGCGGCGCGGGCCGCGCCGGGATGGTCACAAGCACCCTGCATGTGACAGCTTGAGGATGGATCGAGGTTGACGGAGCGGCGGACGTTACGTGATGGGCATGAGCAGGTCGAGCCGCAGGCCGGGCACCTGCCAGCCGGGAACGAACGCCCCGCGACATGACAACCCGCAAGACATCCGGCTGGCAGGTGCCCGGCCTGCGGCTCGACCTGCTCATGCCCATCACGTAACGTCCGCCGCTCCGTCAACCTCGATCCATCCTCAAGCT
>Ga0207048_10007_pt1 | contig 18435 bp, 10 predicted proteins | sample Alteio_BWMinCont_65_FD_153301 | JGI IMG/M metagenome (GOLD analysis project Ga0207048, IMG submission 153301) | Enriched cells from forest soil in Barre Woods Harvard Forest LTER site, Petersham, Massachusetts, United States -... | ecosystem: Environmental > Terrestrial > Soil > Temperate forest >...
GCGATTATGGGTCCCTCAGGCTCTGGCAAATCCACATTGATGAACATCATCGGATGCCTCGATACGCCTTCCTCCGGTACCTATCTCATCAACGGTCATCAAGTGAGCGAAATGGAAGACGCCAAATTGGCGCATATTCGCAATAAAGAAATCGGGTTTGTCTTTCAAACGTTCAATTTACTTCCCCGTTCCAACGCTCTACGCAACGTCGAGCTACCGCTGGTCTATGCAGGGATACCGGGCGATAAGCGTGTGGAATTAGCGGAACAGGCGCTCGATCACGTTGGATTGAAAGACCGTATGCACCACAAGCCGAACGAACTTTCAGGCGGGCAAAGGCAGCGCGTAGCCGTTGCCCGGGCACTCGTTACAAAACCCGCCATTATCCTTGCCGACGAACCGACAGGCAATCTGGATTCCAAAACAGGCGAGGAAATCTTGGCATTATTCGAGGAAATTTGGAAACAGCAAAACACAATCATTCTGGTGACGCACGATGAAGACATCGCGCGCCATGCTCGCAGGATTATCCGTCTTCGCGATGGATTGATCTCATCCGACGAGTTGGCGAGCCGAACCGTCACCGTCAGTTCAACGGCATAATAATAGCACAATGCTCCTGCTCATCGAACTGAGAGACGGGTTGATCATTGCAATAAATGCGTTGCGGTCAAATTTATTGCGTGCGACTCTGACGACGCTTGGCATCGTGATCGGCATCACCACCGTCACAATCATGGGATGGCTGACGACCGGATTAAACAATGCCTTCATCAACAGCCTTTCTATACTCGGTACGGATGTGATCTATATTGATAAATTTGAATGGTCGGGTGGGCATACATGGTGGAAATACCGCAATAGAAAAAACATAGATGTCACGCAATGCAATCAGCTCCGCAGTCTCTTAACAACGGCGGCGGCGGTTGTGCCGGAAGAAGAGAATTCCGGAACAGTGCAATACGGCGATAAATCCGTATCGGGAGTGAGCATCGTCGGATCGTCGGATGAATGGCAAACCGTTACCGGCGTTGGAACTGATGACGGCAGGTTTTTTTCCCCAATCGAATACAATGCAGGAAGGAACGTCGTGGCAATCGGATTAGACGTTCAAAAGAATTTGTTTCCGAATGAAAACGCGGTCGGGAAAACGATTCGCATCGATCATCATGATTTTTACGTCATTGGAGTATTGGCGAAGCAAGGCAGTTTTCTTGGAATGTTCAGCGCTGATGACAGGGTCGTTATACCGACAAAGGCATTCGAGAACAGTTACGGCACCGATGTCCGCACCATCATCGCGGTAAAAGCAGGTGACCCGGACAATATTGACAATACAAAATTTGAAATTCTCGGCGCAATGCGGCGCGTCCGCAATCTCCGACCAGGGATGAACGACGATTTTAGTCTGAATCAAATGCAGCAATTTGTCGACCAGACTGCCGCAATCCGAACGGGAATTTACGCCGTCGGGCTGGCGATTGCCGCACTCTCGCTTCTCGTTGGCGGCATTGGCATTATGAACATCATGTTCGTGTCAGTAACCGAGCGAACGAAAGAAATTGGTATTCGCAAGGCGCTTGGGGCGCGGCGGCGGATGATACTCTTCCAATTCCTAGTCGAGGCGGCAGTGTTGTGTCTCGCAGGCGGTTTTGTAGGACTTGGTTTGGCGTCTGCCATTGCACCGGCTATTAAATTTGGATTCAACGTGGATTTCCTGCCGGTCTTTATCCCCCCACTCTTCATTGTGCTTGCGGTCGGCGTATCTACTGCCGTTGGCATCGTTGCGGGATTCATTCCCGCGTTTCGCGCCTCGCGATTGGACCCAGTGGAATCGTTGAGGTATGAATGATAATAAACAGTAACATCCATGCAAATCAGTGAAAGCGTCGGACTTGCAATCGCAAGCGTGAAAGCGAACAAGCTTCGCTCCTTCCTCACGCTGCTCAGCATCAGCATTGGGGTGTTCGCAATCATCGGATCGACTACGGTTGTCGATTCGTTTAACACAATGTTTTCCGATCAACTTGCGCAACTTGGCAGTAACACGTTCATGATTCGGAAATTCCCTGCGATGATGATGGGTGCTGCGCAATGGCGGAAATATATGAAGCGTAAAGATATTACGTACGAGCAGGCGGTAATTGTGCGCGAGCATGCGACGATGGGGCAAACAGTCGGCACATTCATTGGAGACGCACAACTTGTAAAAGGAAACGGTAATACAACGGACGCGCCGATCGGCATCACCGGATGCGACGAAAATTATTTCCTTAATAATAATTTCAACATCGACGGCGGCAGGCAATTTACCTCCGAAGACGTGCTCTATAAACGCGACCTCGCAATTCTTGGTTCGGACGTTGTAACGCGACTGTTTGCGAATATGAATCCGCTGGGGCAATCCGTTTCCGTCGGGACAAAAACATATACGGTCATCGGGGTCTGCGCTGCGAAAGGCTCGGCATTCGGACAAAGCCAAGATAATTTCGTTTTGATTCCGATTACCTCTTATTTGAAATATTACTCTAATGAGTGGGAGACATCCGTCAGCATTACAGTGCGGACGCGCTCCATCGCGACGATGGACGATGAAACCGACCAAATTGTCGGCTCACTCCGCACAATGCGCAAAGTGCAGCCGTGGGAGGATAATGATTTTGAAATTATGTCGAACGATTCTGTCACTTCTGCGTTTGAAAATTTGACACAATACATAGCTTACTTCGCTGTTGGCATCAGCACCATCTCTCTGCTCGCGGCGGGCATCGGCATCATGAATATCATGCTCGTGAGCGTAAAGGAACGAACGCGTGAAATCGGCATTCGTAAAGCCACAGGGGCAACCCGGTCGAATATTCTTACGCAATTCCTTATCGAGTCTGTCACGCTTTGCCAATTGGGCGGCGCCATAGGCATTGTACTTGGCATCGCAGCGGGTGATGGGCTTGCCGCGTATCTCGGCACCTCGTTCGTCGTGCCGATTACATGGGTGCTTCTCTCTGTCGGAATATGCACGCTTATCGGCGTTGCTTTCGGCGTATATCCCGCATGGCGCGCTGCACTGCTTGATCCGATAGATGCATTGCGTTACGAGTAAGATCAGAATTCTTAGAATTTACAGAACGACCTGTTACAAAAGTGTAATTTAAATTTGCATGGTAAGAGATGAACTGACATATTCGATCATCGGTTGTGCTATGAAAGTCCATAGTGGATTGGGTAATGGGTTTCAAGAGACGATTTACCAGAAGTGTTTGGCAATTGAATTAGATCGTGCCGGATTAATATTTGAACGAGAAAAAGAACATAAAATTTTTTATGACTGTATAGAAGTCGGCAAACGAAGAGCAGATTTTATAGTCGCGAACAAGATTGTTGTTGAATTGAAAGCGTTGATAAACCTTGAACCCGCTCATCTGGCGCAAGCCAAAAATTATGTTGTTATGTATGATTTCCCATTTGGATTATTGATAAACTTCGGCGCAAAAAGTTTGCAATACAAACTTATATTCAATCCAAAATACAACGGCAAATCAGTTGTCGGCTCGCCATGAAAATTTCAAATATTCTGAAAATTCTGTTAATTCAGATAATTCTGATCTCGGGATGCGGACACTCCTCAAAGACAACACTTATCATATACTCACCGCATGGAAAAGACCTCCTCGATTATTTCAAAGAAAAGTTTGAAGCCGTTCATCCCGATATTGACGTGCAATGGCTTGATATGGGTTCGCAAGACTGTTTAGATCGCATACGTTCTGAACGGACAAACCCACAAGCGGATATTTGGTGGGGAGCGCCGTCATCGCTTTTTGAACAAGCGGGTAAAGAAGGTCTTCTCGCTATATACGCACCCTCATGGAAGAACTCCGCTCCGCCCGAAGAACGAAGCACCCAGGATTATTGGTACGGCACATTCTTGACGCCGGAAGTCATTGCATACAATTCGACGATGCTGACCCACGAGCAAGCACCCCACGACTGGTATGAACTTATAGAACCGAAATGGAGAGACAGCCTTGTCATCCGCGAGCCGCTCGCCTCAGGCACAATGCGAACAATTTTTTGTACGCTTATCCAGCGAGAAGCGCAGCGTACCGGCAGCATTGACAGCGGCTTTGCGTGGCTGCAAAAATTAGACGCAAATACGAAGTCATATTGCGCCGATGAAACGCAATTATATCTGAAACTCACCCGCCACGAAGCATCAGTGACATTATGGAACATGCCGGATATCATGCTGCAATCGCAAATTCATCATTATCCATTCGCGTTTAACATTCCAACAAGCGGAACCCCTTCATTGACGGACGCAATAGCGCTTGTGAACGGCTCAAAACATGAAGACGCCGCAAAGCTTTTTTATGAATTTACAACTTCCTCCGCTAGCGCGATTGACGCAGCGCAGAAATTTTTTCGCATTCCCGTTCGTAGCGACATTGATTCAACACAGCTTCCGTCGTGGATGCGCGTTCCTATCCCGCGCATGAACGTTGACTGGGCTGGCGTGGCAGCGAATGAAAAAAAATGGATGCAGCGATGGAGTGACCGCGTGAAAACGGCAAAATAATTGTAAATTGCATTGTTGATTCCATTCTTTCTTCTTCGATTACCTGTTACTTTTTAATTATTGAAGCGTTCCGGCATTTATGACACTTTTCCAAACAATCATACTCGGCGTAGTGCAAGGCGCGACGGAGTTTTTGCCCATAAGCAGCACCGCACATCTGACGCTTGCAGCGAAATTAATGGGGATCATATCCCCCGCCCATCCGGAACAATGGACGGCATACATGGCGGTCATTCAACTGGGAACGCTTGCTGCAGTTATCGTTTATTTCCGAAACGACATTATTCATATCGTTTCTTCTTTCATCGAGGAAGCCGTTATCACCCGAAAACCCTATCGGCAGCAAACGCATAATTCGCAAATGGGCTGGCTGATTATCGCCGGAACACTGCCCGTGGCTATTCTCGGCATTGCACTGAAAAAAATTATCGAAGGGGAATTGACGAAAAATCTTTGGGTTCTGACGTTCAGCATGGTATTTTTTGCGATTTTATTATGGATTGCTGAACGGACGGCTAAACATGCACGCCCGATTGAAAGCGTGACGATGCGGGACAGCCTCATCATCGGATGCGCGCAGGCGTTTGCATTATTTCCCGGTGCCTCCCGCTCCGGTACAACGATAACTGGCGGATTATTCTGCGGGTTGAACCGCGAAGCGGCCGCACGATATTCTTTTTTATTGAGTATTCCCGCTGTTTTTGCAAGCGGCATGCTTGAGTTAAAAGAAGCCATGCGGTCTATGGACGGCTCTGATTTGGGAACGCTATGCATCGGTGCCGCCGTAGCATTCATCGTCGGGTACATGGCGATAGATTTCCTATTGAAATATCTGAAAACACGCTCGACAAATGTATTTGCCTATTACAGACTCGCGGTTGGCGCGGCGATTGCTCTTGCACTTGCAACGAAACTCATTCAACCATAATTTATTGATTCGATTTTTGAAACAAAACAAACATACTCATTTATATTTGGAAACTATCGAAGGAAAGAATACATGAAAATTCAACTGATGCTTATGATTGCTGCGCTGGTTGCCGCAGGCTCTGTGTACGCAAAAAATCCCGTGGCAGTCATCAAGACGAGCATGGGCACTATCAAATGTGAACTATATCAAACCGACGCCCCAAAAACGGTGAAAAATTTTGTCGGCTTGGCGGAGAAAAATTTTTACGACGGGATACTGTTCCATCGCATCTCGCGCGGATTTGTCATTCAAGCCGGCGACCCCTTCACGAAAGATAAATCGAAAATGTCACAATGGGGCATGGGTGGAGAAAGCATCTATGGCGGGAAAGCCTTTGAAGACGAATTGAATGCCAATGCACCCAGCTATAAAGCCGGATATCAAAAAGGCGTGCTGGCGATGGCAAACTCAGGACCGAATACGAATAAGTCGCAGTTTTTCATTTTGCTTGGCGACCAGACAAGCTGGATGCCGCACAATTATACGATTTTCGGCAAAGTTATCAGCGGACAGGACGTCGTCGATAAAATCGGTCAAGAACCGATTGCCGGGGGACAAAAAGACGGACGACCCACCAATGACATTGTCATACAAAAAATTACAATCGAATAAACGATTATTATACTTTCATATTCCGGCAGCCATTGAATATGTTTAGAGTGATTCTCGTCGCCGGAATCTTCGTGATGGCTATATCTGCATTCGGGGCTGAAACTGCCGTCGTTATAACGAATTTTGGATCGTTCACGATTGAACTCTATCGCGCGGACGCCCCAAGAACAGTCGAGAATTTCGTCCAACTTGCGAAAAAAGGGTATTACGACAACACCCGTGTACATCGTATTTCCCACGAGTTTGTTATCCAAATGGGCGACCCGCTTACACGGGATACGACGCTCAAAAGTAAATGGGGCACCGGCGGCGAAAGCATTTACGGGAAAACATTTGCCGATGAATTGAATCAGGATTCGCCGAGTTATAATTACGGCTACCAGAAAGGCGTCGTCGCAATGGCGAATGCAGGTCCGAATACCAACGGCAGCCAGTTCTTCGTTACGCTCGACGACCTCTCGGTTTCGATGCCGCATAGTTATACAATCTTCGGAAAAATAATTGACGGGATGGACGTCGTGCAAAAAATCGGCGAGCAGCCGATTACAGGCAACAAAGACGACGGCATTCCCGCAAATGACATCGTCATTACAAGCATAACGATCAAATAAGGGAATAGCTCCACCCTGTGTTGCGGACAATCCGCTAACCGTGCAACTGTAGCGCGGCGGCAGGTTGTCCGTTTTTTTTAGTCCGCTTTTTATTATTTGTCACGTGAATATCACGCTTGAGCAATTTCATCAGTCTGTCCGGACAAAACATTTTTCACCGACGTACCTCATATACGGCGATGAAGAATTGATTGTAGAGGAATGTGTTGAGGACATTCTCCGCAATGCCTTGGATGAAAGCGAGAAGAGTTTCAACTGCGATATCCTGCACGCACAGGATACGACCGCCGACGATGTCGTTGCCGTCGCCAATTCCTTTCCGATGATGTCCGATCGCCGTGTCGTCATTATAAAAGATTTTGAAAAACTTCAGGGAAAAGAGCCGCGCAAAGGACAAGAACCTGACGACGTGCCGTTCATCCGGTATATCAAAAACCCCGCACATCATACTGTGCTTGTACTGGCGGCGGAAAACCCCGATATGCGCAAATCACCTTACGCGCAGATTGCAAAACACGCCGACGTCCTGCTGATAAAAAAATTTTATGAGCGTGAAACTGCTAAATGGATTGAAGAGAGGGTGAAACAAAAAGGAAAAACTATCTCACACGACGGCACAGCGGTATTATTGGAAAACGTCGGCATGGCGCTCCGCACGCTGGATAACGAAATCGAGAAATTGTGCATTTATCTTGGCGAACGTAATACCATCAACGAAGCGGACGCGCGGCATATCGTCGGCGTGTCAAACGAATCAACTGTGTTCGATTTGGAGAAAGCGGTCGGCGGAAAAAAACTGGGCGACGCGCTCCACATCATGCAGCGACTCTTGGCGGAAGAAACACCCCAAGCCGCGCTCGGCGGGCTGGCGCGGTTTTTCACACGCGTGCATAAAATTCTGATCTCAGCCGGTGCAACCGGAAATATAAATAAAAACGAAATCGCCGCCGCCATCGGCGCAAACCCGCGCAATTTTTCCTTGATAGACAATTACATTCGCTACTCCCGCGGCTACACCGTTCAACAAATTGACGCGGCATTCTCCGCGCTGCTCCGCGCAGATACCGCCATCAAAACCACCCAAACCGACCATTCCGTCGTCATGGCAGAATTGCTGATTCAATTGTTGAAAAGTAATTCGAGTAATGGGTCAATTTGAAATTTGGGCGGTACACCCCGCTTTCAACAACGTTCAACACATTTTCAGGTTACGCAATACGTATGACTAACCCCCGACTTTAGTCGGGGGACAAGGTGCTTAAAAAACCGGGCTTTAGCCCAACAATCCCGCAAATCCAACGAATCCAAATTCAGACAGCCACTTTCAACAACGTTCAACACTTTTTCAGACTTCATACTTCAGACTTCCCTGAGCATTTTTAGTGCTTCGCCGCGCTTCATTCATGCAAAACTAATGCGCTTTAGTACATGATTATTCACAAGTTTTGGTGTTTGTGCGGAGATTGCGGAGTTTGCGGATGTGATCTCCCGTATCTATATAGCGCCGCCCGTTGTCACTACAAAACTAAAAGGAATGGGCACATGTTTCCTATCGGTTTTGGGTTAGTGTGCGGAGGTTGCGGACTTTGCGGAGGTGATATGTGGAAAACAGCCTCTAAAGGCGCTACTTCCCGCCGGTGTTGCACCCTCTCCCTTGAGGGAGAGGGCAGGCATGCGCAGCATGCCGGGTGAGGGGGAAAACGCAGGGAGCAATTTCCACATACGCATCTTATGCCTTCTCCCCCGACTTTAGTCGGGGGAGAAGGCACATCTCCTTCGCCTTGTCATTGCGAGCGTAGCGAAGCAATCTCCCTACATACATTGTATTCAACATGGTTTCGTCAATAACATAGGCAAGAGAAATTATGCGTGTATGGTTTATTGCCTCCCTGAAGCTGTCTTCGCGTAGATTGCTTCGTCGCTGCACTCCTCGCAATGACCCTAAGAAAGGGGTATGACCTAACCCTCGTCTTCATTCGGAGGAAACCCGCAATAAAAACTTTCGAACGTTAGTCCAATCTTCTTCTTAAATCTTAATAATTCCATGAATCTCGGTTCAGACAATTCGCATGCGGGTGAAATTCAGGTAATATTCCCATAAATACTATTCTTAAATTATTTTCATTAAACTCTTGACAAATGGAAAAAATATTCGTATAATTGCCGTTGAGATAGGATTTCCCGTAAACGGGAATGAAAGGGATTACCACGCCCATCGTCTCTGAATCAATATTTGCAGCCCTCCGGCGGAAACGCGATTCAATTTATCAACGATGCGCCGTACGTTTCGGTATATGGTACCGGTAAGATTTTTCTGTCGTTATAATTTTATCTTTGCCGGTATCAATGAAAAACCGAGCATTTTGGTTAAAGTGTTTTTTGTCTTATTTCTTTACATCTTTCACATTCATCCGGAGATTCTGATGAAACATTTAGTACGCATTTCGTTTTTCTTTGCCGCTATAGTGTTTACCGTGGCGGCGTTCGTTCTTCCTGCGAAGGCGCAACTTAGCGCATGGAGCGGCACAAGCAGCGGCACGCAGGTTACCAATCCCGGCAGCAGTTACCAGTGGATGGGCGGCAATTATTACTACGGCGGCATCCCGTATCGCGGCGGTACGAACGTTGATATTACCGACGACGGCAACGGCGGTATCATTGTAAGTTGGATTGGTTATTATTATGGCGCCGGCGGAAACGTCTACGATTTCGTGCCGTATGTCCAGCGCGTGAACGCGTCGGGCAATACCGTCTGGACGTCCACTCCCGTCAACAATGGCGGCGTACAGGTCGGCGGGGCATATTCATCCTCATATTATACATACGTGTATTCATGGCCATCCGTCGTCTCCGACGGCAGCGGCGGGTGCTACGTTGCTTGGCTAAATGAAACCTATACGCCAAGCGGATATGTATACCAACAAAATATGCAGCATATCAACAACGCAGGGAACCCCGCATGGTCGAATGCAACCAACTATACCAAAGGGTATGTTTTGACGGTGAGCGGAAACACGACAAGCGGTTTCTATAGTTACGATCCCGGCATCCCCTTTCTCTATAAAGACCCAAAGGGCGGCGTGCTCGTATCGTGGTACGACTATTCCAGCAATGTCTATGAAGGCACGATTCATGCTGCCAAAATCAACGGCGATAACGGCACAAACCCAAGTTTTGTCTGGGGACCCACAACCGTTGAAGCCCTCTCCGCAACCACCGACGAAATGTATCCAAGCACCGGGTATTATTACGGCATGAGCCCCGCCATCACGACGGATGCGAACGGGGGCGCGTATGTCGCATGGGAAGGGTATAGTACTTCAGGTTCGCCGTATTATAGTTACAATCATATCGCGCATGTCGCCGCCAATGGCACTGTTCCATGGAATAATGAATATGCCGGTACGCCTTCTTCCAATGGCAGTAATCCGTTACGTTACTTATATTATTCCAACGGCTACAACATTTTCCCTGACGGGAACGGCGGATGCGTGCTCGGGTATTCCGTCTATTATGATCCAACCGCGTATTACTACTCGGCATACGGCGTTCGCGTGAACAGCAGCGGCACGGCGGTGTGGGGTCCGAAAAATGTTTTTGGCACAGGCTCCACGTATGCTGATTCCTATAATTGGGACGTTAAATTTTGCACCGATGGAATCGGTGGATTATATGTTGGTTTCATCCCATTTTATGGTTATTCAGGGTATGGCGACTGGTGGATTCAGCACGTAAGCAATAATGGAACAATCCTTTGGAATCCGACGGGGAGCAGTCCGGGAGTCAATGCAAGCAACTCGTATACTGTATTTGATTTTTCGTCTATCGAATGGGAAGGCGGACAATTATGCGATGACGGGACTGCAAATTATGCAACAAATACTCCCTCAAACCTCATCTCCGTGTGGACGACGAACAGCTATGTGACATATATTCAAAAATATACGGCGTCAGCCGGCGCCGGTATGTGGCCCACGGTTGCAGCTCCCGTACCGATCCAAGTCTCCAGCGGCACGAACATGTGTACTGCGCAGCTCATGGCTGACGGCGCGGGAGGCGCGTTCGTACTGATGAATCAACAATCGTATTCAAACATCTATGCCCAGCATATTATAGATACGGCGTTTGCGCCGCATTGCTCGTCGGCGGGGTCGCCGCTCAACGTCGGCAAGATTCGCGTCGGGAAAACTTCTCTCTTTACCGGACCGACGATTACGAATTATCCGGGCTCACAGCCGACAACGCAGTCCGCGCTGACCGTCTCCGGTACCTCGACGTTCATCGGCAACGGCACGACTTCCTTGTCAAGCCCCAGCCTCCCGCTCCTGCTTGCCGTCAATCAAACAGGAGCGCTCACCGTCGGCGTCTCCCCCAAGAAAAACGGCGTCTTCAACGATACGCTCTATCTGAACAATAATTCCTACACGCTGCCGCAGGCGAAGATCGCCGTGAACGGGACGGGCATATACCCGCACCTTACGGTCGCACCGACGTTCCTCATCCCGCAAGGCGTGCACGTCGCCAGCACCTATAAAATTGCGCTGCCGATCACGAACTCCGGCACCGATACGCTGCATATCACCGGCGGTTCGTTCAATTCGGGCAATCCGGGCGATTTCACACTCACGCCGCTGCCGACGGTGGCGTCGCCGATCGCCATTCCCCCAAATAGCGTGGGGAATATTACCATCGGCTTCACTCCCGGCGCGTCGGGGCAGCGCGTGACACAATTGCAAATCCTTTCCGACGATTCGCAGTACGTGTATTTCAACACGCCCGCGACCGTCTCCATCCTGGGTAATGGCATCTATCCGCATATTTCTTATTCCTCCGACTCGCTGAATTTCCCGCCCGTCGTGGCGCGCGTGCGCCACGCAACGCAATCGTGGGCGATCACGAACAGCGGCACCGATACGCTCTGGATCTACGGCGGACCGAACTACCCCGGAATAAACGGCACGTACTTCAGCGGGACAAATGCAACGGATTTCTCGATTGATCCCACGACGACGCTCCCGATGTTCGTCCTGCCGGGCAATACCGGCACGGTCAACGTCCGTTTCGTCCCGGGCAGCATCGGCGCGCGCACGGGATTCATGCAACTTGTCACGAATTACGATTCAGTCGTGCCGCACACATTTTCCACGGCGCCGCTGCAAGTCTCGCTCTTTGGGCAAGGAGTGGATAGCGCCGCCGACTTCATCTACGCATCGGTCATCCAGCCGCTGCCGGCGCACGTCCTGACCGGCGTCGACACGACGCGCATCATCTTCAACAATCTTGCAGACGCGACGCGGCGCCTGCTCATCAACAGCATGACGCTGACCGGCGCGGATGCAGCCATGTACCAATTGCTGAACAAGAAAACATATCTCCCGCTGAGCGCGACGTTTGCGGACACAATCGCCGTCGGCGCCAGCGACACACTCTATTTGCGGTTTGCACCCATAACACCGGGCACGCTGCCGGCGAACCTGCACATCGTTGCCATACTGGCGGGCACGCAGCAGAGCGCCATTGACATTCCCGTCATCGGCATCGGCAACAAAGCTTCCATCTCCGTCAACGGCAACCTGCCGATGAACTTCGGCAACGTCGGCATTAACAACTGCGACACGCTCACGATGACCGTCAACAATCTCGGTACTGCACCGACGACGCTCACCTCGTTCACCATGCTCGGCGCATTCGGTCCCGATTATTCGGTCATCAATCAGAACGTTGCAGGCACGGTCATTGCGCCGGGCGCGGCGTTGAACGTCACGCTGGCATTTTGTCCGGCGCCCCCGCCGGGTCCGGAGAACGTCACGGCGAGGATTTTGGACAGCGACGGCGACACCGTCTTTGCCGCCGTCAAGGGAACGGGCGTCAATCCCGGCAACCTTGTCTACGGAACGACGTTGCGCTTCCCCATTACCGGCTTGGGACTCTCGGCAACGAAGACGTTGACGATGACAAACTCCGGGCAGCTGCCCGTCACGATCACCGGCGACCCGATTGCGGGCGCGCCGCAGATCGCGTACAAGGTCAACGCGTCCTTCCCGCTCACAATCGCAGCCGGACAGACGGTGAATATCCCGATTACATTCGCACCCCTCGGCGGCGGAACAATCGTCGACACGCTGAAACTGCAATCCCCGGCGGGAAAACTGCCGGTTGTCGTCCTTTCCGGATATTCTTCGACGGCGGACTTCGTCCTCTTCCCCGTCAACTTCGCCTTCAACGTTACGTTCAGCGGCGGGTTCAATCCGAACTATCAACAAGACACGACGATTGACCTGCTCAACGCGGTGCCGCAGACGGCGGTCATAGACAGTGCGGTGATCAGAGGACGGGGTGCAAACGCCTTCACCATCCTGTATCCGTATGGGTATCCTCACCAAATCCCGGGGTCGACCGGCGATTCAATCGCGATCGCGTACGAACCGTATCAGCCGAACACCGATTATCAGGCAAGTCTGTATGTCTACGCAAAATACGGGACGACCGACACGACGGTCATCATCACGCTTGACGGAAACTCGAGCGCGACCGAGACGAAAGAACGCGGCGCGATGCCGGCGGACTTCGTGCTGGCGCAGAACTACCCGAATCCGTTCTCCGCGGCGACGCAGATTTCCTACAGCATTCCCGCGCAGGCGTTGGTCTCCCTTGCCGTCTACGACGAACTCGGCAACATGGTGCGCAATCTCGTCAGCGGGGTGCGCGACCAGGGAACGTACGCGGTGTCATTCGACGCGTCCTCGCTCCCCTCGGGCGTCTATTACTACCGTATCGTCGCAGGCGCCTTCACCGGTCAGCACATGATGCAAGTCATCCGGTAAAAGCAGAGGACAGTCATCATAGTTTCACGGCGTCTCTTGTTCCTCCACGGAGCAAGAGACGCTTTTTTTATTGATAAAAGACACCATCTCATTATTATACCACAATCTCAATTCTAAAATATTATTCTCTTATGCTTGACATTCAAAAAAAAATTATGTATATTAGATTTATAGATTACTATCGCGATTCGAGAAATGGCTCGGACACGCGCGTAAACCCATAAGTAAAAACGGTCGTTTTATCACGTTCCCTGCGGGGAATACGCGCATAAAATGTCATTTCTATTCCTTACGCGCTTCACTCTTCTGCCGAAAATCTTCCGAACCGGGAACTCACGCGATTAACATAAGCGTACATTCATTCTTTTAGGAGATTTCATAGATGAAGCGTTGTTCTCACTTCTTTGCCGTCGTGGCATTCATCGCGGCGATGTTTTTCATAACAATACAATCTGCATATGCGCAACTTAGCGCATGGAGCGGCACAGGCAGCGGCACGCAGGTTACCAATCCCGGCAGCAGTTACCAGTGGATTGGCGGAAATTGTTATTACAGCGGCACACCGTATCGCGGTGGACCAAATGCCAATATCACCGACGATGGTAATGGCGGTATCATTGTCTCTTGGATTGGCTATTATTATAACGCATCAGGGAATGTACGTTATCAAATACCGTATGTCCAGCGCGTGAATGCATCGGGAAATACCGTCTGGACGTCTAACCCCGTCAACAACGGCGGCGTAAGCGTCGGGTCGCCATATTCATCCTCATATTATTCATATAATTATTCATGGCCATCCGTCGTCTCCGACGGCAGCGGCGGGTGCTATGTTGCATGGTTAGGATATACATATTCACCGAGCGGATATCTGTACCAGCAGAATATGCAGCATATCAACAACCAAGGGAACCCCGCGTGGTCCAATACCACCAACTATACAAAAGGGTATATCTTGACAGTCAGCGGTAACACGACGAGTAGTTTCAGTACATACGACCCTGGCATTCCGTTCCTGTATAAAGACCCCTCCGGCGGCGTGCTCGTAACATGGTACGACTATACAAGCACCTATTATCAAGGGACCATCCATGCAGCCAAAATCAACGGCGATAACGGCTCAAGCCCGAGTTTTGTCTGGGGTCCGACATCTGTACAGAGTCTCACCGCCAGCACCGACGAGTTGTATCCGAGCACGGGATATTATTATGAAATGAGCCCCGCCATCACGACGGACGCGAACGGGGGCGCGTATGTCGCATGGGAAGGGTACAGTTCAAATGGCTCGCCGTATTATAGTTTTAATCATATCGCGCATGTTGCCGCCAACGGCGCAGTCCAATGGAATAATAAATTTGCGGGTACGCCCGCTGCAAATGGCAGCAATCCGTTACGCTATTTATACTATTCTAACGGTTACAACATTTTTCCGGACGGCAACGGGGGATGCGTGCTCGGATATACCGTGTATTACGATCAATCAGATTATTACTATGAGCCATACGGCGTACGCGTGAACAGCGCTGGCGGTGCCGTATGGGGTCCGAAAAATGTTGTCGGCACGACAAATTATGGCAATGCCTATTGGTGGCAGGTTAAATTTGCAAGCGACGGCATCGGCGGGCTCTACGTCGGAGGCGAGCAGTATTACACCAGTCCAGGATACCAGAATTGGTTTATTCAACATACAAACGCAAACGGTACGATATTGTGGAATCCGTCCGGTACCCCTGCCGGTATTAATGCAAGCAATTCAACCTTGTCGGGTCCCTATTATTATATCGATGGCGGACAATTATGCGACGACGGGACGGCGAATTATGCAACCAGCACGCCGGCAAACCTCATCTCTGTGTGGACATCAAGCAGCGCCGCAACGTACGTTCAAAAATTTCTCGCCGCAACAGGCAACGGTATGTGGCCTACACAAACTGCACCTGCAGCTGTCCAAGTTTCGAACAGTCCAAGCATGGAAACGGCACAGGTCATGAACGACGGCGCGGGAGGCGCGTTCGTACTGATGAACCAACAATCGTATTCAAACATCTATGCCCAGCATATTATAGATACGGCGTTTGCGCCGCATTGCTCGTCGGCGGGGTCGCCGCTCAACGTCGGCAAGATTCGCGTCGGGAAAACTTCTCTCTTTACCGGACCGACGATTACGAATTATCCGGGCTCACAGCCGACAACGCAGTCCGCGCTGACCGTCTCCGGTACCTCGACGTTCATCGGCAACGGCACGACTTCCTTGTCAAGCCCCAGCCTCCCGCTCCTGCTTGCCGTCAATCAAACAGGAGCGCTCACCGTCGGCGTCTCCCCCAAGAAAAACGGCGTCTTCAACGATACGCTCTATCTGAACAATAATTCCTACACGCTGCCGCAGGCGAAGATCGCCGTGAACGGGACGGGCATATACCCGCACCTTACGGTCGCACCGACGTTCCTCATCCCGCAAGGCGTGCACGTCGCCAGCACCTATAAAATTGCGCTGCCGATCACGAACTCCGGCACCGATACGCTGCATATCACCGGCGGTTCGTTCAATTCGGGCAATCCGGGCGATTTCACACTCACGCCGCTGCCGACGGTGGCGTCGCCGATCGCCATTCCCCCAAATAGCGTGGGGAATATTACCATCGGCTTCACTCCCGGCGCGTCGGGGCAGCGCGTGACACAATTGCAAATCCTTTCCGACGATTCGCAGTACGTGTATTTCAACACGCCCGCGACCGTCTCCATCCTGGGTAATGGCATCTATCCGCATATTTCTTATTCCTCCGACTCGCTGAATTTCCCGCCCGTCGTGGCGCGCGTGCGCCACGCAACGCAATCGTGGGCGATCACGAACAGCGGCACCGATACGCTCTGGATCTACGGCGGACCGAACTACCCCGGAATAAACGGCACGTACTTCAGCGGGACAAATGCAACGGATTTCTCGATTGATCCCACGACGACGCTCCCGATGTTCGTCCTGCCGGGCAATACCGGCACGGTCAACGTCCGTTTCGTCCCGGGCAGCATCGGCGCGCGCACGGGATTCATGCAACTTGTCACGAATTACGATTCAGTCGTGCCGCACACATTTTCCACGGCGCCGCTGCAAGTCTCGCTCTTTGGGCAAGGAGTGGATAGCGCCGCCGACTTCATCTACGCATCGGTCATCCAGCCGCTGCCGGCGCACGTCCTGACCGGCGTCGACACGACGCGCATCATCTTCAACAATCTTGCAGACGCGACGCGGCGCCTGCTCATCAACAGCATGACGCTGACCGGCGCGGATGCAGCCATGTACCAATTGCTGAACAAGAAAACATATCTCCCGCTGAGCGCGACGTTTGCGGACACAATCGCCGTCGGCGCCAGCGACACACTCTATTTGCGGTTTGCACCCATAACACCGGGCACGCTGCCGGCGAACCTGCACATCGTTGCCATACTGGCGGGCACGCAGCAGAGCGCCATTGACATTCCCGTCATCGGCATCGGCAACAAAGCTTCCATCTCCGTCAACGGCAACCTGCCGATGAACTTCGGCAACGTCGGCATTAACAACTGCGACACGCTCACGATGACCGTCAACAATCTCGGTACTGCACCGACGACGCTCACCTCGTTCACCATGCTCGGCGCATTCGGTCCCGATTATTCGGTCATCAATCAGAACGTTGCAGGCACGGTCATTGCGCCGGGCGCGGCGTTGAACGTCACGCTGGCATTTTGTCCGGCGCCCCCGCCGGGTCCGGAGAACGTCACGGCGAGGATTTTGGACAGCGACGGCGACACCGTCTTTGCCGCCGTCAAGGGAACGGGCGTCAATCCCGGCAACCTTGTCTACGGAACGACGTTGCGCTTCCCCATTACCGGCTTGGGACTCTCGGCAACGAAGACGTTGACGATGACAAACTCCGGGCAGCTGCCCGTCACGATCACCGGCGACCCGATTGCGGGCGCGCCGCAGATCGCGTACAAGGTCAACGCGTCCTTCCCGCTCACAATCGCAGCCGGACAGACGGTGAATATCCCGATTACATTCGCACCCCTCGGCGGCGGAACAATCGTCGACACGCTGAAACTGCAATCCCCGGCGGGAAAACTGCCGGTTGTCGTCCTTTCCGGATATTCTTCGACGGCGGACTTCGTCCTCTTCCCCGTCAACTTCGCCTTCAACGTTACGTTCAGCGGCGGGTTCAATCCGAACTATCAACAAGACACGACGATTGACCTGCTCAACGCGGTGCCGCAGACGGCGGTCATAGACAGTGCGGTGATCAGAGGACGGGGTGCAAACGCCTTCACCATCCTGTATCCGTATGGGTATCCTCACCAAATCCCGGGGTCGACCGGCGATTCAATCGCGATCGCGTACGAACCGTATCAGCCGAACACCGATTATCAGGCAAGTCTGTATGTCTACGCAAAATACGGGACGACCGACACGACGGTCATCATCACGCTTGACGGAAACTCGAGCGCGACCGAGACGAAAGAACGCGGCGCGATGCCGGCGGACTTCGTGCTGGCGCAGAACTACCCGAATCCGTTCTCCGCGGCGACGCAGATTTCCTACAGCATTCCCGCGCAGGCGTTGGTCTCCCTTGCCGTCTACGACGAACTCGGCAACATGGTGCGCAATCTCGTCAGCGGGGTGCGCGACCAGGGAACGTACGCGGTGTCATTCGACGCGTCCTCGCTCCCCTCGGGCGTCTATTACTACCGTATCGTCGCAGGCGCCTTCACCGGTCAGCACATGATGCAAGTCATCCGGTAAAAGCAGAGGACAGTCATCATAGTTTCACGGCGTCTCTTGTTCCTCCACGGAGCAAGAGACGCTTTTTT
>Ga0207048_10217_pt1 | contig 18416 bp, 16 predicted proteins | sample Alteio_BWMinCont_65_FD_153301 | JGI IMG/M metagenome (GOLD analysis project Ga0207048, IMG submission 153301) | Enriched cells from forest soil in Barre Woods Harvard Forest LTER site, Petersham, Massachusetts, United States -... | ecosystem: Environmental > Terrestrial > Soil > Temperate forest >...
TTGAAAACGAGCCGGGAATCATTGGTGCACGGGGACCACGGCCGCCACCACCACCGGGACGTGGGCCTGCGGCCGGGGCTGCGCCGGGTGCGGCCGCTGGTGCGGGTGTCGCCGGTGCGGCAACAGGTGCCGGCGGTGTGGGTGCAGGTCCGTATTCGGCGGCGATCAACAGGATGTGGCCGGTCTTGGTGTCGAGGGTGAGCGTCTTGGCGCCTCGGGGTGTGGTGACGGTCTGCTCGACTGCGAAGCTGGTCGGCGAGTTTTCCTTGATGACGGTGAGAGTGCTGTCACCCTGAGAACTGAAGGCTTCCATGGTCTTTGCGTTGAAGGTGGCGCCGTCGCAACCGTTGCCGGTGGGCAGGTCGGTGATGATCGTACCGTCGGTGGCCGAGAGGATGATCATGTTGTTGCCCTTGCGGCAGGCGGCGAAGAGGATGTTGTTCTTGGCGTCGAGCGCGAGGCCGGCGCATCCTCCGCCCTTGCTGGAGAGATCGTATTTGCCGGTCATCTTCATGGTGGTGGCGTCAATGACGGCGATGGCGTCCTTATCTTCGATGTCGACGTAGATGTGGTTCTTTGCCATCAAAGACGGCCTGCTCTGGCGCGCCACCTATATCGATGGTGGTGAGGATGGTGCCGTCCTTATCGTCGATGACGGTGATATTGGGGGTGGCGTGGGAGAGGTCGTAGAAGCGGTGGTTGACGGTGTCGTTGAGGTATCCGTCTGGGTTGCCCTCGACGTCGATCTTCTTAATGACGGTGAAGGTCTTGGCGTCGAACATGGTGATGGGCTTGGAGGTGGCGAAGCCGTGTCCGGTCTTGGTGTCGATGACGCCGCCGTGGCTGCTGACTCCAGTGATGTCGCCGATCTGGGCGAGGGTGTCGAGGTTGTAGAAGCCGATGTGGCCGGCGGCGCCGGAGCGGGCCACGATGAGGGTGCGGCCATCGGGGTCTGCGGTGACGTAGTCGAATCCACCATCTCCGCCGACTTTGACAGTGTTGACGATCTTGTAGGGTCCGGCCTGCGCTTTGGCGGCGAGTGGGATCAGAGCGGCTGTGGCGGCTAGGGTGGCGAGGGCGAGAAGTTTGCGGGTCATACGATGCGTCTCCTGATGTGACTCTCTGGGTGGTTCGGAACTTGGGGCCGCGGCGACGGAGATTTGGCGTCGGGCGGGAAGGTGTTCATGGTAGCCCCGCGAGGATAATGCACACAACCTTAAGGCGGTGTGAAGCGGACTGGTCTGCCTGCGACATTGGTGTACCCCCCCGGGGTATCGAATCGTGCATAATCTTCCAAACAAACCACTTACAGGCTCGCTGATTTGCAGGATATTGAAAACAAAGGAGATAGTTTTCAAGATCCTCAAAACACTGGAGTTATGGTTGCTGTTGGAGCTTTGGGAGACGCAAACCTGAGGCTGGTGGATTCTGTCTCTACCGTAAGTTAATTATACGCCCGGGTGTCAAGGGGTTTTGTGGATAAACGGGTCTTGGATGACCAATGCTCGAGCAGACACCCGACTCGAGCTATTTGGATCGAATCGATCGATGGGAGAATGCATGCCAAAGTATGGACTGTTCAAAGGGCCGGATGCAAAATCGCTGGTGGTATACGAAGGCGACTAGATAAGAATGGCGAAGGAGTTCGTAGAGGTTCGAATGTTCGGCACTGCCGACCATGTCTCCGGGGTACTTATCGCTGCGATCCGGCTTGATAAGGGACAAGACGTTCGACAACTGACTTAGCCGTTGGGGCGGGTGGAGTGGCGGCCCTGAGGAAGGCAAATTCGGTCGTTCCGCGCTGCGCGCTTCACTCCGGCCTTCGGCAGAGCGGTGGCGCCTTACGGCGCGGCTGGATATTGGCACGCGTGAACGCGTGCCCTTCCGAGGCGCTGAGTTCTTGCGCAGCCTGTGAAGGCGGAGGTTTTCTTGGCACGGCTGAAGCTCCGTTTTAAGTTGTATATTGTCTGCATCATTGTCTTCGCCAAAGGAGGAAACCCGATGCCGATTCTTCAGGTCAACTTCAAATTGAACATTTCAACCCCCGAGTGGCGGGAGATTTGTGCGTCCTTTGCCCAACCGGTTGCGGATGTCCCTGGCCTGCTATGGAAGATTTGGCTTTTGAACGAGCAGGATATGGAAGCGGGCGGTATCTACCTGTTCGATTCCGAACAGGCGCTCAATAATTACTTGTCCGGACCGATCATTGCCCAGGTAAAGAGCCATCCTGCACTACGGGACATTAGCGCAAAACAATTTAAAGTCATGGAAGATGTAACCGCAGTCACTCGCGGACCTGTGTCGGTGATGTCCGCGGCTGCTTAGATAGGCACCCGGCTTTTCTGGTGTGAGGGAAGAAGCGGATTCCCTGCGGGAATGACAAACAATCCGCCGACCCAGGGCTAGGGAGCCGGTGGAGAGTGGTGAATTGGCGTTCGACGCAAGGTCCAGAGCGGCGTCAGGAGGCGGTGCGTTCTCCAGTGGACTTGAGGCCGAGGATCTTTTGGACGAATGGGGAGATGTGGGTGGTGGGGATCTGCCAACTGCGGCGGGGTGAGCCCTCCGACGCAACGCTGACTACTCTTTGTTCCTTACGTAGCTGGACGATGGGAGTCATTCGATTGGCCTTTCGGGGAGGGTTGGTAGTGGGAGTTGGTGGGTGGTATCGACGCTGACGTGGGCCAGGCCGATGGGTAGGTAGTTCTTGTAAACGCTGATGTGGAAACAGGACTGCTGGAATTCTTCCTCGACGTCGATCTTGCCGAGGCTGATGAGGGGCTGGAGGTAGGTGCGCATCCATGCGATCTGAGTGCGCGAGAGGCCGCCCTTGGCGATGTCGATGGCCTGGCCGGTGAGGTGGGGAGAGGCGGTGTCGCCGGTGGATGGGGCGGCGTTGCCGTTGGTGCGGATGAGGCGCTGCTGGAACTCGACGGTGCGGACGGCGGAGTCGACCTGGAGCGGCGCGTGGAAGTTGGTGTAATAGTCGCGGGCGAGGATGGCGAGGAAAGCGGCGGTCCAGGGGCGGGAGAAACGACGGTTTTCGGGGAGGCGCGCGTCCACGTGGAGGGTCTCGTTGTCGGGGAGGGCTACTAGTTTTTTCTCGCGGCGCAGGTCGAGAAGATCAGCATCGTCGCGCACGCGGTTGAGGCCATCGCGGTCGGCCATCTCATTTTGGTGGAGCAGGATTTCGCGGGTGCCGTAGAGCGGTCGCGGCACGATGAGGCGGCCGTGGCTGTCGTAAAGCGAGGCGACGCGGAGCGGTGGGAGCAGGACAGGAGTGGATGCTTCTTCCTCGATGGATTTTAGCGGATGGGCTCCAGCTACGTGGCGAAGGACGCCGCCGACGTTGGTGAGCGCGGTGGGGCTGTCGGGATCAGGCTGAAGAGACGTTGCGACTGATGAATCAGCCGGCGCATCGGTGGCTGCGGTGAGTTCCGAGAGAGGGGCGTTGTGTGTGAAGGCGTAGCGCGGGGAGCTCAGCGAGGCATGATCCGTGCGGCGCTGGTGGTCTGGATCGGCTTGCGGACGAATGCCGTGGTCAGCGGCGGCGATGGCGGATCGGGCGGCGAGGGCGCGCTCCTGCTCGAGAGTGCGGGCGTGTGTCCGGCGCGTAGGGGCGTTGGCGCGGCCCGGTTGCGAAGTTGTGGCGGTGTGGGCGCGAGGCGATGAGGCAACGGCATTTCGCTCGCGGCCGGGGGGGATTCTGGAAGTGGCGTGTGCGCTTGCGGGCTGACGTGCGGCGCGAGCCCGGGATGCATGGGAGGTGGGCTGGGCGACGATGAGCTTCCGCGCGGCGGGACCGGCGGTGGTCCGCGTCGGCTTTGCCAGCAGCGAGCCAGGGCAGACTTGAATCAAGACCAGCGCTATCAGACCAGCGGTGGCAGCATGTCGGCGCATTATGATTTTTGGAGGTGCGGAGGCACCAGAGCAACTTTTACACTATCTGGAACGTAGACATGGGATAAGTGTTCAAACAGGTTCTGTGTACCGATCGGTTAATGCGTCCGAGAATCGATTAGGGCGGTAACTGTAGACGAGGCGCGTTGGGACACGAACGTCGATCTCAGCGGTTGCAGCTGCAATGCGCATGCAGTGTTTGGGGACCGTGGTGAGTTGTACCCTGCAAGCAAAACTAGTTTTTCTCCAACCTGGGACTGCCAGGCGCCGGGGAGAGACTGCTTTAGAAAACAAGCTGATTTTAGGAGGATGGATGGGTCGAATTCTTGCAGGAGTTGGGGTGACCGCGGTGGCAGTGCTGGCTGGGCTGGGACTGCGCGGGGTGGCGGCGCAGGACGGAGCGAACAAGCCTGCGTTCTATACCGAGAAGGTAAGGCCAATTCTTCAGACGAACTGCGGCAAGTGTCATTTCGATGTGAACCATAAGGGCGGACTGAGCCTTATGACGAAGGCGTCGACGCTGAAGGGCGGGCTCGACGGTGTGGTGATTGTGCCTGGCGATCCGGCGAATAGTTTGCTGGTGAAGCTGATTCGGCATGAAGGGCCGGCGGACGATCCGAAGCCGATGCCGCCGAACTCGCCGAAGATCAGCGATGAAGATATTGCGGTGATTGAGCAATGGGTGAAGGCGGGCGCGGTGATGCCTGAGGATCCTGCGCAGTAGCGGTGTGAATGCACTCGGTGACGGATGATTGACGGGTCCGCCGGTTAGACATAGTCTCGGCTGGGAGGCGTTGCGCGCCTGGCGGAGGCATTTGAGGTGGATTCGGAATTTGATTGGCTGCCGGAATCGGTGGACTGGCAGCATGCGCTCGACGAGGCAAAGCTGCTGGAACTTCCGGCGGCACTGGAGTGCTACCGCCTGCTGGCGAATACGCGGATGGACTTTGCGCGGACGGTGAAGCTGGATCGCGCGGTGCAGAAACATCTTGAGCGAGTGGGCGGTGAGGCGGGTGGATTTACGGCGGTGCGGCTGGCGCTGGTGGGATCGTCTACGCTGACGCATTTGGTGGCGGGGATTCGCGTGGCGGGACTGCGGCGTGGGTTGCTGATCGAAGTGTACGAGGGGGCTTACGGGACGTATCGGCAGGAGCTTGCGGATGCGGGTTCGGGGCTGCATAAGTTCGCGCCGACGGTGGTGCTGCTGGCATTGGATGCGCGGCACGTGGTGGGGATGGGTTCGGCGGCGAAGGCGTTAGAGGCGATGCGGGCTTGCTGGCGGATTGCGCGGCAGGCGTTATCTTGTGCTGTGATTCAGCAGGCGGTGATGCCGGTGTTTGCGCCGTTGCTGGGGAATCAAGAGCAGCGTTTGGCGGGGTCGCCGGCATTGATGGTGGATGAGATTAATGTGGGGTTGCGCGCGGCGGCGGATGAGGATGGTGCGTGTCTGTTGGCGCTGGATGTGTTTGCGCGCGAGGACGGGATTCGGCGTTGGTATGAGGCGGGGCTGTGGCATCGGGCGAAGCAGGAGGTGCATCCGGCGATGTCTCCGATGTACGGCGAGCAGGTGGCGCGGGTGGTGGGTGCGTTGGTGGGGCAGAGTAAGAAGTGCCTGGTGCTCGATCTCGACAATACGCTGTGGGGCGGCGTGATTGGCGACGATGGGTTGGAAGGAATTGAGTTGGGGCAGGGCAGTGCGGCGGGCGAGGCTTACGTTGAATTTCAATGCTACGCGAAGGGTTTGATGGAGCGCGGCGTGGTGCTGGCGGTGTGCTCGAAGAATGATGAGGCGAATGCGCTGGCGGCGTTCGAACAGCATGCGGAGATGGTGTTGCGGCGTGGAGATATTGCGTACTTCGTGGCGAACTGGGATGACAAGGCGACTAATCTGCGGAGGATCGCGCGTGAGTTGAATTTAGGGTTGGATGCGCTGGTGTTCGTGGATGACAATCCGGCGGAACGTGGGCTGGTGCGGCGAGAGTTGCCGATGGTGGCAGTGCCGGAGATGCCCGACGATCCGGCGGAGTTTGTGCGGGTGCTCGCTTGGGCGGGATATTTCGAGGGTGTAGGGGTTACTGCGGAGGACCGCGAGCGGGGCGCGCAGTATGCGGCGAATGCGAAGCGGGAGGTTGGGCGGGTGGCTTCCGGTGCGAGTGTTGAGAGCGCGACTGATTTAGTTAGCTACCTTGTGGGATTGCGGATGGAGTTGGTGTGGCGGCCGTTCGATGCGACGGGGCGTGGGCGGATTGTGCAGCTTATCAATAAGACGAATCAGTTCAACCTGACTACGCGGCGTGTGGGCGAGGTGGAGATTGATCGGATGATGGCGCGGGCGGATGTGTTGGCGCTGCAGTTTCGGCTTAAGGATTTGTATGGCGATAACGGGATGATTGGGGTGGTGTTGTGCGAGGCTGCGACTGCGGAGAGGCTGCGCGCGGCGGGATTTGCGGATGTTGGGGCGGAGGCTTCGGACTTGTATGTCGATACGTGGTTGATGAGTTGTCGCGTGCTCGGGCGACAGGTGGAAGACGCGATGATGAATGTAGTGGTGGGGCAGGCTCGGGCGCGTGGGGCGCGGCGGATATTTGGGCACTATGTTCCGACGGCGAAGAATGCTATGGTGCGGGAGCATTATGTGCGGATGGGATTTGAGTTGGTGGAGACGGCGGTGGATGGGGGGGTGTTGTGGGTGATGGATGTGGATGGGTATCGGGAGCGGGCTACGCAGATTGCTTTGAAGGGGAGTTGGCCGGGGTGCGAGCATAGGACTACGCCCTATTTCCTTGCCTGATTGGCAGAATGCGCTGGCTGGAAGATCGGTCAGCTCCAAGTGCGAAGGCCGATGTCACCCCAGTAGGCAAAGTATGCGGTGCCAATAAGGAGTCCCATGGTGACTGCAATGGAGAACCATCGAACAACGCGCCGAACCGGTTGATTGCGGGCCCGGACGATCGATACGGTACTGGATAGCGTGGCGATGGCGAACGCCAGTGAAGTGAGAAAGAGGCCTATGGACCATGATGTCACGGTCCCTAGGCGCGCGAAGTCGCCGGCGCTGGCAAAATTCAAAATTGCATAGAATGCGGCAGCGCTGAACACTGCGACCAGTGGCCACACGCGTATCGCCCGCTCAGCCGGGCGACGTCGCTTTTCCCACAGGCCGCCGATGAGCCAAAACGGCGCATAGAGTGTGATGCACGCGAGAGCTCCAAGGAACCATCCCGCGAGCACGAGCTCCGCGATGGCGAACCAAGCGGGGATACGACGAAACGTTGTGCCGATATCGATGAATCGGCCTTCGGCGTTCGGTGCGAGGAGAATGCAGGTGGCGATGGGGTCGGGGGGGCCGTTGTCGTCGGGAATGCTTCGAAACTGGTGATCGGCGACAGGGGCGAACGTGCCATCTATGTCGCCGGTGAGTCCGACGAGAACCATGTTGCCATGGTCGAAACGAACCCTTTCCAGCGCGAGCCGAGCGGTGTCGTGATCGGACTCCTGGCGCGGCGCGGCGGGCTCGTACCACCCGGCGTAGGCCTGGGCATCCATGGGCAATGGTGCGGGCGGTGGCACCGATGGGCGCGGCAGAGAACGCGTAAGGTAAGCGCGGATGGCGTTACCGATGTGGTCGAAGGCCTCGTCGTTGCCGCTGTTGGTGCTGTAGTAGTAGCCCACGCCGAACTCGGGAAGGTAGGCGATCTCCGCTCGTCCACCGAGCACGCCTCCGTTATGTCCGTGATAGGCAAACCCATCTTCGACGTTGGTGTAGTTGCTAAGGCCGTAGCCCGACTTCAGGCCCTGCTGCGCTGCCCAACTGCGGGTTGGCGTCTCCATGCGATCGATATCGGCAACGGGCGTGATCAGGGTTGCACCAACCATACCGCGGTTGAGATAGAACTGTAGATACGCTGCCATATCCTGTGCGGAGGCGTTGATGGCGCCAGAGGGGCGATCCAGAATGTTCCAGTAGGAATATGGGGTCCTGCCGTCGTCGCGGTAGAGCATAGCGAGCCGTGGCGACGGTTGTTCGAAGTAGGTTGCCGTCTTCATGCCGATGGGCAAGAAGAAGTTCTGCGTGACGTAATCCTCAAAGGGCTGGCCGGTAACTTTTTCGACGATATAGGCGGCGACGGTAGGACCTAAGTTGCAGTAGGAGAAGCGAGTGCCGGGCGGCCAGCGGGATAGGCGCGAGTGATGGTCGTAGTCGATGCCCTGGCGGAGGGTCCAACCCTTGGCGTCCACGGCGTCCTCGTGGAGCTCTATGTCATCCCAGCCAGTGGTGTGTTCGAGCAGGTCAACGACGCGGACTGGATCGGTAGCCTCCCAGCGATTCTCAAACCATATCTCGGGCACGAGTCTGTGCACCGGATCGAGTAGGGATAGCTTGCCCTCGCGGGCAAGCTTGAGGATGGAGAGCGACACGAAGCCCTTGGAGATTGATCCAATGCGGAAGAGAGTTTCATCGGTAGCAGTCTGGTACGCGGCTACGTTGGCAAGGCCGAGGCCCGCGACCCACTCGGGGCCGTCGCGGTGAACGATGGCGATGGAGACGCCCGGAGTGTGGGAATCCTGGAGTATCTTCTCAATCTGCTGGCGCAACTCGGGGATGGATTGCGCCGGCTTCGGAGCCTCGTTCTTCTTGGCCTGCGCGAGCGTGATGGCGCTGTGTGAAAAGACGAGAAGCAGGAAGAACATGGCCTTCGCGCTTCGCCTCAAAAATGTGGCCTTTGACTCAACCCTGCCGGCATCGTTCGCAGATCGTCGTGACATGGATGACTCTCCAAACCCGAGCAGTGCTCTGAGGAAACAATCAGGCGACAGGATAGTGGAGTGAACCCCTGGGCGGAAATAGGGCGACATGATACCTATCCCATTCTGCAGGTGCTGTCGTCTCCGTAGCAACAGCAACAGCAGATTCCCTTCGGGAATGACAAATCAAAGGGAGTACAAATGACAAATCAAAGGGAGTATATAGGTGGATGCGGGGGGTGGATTGTCAGCTTCCTGTAACATGCGGGGGGTAGCGTTGAGGTATGCGGCTTAGCTTTGTGGTGCCTGCGTACAACGAAGAGGCTTATCTTCCGGCTTGTCTGGAGTCGATTCTGGCTCAGACGCGAGAGCTGGGCGACCAGGTTGAGATCATCGTCGTCAACAATGCGAGCACGGATCGGACGCGGGAAGTAGCGCTGGGCTATCCGGGCGTGCGCGTGGTGGACGAAATGCGCAAAGGGCTGACGTTTGCTCGGCAGGCCGGCTTTGCGGCCAGTTCGGGTGAACTGATTGCGAATGTGGATTCGGATTCGCGGCTGACGCCTGGGTGGGTGGATAAGGTGCTCAGGAACTTTGCGGGCGATGCGAAGATGGTGGCGCTGAGTGGGCCTTTTATCTACTACGATCTGACGCCGCAGCAGTTGGTGAGCGTGCGGATCTTTTATGCGGCTGCGTATCTGGTGTATGCGCTGAATCGCTGGGTGCTGCGCGCGGGTTCGATGGTGCAGGGTGGGAACTTTGTGCTGCGGCGGGATGCGCTGGTGAAGATTGGTGGGTTCGACACGACGATCTCCTTTTATGGCGAAGATACGGACATTGCGCGGCGGATGCACCAGGTGGGATCGGTGAAGTTTACACTGGATTTGAAGATGTTCTCGTCGGCGCGACGGCTAAATAAGGAAGGCATGTTGACGATGGCTGGGCGGTACACGCTGAATTATTTGTGGACCACGTTTAGCAAGAAGCCGTTCACGGAGGAGTATGTCGACATTCGCGAGCCGGCGGCGGTGAAGCCGAAGGTTTAGCTGATTGCTTTTGGACGCAGAAGACCCCACATCTCGGGGTGAGATGCGGGGTAGCTGGTGGGTTGCAAGTCTGAATTAGTAGACGGGCTTGATGGGGGCTCGCACTGCGTCTTTGGCTGGCTTGGCAGCCGGCTTGGCGGCCTTGGCAGCTTTGGCGGGTGGTTCCGGGGGAGTGGACAAGGCGGCGACTTTGTCGGTGAGCTGCTGGATCTGATCGGACATGGCCTGAAGTTGCGCGATGATGGCGCGCTTCATCTCCATATCACTCTTGGCGCCGGCTTGCTGGGAGTCCATGTGAGCCTTCATGGCGGCATCGGCGGCTTCGTTCTTGGCTACGTTTTCCGTCATCGAGGACTGCATTTTTGCCATCTGGGCATGCGTGTCCGAAGCGGGAGCGGCTGCGGGCGTGGCGTCCGTGGGAGTGGCGGTGACGGTCGTTCCCGGGGCGGCAGTTACGGTGACTGCGGGCGGCGCTGGCGCTGGTGTGGCAGCGGGTTCGGGTGCCGGAGTTGCGGTGACGGCTGGTGCGGCGGCTGGGGTTGCGGCAGGTTCGGGCGCTGGTGTCGCGGTAGGTTCGACCGCTGGTGTGGGTGTGGGCGCGGGCTTGGCTACGACGGTCTGAGCAAGAGCGGGAATACACATCAGAGAAAGCGCGATGATTGTCGCGCGAAAAGGGTTAGGCAGGTTCATGGTGGTTCTCCTCGGTGGTGCCGTTGGACGAATGGTGGGGTGTGGCCCCGGGGGTTCCTAAATCGAGGGGCCTGGGTGGGACGAGGTTGGCCTATGCAGAAACACCTGCCTTCCCTGCCGACTCGGGCATGAGCCGCATTGCAGGTTAGATGCCAACCGTTGTTCCGCGCGAAAAGAATCGTGAGGGCGCTACGGCGGGATGTACGGTCGCTCGGCAGACTTGTGTCGTGCGACACATCTTCGGGGCGGCTATAGGCTTACCTTCCCGGTGACTTCTAATCTACAGAGACCAGGTTCCCAAAATGCGTCGTGTTCTCGCGTCTACTCTTGCAGTTCTTTTTGCCTTCAACGGTTACGGCGGGGCACAGGCACTTGTCGAGGCTCCTGCGGTGCCGGCGACTGTTCCAACGGCGGTGAGCGCGCCGCCTGCTGCGAACGTCTTGCAGAATGGGACGGCCGTGAAGATGCGGCTCACCGAGAATTTGACGTCGGCGACGGCGAAGATGGGGCAACAGGTTTCGTTTGAGGTGCTGGATGAGGTCGATCTGATGGGCGTGGCGGTGATCGCCAAAGGGGCCCAGGGGCTGGCGACCGTGACGACTGCGGAGACGAAGAAGAGCATGGGGCGGGGTGGGAAGCTAGACGTGAATATCGACAGCGTTCGGATGGTGGATGGTGAGAATGCCGCGCTGAGCGCGACGCAAAACGCCAAGGGCGGCGGACATGTGGGCGCGATGACGGCGGGGATGGTTGGGACGGCGATCGTGTTCTTTCCGGCGGCTCCGCTGCTGCTGTTTATTCATGGCAAGGACATCACGATTCCGAAGGGGACCGAAGTGACGGCGTTTATTGCTGGAGATATGAAGCTGGATATGGCGAAGTTCGCGCCTGTGCCGGCGGCGGGTACGGTGGTTGCGGCTACTGTATCGGGGCTGACAATTGATGCGAGTGTGGCGAATTGCGATATCGAGGTGGATGGAAGCTTTGCGGGGAATACGCCTTCGACGCTAAACCTTTCGCCGGGCAAGCATGACGTTGTGGTGAAGAAGGTTGGCTATCAGGATTGGACGCGCAGCATGAATGTGGCGAGTGGGTCGATTCGGGTGAGCGCGGAGATGGTGGCTGTGCAGTAGGGGACGCGGGTTCGCGCGGGGCGGCGTCAGTTACCGGTGGGAGGGGCGGTGGATTTGGTGCCGGTCATGCGGACGGATTTGTCGACGATGGCGTAGAGGAGTTGGTCATGGTCGAGCTTCGCCTGGGCCTTGATGTAGGCACCGGCTCGGCGGCCGGCGGCAGGGCTGTCGGGGAGCGTCAGGTTGCGGTTGTGGGCGGAGATTTCGGCGAGTTCCTTGATGATCTCGAAGAAGTTGGCCTCGTCCTTGCCGCTGAGAACCCAGGCTTGATGGACGGTGGCGGTGATGATCTGGTCGGTGGTCCAGTTGTGCGGGGCGTCGGTGTCGGGGACCGACATGTCGCTGACGGATGCTGGGGCTTTCTGCGCAGGCGTTTTGTGGGTTTGCGCGAAGGCTGGCGAGAACGTGAGGGTGGCGACGGCTAGCGAGAAGGCGGCGATGCGAAGAGTTGGGAATGTCATGGCAATGGGATCCTTTCGTTCGCGCGGCTGGTGGGTTGGGACAGCGGCGGCTGGTGACGGCTAGTAGTTGTCGCGGCGACTGTCGGTGCGGTGGTCGTTGCGGCTGTTCTGGTTGGCCTGTCCGGCTGCGGCTCCTACGCCGGCTCCGACTGCTCCGCCGATGACGACGCCTTTGAGGCCTCCGCCGAAGAGCGCACCGAGGAGAGCCCCTGCGCCTGCTCCGATGGCTGCGCCTTTGCCGGGGCCGACGCCGCCGGGCTGGTGGTATTGGGTGTCGTTCTCGGTGTAGCTGGCGGTGGGGGCGCGATCGTAGTTGCCGCCGCGCCCTCCGTCTCGCATGCCGGAGTAGTAGTTCTGATTGACGCGGCGGTCGGGGGGAGCTTGCTGCTGTTGATATTGGTTGCGATTGTCTTGGCGCTGGCTGGGATATTGCGCAACGGCGGGGAAGGTGGCGAGCAGCAGGGCCGGGGTGAGGAGGAAGGTGGTAACAATTTTTTTGGTGCGAGCCGTTTGCATGGTGACTCCTTTCGGCTAGGTGATTGGATGCCGATTTTTTGGGAGGGAGTCGCTGTCTTTTTGCGGGATTCGGGGTTGCGGGGCGATATTTTAGGCCGTTGCTTAAGTGAGACTTAAGGCGGTCGAGCGAGGCGGAGTTGGCGGGGCAGAGGAAGGCGATTCTGTCGTTCCGGCTGCGCCTGCACTCCGGCCTTCGGCAGAGCGGTGTGCGCCTGTGGCGCGGCTTTTATGGCACGGCTGAAGCCGTGCCCTTCCGACGACTCCCCATGTTCTGCGCGGTGAGGCGGCGCAGAACCCTTCGACAAGCTCAGGGCAGGCTTCGGGCACCCGAACTTACGCGCGTCTTACACCCGAATTTGTGGTCAGGGGTGGTGGGAGAGGGCGGCGCGGATTTTGTCGACGTGGGTGCCGTGGGAGCGGATGGCTTCGTGGAGGACCTGGCTGGTGACGTTGAACTCTTTGGACCAGTAGGCGATGTCGGAGGACATTTTTGGGTTGATCTCTTTGGGGTTGTGGGGGCCCTTGGAGTGGTCTTCGTGGAGGGCGTGGGGTTCGTGGCCTTTGGGGACGTCGTGATGCTCGGACATGCGGGGGTTCCTCTTTCCGGGTGGTTCTAGTTAGGTGGATGAGGATGAGGGGGTGGGGGGATGTATGTGGTGAGTGGATTCGGGTTCAGGATTGGGGCACACGCTTGTGTCGTTTGTATGTAAAGATTGAGGACCGGGAGGTGCCCCATGGATTATGTCGAGCAAGAAATCATTATCCGCACCGTTAAGGACGACAATCCTGGCATAGCCATCTCCGTTGGGGGGCCTCTCCTCAGCCATCTTGAAAAGACTGTGCGCCCGTGCGTGAGGATGGCTCTCACGGGACGGAGCAGTATGGTCGGGCAGCCGCCAAAGTGGCTACGGGCAGCCTGGGATTTCCGGGCGTTAGATTTTGTCCGCAGGGACGGGGATACTATTCTCCGTATCGCGGCACCGAAACTGGGGGACGCCGCTCCCCGTGTCTTTGAACAACAATCCCTGTGGGAGAAGGCCGTTCGACCAGAGGAGACTGCGCTGGATTTGTTTGGCAAGTTGGTGGACGATGTGCGTGCGCAGTCCGGCAGCAGTGACGCATACGACGAACCGCTTCTGCAGCGGCTCACCGGATGGCAGGGTTTATTGCAAACCAAGGTGAAGGCTGTGCGGTTGCCGAATGTCGCCTACACGTCGTCCGGGGCAGAGCTTGACGAATCGGTAGTGGTGGCCGCGCGAGCTTTGAGCAGCCGGATACCGTCTCCGCGTCAGATTCGTCTTGTGGGCAAGATCGACATGGTGCGGTGGAGTACGCGGTCTATGGCGATCCGCGTTGACGATGGCACAGAGTATCGGTGTGCCGTCATCAATGAGGAGGTCGGCGATCTTGGGCGATATGGCGGCCACGAGGTCACGGTTCTGGGCAAGGCGATCTATCGGCCGACTGGAACTGTTCTGAGACTAGATGTGGAACAGGTACTTGATACCACGGAGGGTCGTGCGGCTTATTCCGATGTTCCTCTGTCTTTTGAGAATCGGCGTGAGGTCGAAAGAAAGCGGCAAACTGCGAAGAATGGAGTTTCGGCAGTGTTCGGCAGTTGGCCGGGAGATGAAAGCGACGAAGAATTACTCGCGAGTCTTTCGGAGTTGCGCAGGTGAGCCAAAGTTATGTCCTGGACACGAGCGCATTGTTGCCGCTGCTCCGTGGTAAGGAACTCGGGGAGTTGATTGACCGCACTTTCGGCCTTCGGGCTGTCCCTTATCTACACACTTTGTCCATCGTGACTCATGCGGAGTTGTGGGTTCTGATTGAGCGCAATGGGTGGGGAGATGCGAGGAAAGCGGCCGTTGAGAAAGCGCTTCAGGAGTTTGTGACAGTCGATATCTCAGGCTCGCAGATTATCTCGGCGTACCGCAGGGTCGAAGCGGCAAGTATCGGCATAACGATGGGCAAGAATGACGTGTGGGTTGCGGCTACGGCGTTGATTACTGGATTGCCACTTATTGCTACGGACAAGGATTTCAACCATTTGAACGGCAAGCTACTTGAAGTGCACTATGTTGATCCCGCATCGGCTCAGGTGCCTTGACGTGGGCTCAGAGGGTGACGGGATGGCAGGTCGACGATCAGGATTTCGGGCTTCGCCCGATGCCAAAATCTCAGAATCGAGGGAGCACCCGGTGTCATTCAGCCCTCGGCCACCTGCCGCTACTTGTGGAAGTGGCCGATTAGCCAGCCCACAAATCCACCCGTCAACGCGCTTATGCCAGCAGTAACCGCATGCTTCGCAAAGTCCTCTTGGTTTCGCACCCAAAACGACGGAGAGTTGGCTCTCTTCTCGAGGGTAATGCGATTGTCTATCGTAGTTGCGCCCCAAATAGACACCATCATCAATGGAAGACAAATCAGCACCCCAAATGAAGCCTTTTGCGAAGGCGGTGGGTGTGAGAGGTAGTACAACTGACTTGCGAACAAACCAATACAGGACAAAACCGCGAGGACCACAAGAGAGACACGTACCCGCGGTCTTTGACGCTCTTGTAGGAACTCTTTGATCTTCAAGAAGAGAAGGTCAGCCTCGTCTGTTATTTCCTCCGTGCGAAGCTCATTGAGTATCGCAGGGGCGGGAGTTCCCTGAACGACCTCCTTCTGATTTAGCAGGAAGTGTACGGTTGGATTGTCGCCTCGAATATCCAGGTCCTTGATTTTTGACCCACTATGCAATTGCATCTCATCGAGTGAGTCGTATCGATTCTTGATGTCCGAAATAGTGACACTCGCGCAGCTGTTTTGAAAAAATCCGACGAATTGATCCAGGTCCTCCCTATACATTTCGAGCTTTCGCAACCGAGCGGTTTTTGTCGTTCTTATCGGTTCCATGGCTCTCCCTAACGCGCCGATTCTACCACTCTCATATGGTTGGCTTGTCTGACCAGATGAAACTGAAGCATGAAGTGAAATTGTTAGATCTTACCGCAGCAAGTGGTAAGGAACATAAGGCGCGGGCTGTGAGCCCGCGCCTATTTCTTATTTATATGGGTGACTGGATGTCCGGGCTGAAGCCCGGACCTATCTCAGGAGCAAAGGCAAATGCGGGGATTCTTCGCTTCGCTCAAGAATGACAAGCAAAGGGAAAAAGCAGATTCCCTTCGGGAATGACAAGCTAAAGGGCGGCAAAGCGAAAAGGGCCCGCGATGGGCCCTTCCTGTGCTGCGTGACGAAATCCTATTGAAGCAGGGTGCCGTTTTCGGGTTGGACTTTGGCGTCTTCTGGGGGGATGATTACGGCGGCGGCTACTTTGTCGTCGGTGTCGAGGTTGAGGAGTTTGACGCCGGAGGTGCTGCGGCCGGCGGAGCGGATGGTCTTGGTGTCGATGCGGATGATTTTGCCGAATTGGGAGATGAGCATCATTTCGGTGGTGTCGTCGACGAGGTTGATGGCGGAGACTTTGCCGATCTTAGGGGTGGTCTTCATGGAGATGACGCCCTTGCCGCCGCGGGACTGGAGGCGGTAGGCGTCGACGCCGGTGCGCTTGCCGAATCCGTTTTCGGAGACGGTGAGGATGAGGCAGGGGGTGAGACCGAGTTTCTCGTCGAGCTTGTCGAGCTTGGCCTGGGCTGCGTCGGAGATAGTGGGCGCGGCGACTTCACCGGGCTCGGCTAGTTCGAGAGGCTGGGCGGTGGCGGAGTCGGCTGCTTCGTCGATGGCGTCCTTGACGTGGGAGGTGAGGCCGGCGGCGGCGGCGCGTTCGAGGCGCTGCTTGTTGCGGGCTTCGTTGGAGGGAGTGACGGCGGCTCCGATGACGTAGTCTCCCTTGCGGAGGTTGATGCCTCGGTTGCCGGTGGCGGGGCGGCCCATGGGGCGGAGATCCTTCTCGTCGAAGCGGATGGCCATGCCGTCGTGAGTGGCGAGGAAGATGATCTGATGACCGTCGGTGATGCGGGCGATGATGAGCTCGTCATCCTTCTCTATATTGATGGCAATGATGCCGCGGGACATGACGTTGGAGAAGTCGCGGAGTGCGGTCTTCTTGACGGTGCCGTTGCGGGTGGCGAAGAGGACGAATTTGGAGTTTTCTTCGAGGTCCTTGACGGGGAGGATGGTGACGACTTTTTCTCCGGGCTGGAGGTCGATGAGTGAGGCCATGGCCTTGCCCTTGCCGGCTGCTCCTACGTCGGGGACTTCGTAGATTTTGACCCAGTAGACGCGGCCTGTGTTGGTGAAGCAGAGCAGGTAGGCGTGGGTGGAATCGATGATGAGCTGGGCGACGAAGTCCTCTTCGCGGGTCTTCATGCCGAGGCGGCCGGTTCCACCGCGACGTTGCTGGCGGTAGATGGAGATGGGCGTGCGTTTGAGGTAGCCGGTGTTGGTGACGGTGACGGCGACCTGCTCGTCGGCGATGAGGTCTTCGAGGCCAAGTTCGGCGGTCTCGTCGAGGATGATGGTGCGGCGGATATCGCCGTACTTATCGCGGATTTCGGTGAGCTCCTTAACGATGACTTTGCGGAGCTTGGCCTGGGAGGCGAGGATGGATTCGAATTCGGCGATGTTGTCGCGGACGGCGCGGAGCTCGTTGAGGAGTTCGTCGATGGAGAGCTGGGTGAGGCGGTAGAGCTGCAGTTCGAGGATGGCGTCGATCTGCTTGTAGGAGAGGATGAGCGTGGCGGTGGTGCTGAAGGTCATGTCGACGCCGTACTTCTTGGGGTCGAGCTTGACGCCTGCGAGTTCTGCGCCGCGGAGCGTGATCTTTTTACCGGAGAAATATTGGAAGAGATTTTCGCGAGCGTCGGCGCGGGATGTGGATTGGCGGATGATCTTGATGACGTTGTCGAGGTGATCGAGCGCGATCTGGTAGCCGAGGAGGATGTGTTCGCGGTCGCGGGCTTTGGAGAGCAGGAATGCGGTGCGGCGGCGGACGACTTCTATGCGGTGATCGAGGAAGGCGCGGATGGCGTGGTCGAGTGGTAGTTCCTTGGGCTGACCATTGTGGACGGCCAGGAAGATCATGCTGAAGGATTCCTGCATCTGGGTGTGCTTGTGGAGCTGGTTGAGGACGATCTGGTGCTCGGCTCCGCGCTTGAGGCCGATGACGATGCGCATGCCGTCGCGGTCGGACTCGTCGCGGAATTCATCGCGGGCGATGTCGGTGATGACGCCGTCGTTGACTAGTTCGGCGATGCGTTCGATGAGTTTGGCCTTGTTGACCTGGTAGGGGATCTCGGTGACGATGATGGCCTGGCGTCCGCCGGAGATGTTCTCGATGGAGCACTTGGCGCGCATGAGGAAGCGGCCACGACCGGTCTTGTAGGCCTGCGGGATGTTGGTCTTGCCGAAGAGGAATCCGCCGGTGGGGAAGTCGGGGCCTTTGACGTGTTCGAGGACTAGTTCGAGGTCGGAGCGCGTCTCGTCCTTGGCTTTGTCGATGAGGGCGATGCAGGCGTTGACGACTTCGGTGAGGTTGTGTGGCGGGATGTTGGTGGCCATGCCGACGGCGATGCCGGAGCTTCCGTTGACGATGAGGTTGGGGACGCGCGCGGGCAGGACGGTGGGCTCGAGCGTGGACTCGTCGTAGTTGGGGGCGAAGTCTACGGTGTCGGAGTCGATGTCGGCGAGCATTTCGCCTGCGATGCGGGTGAGGCGGGACTCGGTGTAACGCATGGCGGCGGGTGGATCGCCGTCGACGGAGCCGAAGTTACCCTGGCCGTCGACCATGGGGTAGCGGAGCGAGAAGGGCTGCGCGAGGCGGACCATGGTGTCGTAGATGGCGGAGTCGCCGTGGGGATGGTAGTTGCCCATGACGTGGCCGACGACTTTGGCGGACTTGGTGTATTTCTTGTTGAACTGGAGGCCCATCTCCTGCATGCCGAAGAGGATGCGGCGGTGGACGGGCTTGAGGCCGTCGCGGA
>Ga0207048_10218_pt1 | contig 18404 bp, 12 predicted proteins | sample Alteio_BWMinCont_65_FD_153301 | JGI IMG/M metagenome (GOLD analysis project Ga0207048, IMG submission 153301) | Enriched cells from forest soil in Barre Woods Harvard Forest LTER site, Petersham, Massachusetts, United States -... | ecosystem: Environmental > Terrestrial > Soil > Temperate forest >...
AAGTAGTATGTATCAGAACGTGCAGCAACACCATCCTTGCATGGCAGTCGCTGAGGTTTTCTCCTCTCTCATCTGCATTCGGCAAATCACTCCGCTGGATGCCATTCTTATTTAATAAGTAGATGTAATGAAAGGTTCAAGCAGGATGCCCGAGGGGATGGTTTTAACAAAAAACGAAGTTGCTGAAGCAGCGTTTTGAGGTAGTGCTCCTCACAATAGATAGTGTCAAGTAATAAGCCTGGAAATACTCAAAATGGTGGATTGGATCCCTATAGTCTTCGTTACGTTCAAGGTTCTCGTGCTCGGCACGGGCATGTTCTTCGCCATCAAGTGGCATTACGATCAAGGGAAGAAGGAGAAGAAGAAGGAGGAGGAGGAAAAGCGCGCGGCGCTACGCGCGGGCGGCAAGGTGGCCGCAGTCTTCGTGCTATCGCTCCTGGGCCTGGGGCTCGTCACCTTCTTCCTTGCCTGGAAGCTCGGTTTGGACTTGACCTTCCCATGATGGCAAAGAAGTCTGCGGGGACGAGACCACATATGTTGACGACGGCGCTGTGCCCGCAAACCAAGGTGTCTTTGCTCAGACATTGAACATAGGAATGAAACTCCTGTATGCAGTCGTTAGGCTCGACTATCGACAAAAAACGCGATTCAAACGTTCTGGTTGGTTGGTAGTGGTTCGGCAGAGGTCGCCTCATGCTCTGAGGTAGCGCTCCAGCGTTTACTCATACCCTGCATTTCGCGGTGGGATTTGCCTGCAGTAATTTGTGTCGATGCGTTCAATCGAATGCCATTCTTCACGGCCACAATCTCGGCCATGATAGACAGCGCAATCTCGGCGGGTGTCTTGCTGCCGACGTATATGCCCGCTGGCCCATGCAGTCTCTGCAGCGCGGACTCCGCGATATCGAAGTAAGTGCGTAGCCGGTCGCGGCGTTGCCCGCTGTTGCGACGCGAGCCGATGGCGCCGACATAGAAGGCATTGGACTGGAGTGCGTCAATCAGGGCCAGGTCGTCCAGCTTGGGATCGTGCGTCAGGGTTACTACGGCGGTGCGAGCATCGGGCTTTAGCCGCAGGACCAGGTCGTCTGGCATGTCATGGCTGACTAGCACGCCATTCAACTGCCAGCTTGCTCGGTATTCTTCTCGCGGGTCGCAGACAATTACCTCGAAACCCAGACTCAGTGCCATTTGGCACAGGTAGCGTGAGATGTCTCCGGCCCCGACAACGATGAGGCGGGCCTGCGGCCCCAGGTAGGTGGACAGCTGTTTGTTGTCCAGCCTAGGCACACCATCGCGCCTGCCTTCGCGCAGTTCGACCCGGCCAGTCTGCAGATCCAGCACCCGTTCTGTGCTGCGCCGTTGCTCGCAGGCTAGCAGGAGTTCGTCCAGCCGGCTCTGCGCAGATATCGGCTCCAGCACCAGTTCCACGGTACCTCCGCAAGGCAGGCCGAAGCGGTGCGCTTCGTCGGCTGAGATGCCGTAACGAAGGACAGCGGGCAGGCCGCTTGAGCAGACCGTCTGTACCCCACCCTTCCTGATACGGAGAATGAGATCGTCCTCAATGCAACCGCCCGACACCGAGCCAACGGTCTCGCCCACCCCGTTGATGGCCATGAGCGAGCCAGGCGGTCGAGGAGAGGATCCCCAAGTCCGCGCGACGGTGACCAGAACTACGGGCAGACCCGCCTTCTGCCAGCCCAGTGCGGTGCGCAAGACCTGCGTATCGAGATCTTCCATCTTATCGATTTACGTCAGTTTGAATGGCAGCTGGCGTATCGGCTTGCCTGTCAGTTGCGCAATGGCGTTGGCGAAAGCCGGAGCCAGAGGAGGCAGGCCCGGCTCGCCCATGCCGGTCGGCGGTTCGGCGCTGGGTACGATGTGGACATCCAGCGTCGGTATGTCGGTGATGCGCGCCACGGTGAAGTCGCCGAAGTTACTTTGCTCGACAACGCCTTCCTTGAGCGTGATAGCCGAACCTGGCAGGCACATCGACAATCCCATGATCGCGGCACCCTGTATTTGCGCTTCCACACTGCGCGGGTTGACCGCGAGATTGCAGTGGACGCCGGCGGTTACACGGTGCAGTTTCGGTTGGCCGTCCTGTACCGAGGCCTCAACCACATAAGCGACCACGGACTGGAAGGATTCGTGTACCGCCACGCCCCAGGCGCGTCCCGCAGGTAACTGCTGCTTGCCATATCCGCTCTTGTCTACGGCTAATTGCAGGGCATCCCGATGGCGCGCATTCTTGTCCCCGAACAGCTGGATCCGGTAGGCCACCGGGTCTTGTTTCGTGCTGCGGGCGATCTCGTCGATCAGCGTCTCCATCACGAAGGCGGTGTGGGTGGAACCTACGCTGCGCCACCACAGTACCGGCACATTGAGCTTGGGGTGATGCACCGTCAGACGCATCGGCAGCGGATATGGTTCGCGCATGCCTTCCGTTGCGGTGGCGTCGATGCCGTTCTTCACCTGGAATTGTTCAAACACGGAACCAGTGGTGATGGACTGACCGACGATGACATGGTCCCAGGCCAACACCTTGCCGCGTTCGTCGAAACCGATGCGTGCGCGGTGCAAGTGCATCGGACGGTAGTAACCACCGCGCATGTCGTCCTCGCGGCTCCACAGCGTCCGTACCGGCACGTTCAAGCCGGCGGCGCGGGCGGCCTTGGCGATCTCGCAGGCCTCGACCACGAAGTCGCTGCCGCTGGAAAAGCGACGGCCGAAGCCGCCGCCTGCCATCTGCACATGCACCTCCACTTGCTCTGGCTTGATGCCCAGGACGCGTGCGACTGCGGCGCCGTCCAGGCCGGGGCACTGAGAGCCGGTCCATATTTCTGCGCGATCATTGGTGAGCGCGACGGTACAGTTAAGCGGCTCCATGGCGGCGTGGGCCAGGTAAGGAAATACGTACTCGACTTCCAATTGGCGGGGAGCTGTTGCCAAAGGCGCCATGTCTGCGTCGAACTGGCGCGCTCCAGGCTGAGCGGCAAGGACGCGGTACTGGGCCAGCTGCTGTTCGCTGTCCACTTTCTCGACGCCGGCGGTATTCCACTCCAGCTTCAGCGCATCGCGCCCCTGTTTGGCCGGCCAGTAGCCATCGGCAATCACGGCCACGCCCTCGGCCCCGCGATCAAGCGGCACGCGCAGCACGGCCCTCACGCCTTTCACGGCGCGCGCCGCGCTATCGTCCACCGACGTCAGGCGGGCGCCGAACATGGGCGGGCGCGCCACCACGGCCGTCAACTGACCGGGCCGGTGGACGTCAATCCCGAACGGCTGCCGGCCGCTGCTCTTGGCGCGCGCGTCCAGCCGTGTGGTGGGGCGACCGATGATGCGGAAATCCTTAGGGCTCTTCAGTGTGACTTTCTCCGGTACGGGAAAGGCCATCGCGGCTTCGGCAAGTTCGCCGTAACTCAGCTTACGGCCTCCAGGTCCAAGCACCGAACCAGCTTCTGTGTGTAGGGTGGCCACGTCCACATTCCAGCGGACCGCCGCCGCACCCAACAACATGGCCCGAGCACGGGCGCCGAGTTCGCGATACTGCGTGAAACTGTTCTTGACCGAATTGGAGCCTCCGGTGAGGTGAATTCCGAAAAGCGGGTCGACGTAGGCAGGATCGTTCGAGCCATGTCTGCTGCGGACCAGGCTCCAGTCCGCGTCCAGCTCTTCAGCCAGAATCATCGACAACCCGGTCTGCACGCCTTGGCCAAACTCCAGTCGGTTGACGGCTATCGTAACCTCGCCATTGGGAGCGATTTGCACGAACGCCAACGGCTGTTGGGTCGGCTTGAGGACGTTGCCAGCTTGGCCGCTATTGGTGGTTTGTCCCATGGCTAAATGGGGAAAGGCGCCGAGCGCCAGGCCGACCGAGCCAGCCAATTTGAGGAATTTTCGGCGCGGAAGCGTCGCGGCTTCTTCGCCTTGTCCGCGCGTCAACATATGCTGCAGGGCACGCGGCATTTCACTGTAATCTAGATTGGGCAACATGGCAGCTCTTTCAGGCGAGGGTTTTGGCGGCGTCGGCCACAGCAACACGGATACGCGCATAGGTGCCGCAGCGGCAGATGTTGCCGGCCATGGCCGAGTCAATTTCGGCGGCGCTCGGCTGCTTGCCACGCGGCAGCGATTTGAGGAATCCCGTGGCGCTCATGATCTGGCCGCTCTGGCAGTAACCGCATTGCGCCACGTCGTGTTTGACCCATGCAGCGTGTACCGCGGCGCCGACCGGGTCGCTGCCATCGGTCATCGCTTCGATGGTGGTGATCTTCCTGCCTTCGGCAGCAGAGATCGGTGTAATGCACGATCGAGTAGCTTGCCCATCCAGATGCACGGTGCAGGCGCCGCACAGCGCAGCACCGCAACCGAACTTGGTGCCAGTCATATCCAGTGTATCGCGCAAGGCCCAGAGGATGGGCGTGCCGGGGTCGGCATCGACTGTGTACTGCCTGCCGTTGACATCGAGCGTGCTCATGAGTGGCGGTTCTCCGTAGTGTGAGTGGGGCGGGGTATGGCGAATTTTCCTTGGTCTCTTTGCCGGAAGCAGGTATGAGGTTTCAGGCGCCAGCAACTTTGATGGCGTTGGACATGGACACCGACCAATGCGTAAATTATGGGCCTTTGCCAATAGGATGAGCTTGCCGGTTTCGACGCCTTTCTTGCCTATTCCTATGATTTATCGTCGCGGTCTTTTCTCAGGCAGATTCCCGCAGCCGTTTGATGTCCCGTAACGGGGGCGCTCCAAACAAGCGGGTGTATTCGCGACTGAACTGCGAGGCACTCTCGTATCCCACACGTACTGCGGCACTGCCCGCATCGATGTCTTCGTTAAGCATCAGTTGCCGGGCATCCTGCAAGCGCAAGTGCTTTAAATACTGCAAGGGGCTCATGCCAGCCACCGCACGAAAATGTTGTCGGAAAGTGGATGGGCTCATATGGGCTTTGGTGGCCAAATCGTCTATGGGAACATCGTCCGTAAAGTGCTGCTTCATCCAAGCTATTACCTTGACAATTTGCTGGCTCGGAGAACCCGCCGTGACGAGATGACGCAGCGTCGGCCCATGCTCCCCATTCAGTAGCCGGACAATAATTTCCTGCTGGATCAGCGGCACAATGAGTGGAATTAGCTTCGGTTCGTCCAAAAGCCGAATCAGCCGGGTCAGCGCATCCAGCAGACCCTCGTCCAATGTGACCACGGACATCGCTCGCGTGGTTGCTATCTTGAGTGGTATCGAAAAATCCATCTCGGCAGCCACCTGGGCAATGACACGGCCATCCAATTCAAGGCGAACGCCAAGGTAAGGTTCGGAAGAGGTTGCACGCGTAACGTACGACGCCACTGGCAGGTCAACCGACGTGACGAGCGATTGTCCTGGTCCATAGTCAAAAATTTCATCGCCAAGCGTGACACGTTTGCCGCCCTGTACCGTTATACCCAACCCCAGTCCGTAGATACATTGCATTGGGTCAGTGGCTGCGCTACGACGATAAATCGTTAGCAGCGGGATTTGAGTAGCGTAATCCCCATCAGTTTGGGCAATGTTACCTACCAATTGAGCAAGTGCGCTTACATTCACGCAAGGTATTTTTTGTTCTAAATTCATACCGTTTTCTCATAAATAGTGATTAATTTAAAGTCTAGCACTATCGCTTGACTTGCCTTCCCGATTTGTTGGTGGATGATTGGATTAGGCAATAACAAGATCATATCTGGCAAACCTGTTTGTCACCACCGGGCTCAAAATAGCAATCACAAAACAACGGTTTAAAGCCGTACTCAGCTAAACAATCACATAGGATTAACGATGAAAAAGGTATTAATAATTAACGCGCACCAGTTCTATCAAGGCATCTCCACAGGCAAGTTGAACATGACCATGGCCGGAATCATCAAGGAAGAAATGGAGAAGCGGGATTATGAAGTTGTACAAACAAACATTGAAGAAGGCTACGACATTGACGCCGAAGTTCAAAAGCACGTCAAAGCAGACATTATCATTCTGCAATCGCCGGTTTACTGGTTCGGGATGCCGTGGATATACAAGAAGTACGTCGATGAGGTATTCACAGCTGGCCTTGTGCAACAAAGCATGTTGATCGATGACGGGCGCACCAGGCAAGACCCTGGCAAACAGTACGGGACTGGCGGGAAGATGCAGGGCAAGAAGTACATGCTTTCCCTGACATGGAATGCCCCGGAAGAAGCATTCGGTGATGCTGAGCAGGTGTTGTTTCAAGGAAAATCAGTCGACGATGTATTCGTAAATAACACCGCCAACTATAAATTTTGCGGCGCAGAAATCCTTCCATCATTTTCCTCCCACGATGTCATGAAACAGGCTGATGTTGGAGGAGATATTGCGAGACTTCGTGAGCATCTAGAGACTGTTATCTGACTAACAGCCGCCACATGATCAAATGCGGCCAATACCCCAATTTTGAGAGAGTCGGGCTAGTCAATATTGAATAGGAGAAGCCACAAGGATCATTTTTCGGAATGTCACCGACACCCTCAATTCAGCGGCCTGATGAACGTCCGCCGCCGATTGCAGCCAATCGAACCCCTTGTCGATCTAGATTTGACCTGGCACTTCATGTCAGATCAAGTTTGAATTAATACACCCGATGCCCTCGGGTACGGGCCATCGCACACCTTCTGCAATGGCCCCTGCCACCGCCAGCTTATGCCTTCTGTGCCGTCAATACCCGACGCGAGAAGACCCACGCCACCGCGGCAAATACAATCAAGCCCAGCCATTGCGCGGTATTTTCAAACGTGCCGCCAACCAGTGCCAGCGGTGAATCGTTGCCGGTAAAGCCGATGATCGCCGCCAGCAGCACGCCCACCAGGCTTTCACCGACGATCAGGCCGGAAGCCAGCAAGACACCGCGCCGGTTCGGTGCTTCGGCGAACTGCTCGTATGGCACGCCTTGCTTCTGCGCACGCTTTTTCAAGATGCGTTCGATGACCCAGGCCAGCAACGTGCCCAGCACCAGTGTCGAGGCGACCGTCGGCGGCAGGTAAATGCCGATCCCTACCGCCAGCACCGGCAAGCGCGCGACACCGCCGCGACGGCGCAATATTTCATCGATCGTTACCAGCACCACACCCAGTCCAAGGCCGATCAGGATCATGTCCCAGTTCAGCTGATGGGTAAAAATCCCGGTCGCAATGGCCGTCATCAAGGTCGCTTGCGGCGCCGACAAGGCATGCGTCACATCCATCTCCGCGCGTGGCATCGCTCCGGCAAAACCGTAAGCGTTATACAGCAGGTCAAGCACCGGTGGAATCACCACGGCGCCGACCACGCAGCCGATCAGCAACGCTACCTGCTGGCGCCAAGGCGTGGCGCCGACCAGCCAGCCGGTTTTCAGATCCTGCAGGTTATCGTTGGAAATGGTCGCTACTGCGATCACTGCCGAGGTGGTGAAGATGGCCAGCGCGATCCCCAACTTGTTCCCGCTTTCCGTAGCCAGCAGGCCGTCGCCACTGCCCACCAGTAAAATCAGCAAGGAGATCAACACCACGGCAACAATGCCAACGCCGGAAATCGGGCTGGCGGAAGAACCGATCAGTCCTGCCATATAGCCGCAGGCAGCGGCAATCAGGAAACCGAAGATAACCGCGAACAAGACGCTGTAAGCCACCAGGCCCCACATCAAGCCGGCGGACAACGGCGCGGCGCTCAGGAAACTGGCAAAGGTGGCCACCAGGATCGCTACCAGCGTCAGCGTGATGGCGATGATCCAGCCCGGCGCCAGATCGCGCTCGGTACGTGGGATATTGATGCGGCCATTGCCGCCGCGCAGTGCCCGGAACGAGGTCTTGACACCTTCCAGCATCGGCTTGAACAACGTGATCAGCGTCCATACCGCTGCCACGCCGATGGTGCCGGCGCCGATGAAGCGCACGTCTTTGCTCCACAAGCCGGTGGCATATTTGGCCAGCGTCATGCCGTCCGGGATGCTGTGCATCGAAGTCAGCACCGGTACCGCTACGCCCCACGCAATCAGCAAGCCGATCAACATGGCGATACCGGCCACGATGCCGATCAGGTAACCGGCGCCCAGCAACGCCAGGGAAAATCCGGCAGACAGACGCACTACCGCAGGCCCGGCTGCAAACCACAAATTGATGCCTTCGCCCAGCACCCGGAAACCGGATGAGAACAAGGTCACGATGGCGGCGGTGAACCCGCCGGCCATGATGTCGACGATGCCGGTTTCAGCCTTGGCGCCGGCCTTGCCGGTAACCGCATCGAGCTCGACTTCCGCGCTGCCGACCCGCAGGATTTCCGCAGCCGCCACACCTTCAGGATAAGGCAGGTCGCTTTGCACCACCATCGCGTGCCGCAGCGGGATCGTGAACATCACGCCCAGCATGCCGCCGGCGGCGCAAATGGCCAGGGTTTGCCAGTAAGGAAAACCTTGCCAGTAACCGATCATGACCAGTCCGGGCAGGATAAAGATAATCGAAGACAAGGTACCCGCGGCCGAAGCCTGGGTTTGCACCATGTTATTTTCAAGAATATTGGCACTCTTGAACATCCGCAGCACTGCCATGGATATCACGGCGGCCGGAATCGCGGAAGAAAAAGTCAGGCCGACTTTCAAGCCCAGGTACACGTTGGAGGCCGTGAATACGACCGTGATCAACGCGCCCAGGATGATGCCCCGTACCGTCAGCTCGGGTAGCGAAACATTGTCAGGAATGCGACCAGTTTTATTAAACAAATCGGACATCGAAACTCCATCACCAAAATTACAATCCGCCAATTATCCCTGAAACAGTTGCCCCTCATCAAAGAATTTGACTTGGGACTACAATGCCAGAGCATAACGAATCTGAGCGAATCGCCAGTACCGGCGCCAACAATTGCCGGGTAACTCGAAAAGTTATCAATTGGATTACACTGTCGGCAATCGACAATTCAGCTACACCGAATTTATCCTTCAATAGGTTATCAACCCCAAGTCGGAAAGGTAGAACCACCATGACAAGCCTGAACATCAACGGCAAGCAGCACGAAATCGACTTACCGGAAGACACCCCGCTGCTGTGGACCCTGCGCGATCACGTCGGCCTGACCGGCACCAAGTTCGGTTGCGGCATGGCGCTTTGCGGCGCCTGCACCGTCCATCTGGACGGCGAGCCGATCCGCTCCTGTATTACCCCGATCAGTGCTGCTGCCGGCAAGAAAGTCACCACCATCGAAGCGATGGCCGAAGATAAAATCGGCCACGCCGTGCAGGAAGCATGGATTGCACTGGGCGTGCCGCAATGCGGTTATTGCCAGGCCGGCCAGATCATGTCGGCGACCGCCCTCCTGAAAACCACCGCCAAGCCCACCGACAAGGAAATCGACGACGCAATGAGCGGCAACATCTGCCGGTGCGGCACCTATACCCGCATCCGCGCCGCGATCAAACAAGTCGCTGCTAAAGGAGTTGCCAAATGAGCGCCGCTTTTGATTTCGAGAAAGATAGCGCTAACACGCCAGTTAAAGAGATTAGTGGCGTTGCATCAGTAAGTCGCCGCACCTGGCTCAAAGGTGTCGGCGCATTTACCGGCCTGGCATTGACAGTTGGCGTGAACGGACTGGTGATGGCGGCCGATGCTGCTCCCGCGAAAAAATATGGTGGCGCTGGCATGCCCGGCGGCACCGTCAACGATCCATTGGTTTTCGTGTCGATAGGCGCTGACGGCATCGTCACCATCGTCGCCCATCGCTCCGAAATGGGCCAGGGTGTCCGCACCAGCCTGCCGCTGGTAGTGGCCGATGAACTCGATGCCGACTGGAGCCGCGTGCGCGTAGTGCAAGCCGAAGCCGATGAAAGCCGCTACGGCAACCAGAATACCGACGGCTCGCGCAGCATGCGCCATTTCTTCACCCCCATGCGCCAGGTCGGTGCTACTGCCCGCCTGATGCTGGTTGGCGCCGCCGCCGCACGTTGGGGCGTGCCGGCATCCGAGATCACCACCAGGAATCATGAAGTGCTGCACGCCAAGAGTGGCCGCAAACTGGGTTTCGGCGAACTGGCGGTCGATGCCGCCAAATTGCAGGTGCCGCCCGCAGCTCAGGTGCAACTCAAGGATCCCGCGCAATTCCGCTATATCGGCAAAGACGTGTTCAACAGCGTGGATTTCCGTGACATCGTTACTGGTAACACCCACTACGGCATCGATACCCGTCTTGACGGCATGCTGTATGCGGTGATCGCCCGGCCGCCGGTGTATGGCGGAAAAGTGGCGAGTTTCGATTCTGCCGAGGCCTTGAAAATCCCTGGCGTGGTACGCGTAATCGAACTCAAAGGCAGTCCGCCTCCCGCCAAGTTCAATCCATTGGGCGGCATTGCCGTGATTGCGCGCAACACCTGGGCCGCGATCAAAGGCCGTGAAGCCTTGAAGATCACCTGGGACAATGGCCCGCATGCCGGCTACGATTCAACCGCATTCAAGACCACCTTGCAGGAAGCCGCGCGCAAGCCGGCCAAGGTAATGCGCAACAACGGCGACACCATGGCCGCGCTGGCGCAAGCCGGCAAACGCATCGAAGCCGAGTACTACATCCCGCATCTGGCGCATGCCACCATGGAACCGCCGGCAGCCACGGCCCGCACCGCTAACGGCAAATGCGAAGTCTGGGCCTGCGTACAGGATCCGCAAGCCACGCGCGATACGGTAGCGGATCGCCTGGGCTGGAAAACCGACGCGGTGAAAGTCAATGTCACCCTGCTGGGCGGCGGTTTCGGCCGTAAATCGAAGCCAGACTTCGCGGCCGAAGCGGCGCTGCTGTCACAAGCGATGGATGGCGCGCCGGTCAAGGTTACCTGGACCCGTGAAGACGATCTGCGCCACGACTATTTCCACACCGTTTCGCTGGAACACCTGGAAAGTACGCTCGACGCCAAAGGCAAACCGCTAGCCTGGCTGCATCGCAGCGCAGCGCCGACCATCGCTTCCACGTTCGTCGCCGGCGCCAAGGGCGAACAGCCTGGCGAACTCGGCATGGGCGCGATCAATATCCCGTTCGTGATTCCGAATATCCGCATCGAAGCACCGGAGGTTGAAGCGCATACACGGATCGGCTGGTTCCGCTCGGTCTACAACATCCCGCACGCGTTTGCGGTGCAATCGTTCGTGGCCGAACTGGCGGCGGCAGCCAAGCGCGATCACAAGGAGTTCCTGCTGGAACTGATCGGCCCGGCGCGCCAGGTCAATCCGCAAGAGATGTCGGACACCACCAACTACGGTGAATCGCCGGTCTTGTATCCGCTCGATACCGGCCGTATGCGGCAAGTGGTGGAGCTGGCGACCAAGGAAGCCGGTTGGGGTCGCAAGGTACCCAAGGGCCACGGCCTGGGCCTGGCCGTGGCTTACAGCTTCATGTCTTATGTGGCGGCGGTAATTGAAGTAGTGGTTGCCGATGACGGCACGATCAGCATTCCACGAGTCGACATGGCGATCGATTGCGGCCCGCAAGTCACCCCGGACCGGATCCGCTCGCAAGTCGAAGGCGCCTGCATCATGGGCCTGAGCCTGGCGCTGACCGGTGAAATCACTTTCAAGAACGGTAGCGCCGAACAAGGCAACTTCCATGAATATGAAGTGCTGCGTGCCTTTAGCGCCCCACGTGACCTGCGGGTCCACATGGTGCCGCACAAGTACGACATGCCACTGGGAGGTGTGGGCGAACCGGGCACGCCACCGATCGCTCCGGCGCTGTGCAATGCCATTTTTGCCGCTACCGGCAAGCGTATCCGTAACCTGCCGATCCGGGATCAGTTAAAGAAAAGCTGATCATGCAGGGTGGGCGCATTTGTGATTTGTGCCCACCCTGCTTTTGTTTACCAGTTGTACTTCGCCGTTGCGACCAGCGTCCGCTGATTACCGTAGAAGCAGGTATTCTCGGACTGGCAGCCGCTCACGAATGTGCGGTTGAACAAGTTGGTAGCATTCAGCGCCAGACGCCAGTTGGGCAAATCGTAGTGGATGCCGGCGTCAAACACCGTGTAGCTCGGCACATACAGTGAATTGTCGGACGCTCCCGCGCTACCGCTCTGGTAACGAATGCCTGCACCTGCGCCAAAACCTGCCAGCGCCCCGGTGCGCCAGGTCCAGTCGCCCCACAACGACGCCATCTGGCGCGGCCGTGGAATATCGACCGGCCATTTGCCCAGCGAAGAATCGTTCGCTTTGGTGTTCTTCACATCCTGGTACACATACGCAGAAATGATGGAGAACTCACGCGAGAGATTGCCGACCGCACTCAATTCGATGCCACGCGAGCGCACTTCACCGGTCTGCACCGAGAGCGACCCGGTCGGATCGGTCGGGTCCGGCGTCGGCACATTGGTTTGATAGATCTGGTAGAGCGCACCGTTCAGCATCAGGTTCTTGCCTTCCGGTTGCCAGCGCACGCCCGCTTCGACCTGGCGGCCCTTGCTCGGCGAGGCCAGCCCGCCGTCGGCCAGTTTGACGCCGATGATCGGATTGAACGAGGTCGAATAGCTGACGTAGGGCGACAAACCGTAATCGCCCAGGTAGACCAGTCCGACACGGCCGGAGAATGCATGGTCGTTCTGCTCGAATTGCGTACCGCCGGCGATATCGTCCTGCCTGGTGTTGCTCCAGTCCTGCCGGCCGCCTACCGTCAGCGTCCAACGCCGCCACTTGAGCTGGTCCTGCGCATACAGGCCGAACATGTTCAGCGTGGTCTTGGTGTAAGTGCGCGGAAAAGCATCCGGGCCGGTAAGCAGATCGTTGGTGACGGGGATGTATACCGGGTTGTACATGTTCAGGCTCGGTCCGGTCGCCATCCATTCACTGTCGGTCGTGTGCTGGCTGTTGTACTCGGCGCCGAACAACGCAGTATGCTCGAACGGGCCGGTGTTGAATTTGGCTTGCGCCTGGTTATCGACGTCAAAACGGCTGTAGTTGAGCTGGTACAGGCCGGCGTAGCGCAACAGCGATTGCCGGGATGGGTCGGCCGGATCGAGGCCGCCACCGAACACCTGGCCCTGGTCGAGCGAGAGATGCATCAGGCGGGTATTCTGCCGGAACGTCCAGACCGGATCGAACTTGTGTTCGAACTGGTAACCGGCCGACCATTGTTTCTTGCGGTAGTGAGAGAAGGTCGGATCGCCGGTGTACAGGTTCTCGGAAATCTTGCCGTTCGGGTTGGGCAGGATGGTGCCTTGCGCCGGCAGGAAATTGTTCGAGGCATCGCCCCAGTCCTGCAAATAGGTCAATGCCGCGGTCAGCGAAGTGCTTGCATTCGGCTGCCATTTGATCGATGGCGAAAACGCCAGCCGCTGTTCGGCATGCGGACCGGTAAGTGAATTGCCATCGCGGCCGACGCCGACAAAGCGATATGACAAGGTACCGTCCTGGTCGATCTTGTCGCCGATATCGACAGAAACCTGTTTTCTCGCGTAATCGCCGAGCTGCACCTCCAGCTCGCGGATCCGTTCGCCATTGGCGAGTTTGCTTTGGACATCGACGATAGCCCCGGGATCACCCTGGCCGTACAGCACAGATGCCGGCCCCCGCAAAACGCTAACGCTTTCGATCATGTACGGATCTACGCGCCAGCTCGCGAGATTCAGCGTGGTTGGCACCTGCAGGCCGTTGACGAACACGCTGGGCGTGAAACCGCGCAGCACGGAATACCAGTCGGAGCGCACTTCCGAGCCGTATGACGAGAAACCGGGAACGTAACGCAGCGCATCGTTGATGCTGGTCGCGCCGGTTTGTTCGATCTGAGCGGCCGTGACAACGTTGATCGTCTGCGGAATCTCGTTAATCGGAGTATCGGTTTTTGTACCGCTGGCGCTGCGCTTGGCAACCAGGCCGACGGTCCCGTTATCGTCAGCCGCGGCATTGACATTGATTACCGGTAGCGTACTTACAGCCTCGCTATCTGCCCCTGATTTGCCACTGTTCGACACATCGCCTGCTGGCTGCGCCACCTGCTGAGCGTGCGCGTAACCGATTGCTGTCGCATCAAATAGCACGCCCGCCGCAACGACGACCGCCCGTCGACGCGTAGTTGTTATCCACTCCATCTTCCCTTGCTCCCGATTGCAATACGGTTTCTAAACTGTCTAAACCGTTTTTTTGTTAGTCAGATTGACAAATGATTCCGAAAAATAACATAAATGCGAATCATTCTCAATCCTATTAACAAATACCCCTATGATTTCAAGGGCATTGCGTCATGAGGAAGAAAAGAGTGGGATGACTTTGTTTAAAGCAGGTTTTGACTTGCCACCAATACGCCATCGGCATCGGCATAAATCCATGCGCCCGGTGCGATCGTCACGCCAGCGATAGAGACGCTGATATCGCGCTCCCCTACCCCTTTGCGGACACTGCGCTGCGGATGCAACGCCAACGCGCGCACGCCGATATCGCAGGCATTCAGCTCTGCCGAATCGCGCACGCAGCCATTCACGACAATACCGGCCCAACCGTTCTTTTGCGCCAGCACACCGAGATTGCCGCCAACCAGGGCGCAACGCAAGCTACCGCCGCCGTCGATTACCAGCACCTGGCCGTTGCCTTCTGTTTCCAGGGTACTACGCACCAGCACATTGTCTTCATGCACCTTGAGGGTACGTGCCGGACCGTAAAATGCCTGGCGCTTACCCAAGGCGATAAACACCGGAGGCAATACCGCCAACGCGGCAGTGCCCAGTTTGTCTTCGTTAGCGTCGCACAAATCGCAGGTAGAAAAAGTCATTGCATCTCCGTCGCAGGTAGGTGAAAAAAGATCAGTCGTCCGACGAAAACGTCAGGCCGCCGAATTTCTTGACACTATACATCCGCTTGTCGGCGACCTTCAACAAGGTTTCCAGATCGAGGCCGTCGGCCGGATACAGGGCGCCGCCGATGGAGGCGCCGACCTGGCAATGATCGCCGTTACCCATCAGGATCGGCTTGTTCAGTACTGCATAGATTTTTTCCGCAATCGCCAGCGCCGACTCTTCGTCGGCCACGCCAGGCAGATAGACGATGAACTCATCGCCGCCGAAACGCGCCACCTCATCTTCCTTGCGCAAGGCGTTTTGCAGACGCAAGCCAACCTCAATCAGTACCCGGTCGCCTTCGTCATGGCCATAGTGATCGTTGACCTGCTTGAACTTGTCCAGATCGACGAAAAGCACGGCAAACCGGAACAGCGAAGGATCGACATCGGTACGGCGCCGAAATTCGATTTGCGCAATCAGGGTATCGCGATTGAGCAGGCTGGTAAGGCGGTCGGTGCGCAGATGGCGCTCTATTTCCTGGAAGCTCTTTGCCAGTTCACCGATCTCGTCCTTGCGGTCGATATTCAATTTGGCAAATGGCCTGCCGCTGCCGATGTTGCGCACAGCTAGCGTCAGCTTCCGGATATCGCGCAGGACCCAGCGCAATATCGCATAGCCGACCAGCAAAGCCAGCAAGATGACCAGCAGCCCCAGATACAAGCTCTTATACACACTGGAATTGACGGCTCCCCAGAAATCCGAACGCGGCAACGCCACCACCGCCACCCACTCCAGCCCGGCTGCATCACGATGAATCTGCGCCGCGACTTCGATTTGTCCGTACTGGCTAGGAAATGCGCCAACGATCAACTTGCCCGGCGTCGGCGGGCTTGCAGCCGAAGTATCTGCCGGATCTGTTACCGGCGCGACGTCACGGTGCTTCTGCAAATAGGTTTGCACCAATTGCCAGCTTTGGCGCATGAACGGTGAAGCGACATTGTTAAGATTATTTCTTGCAGACAGCCTCTGAGCGCCATTGCGCAGGGCGAAAGCACCTTCCCCATTGGATGCAGCGAGCAGATTACCGTTACGTTCAGCCACAAAAGCGACACCGTTTCTATCCATGGACAACGTCTGCAGATACTCCCGTAGCGGCCTCAGCGTCAATTCCCGCGCCACCACGCCGAACACATGCTGACTGGCGTCAACCACCGGCCGCGCCAGCATCAGCACCGGCTCGTTGTTGGCGGCATCGAAGAAAACCGGCGACCAGGCATCTTTCTTCTGGCTGACGGCATTCAGATACCAGCTCTGCTCGCGCGGTTCGTAGTGCTCCGCTTCCAAAAAAGTCATTTCTGTCGCCGGGCCGCGACTGCGATACATCTGGACAGCAGTCTCGCCAGCGCTTCTCAGCCTGACCCGGAATTCATTGGCGGCGCTCCTGCGGATAGAAACAAAATGGCCGTCCGCGCCGGCAAAACTGATCATGCCGCCCACCGTCGGAAACAGGCCGCTGGCAATCCACATGCGCTCTTCCAGCCGGCTGACGCTGACAGGAAACGGGATAGGAGTCGGGGTTTTATTGGCGGCGTCGGCAATTTGATCGGGCGCGACCACGCGCAACGCCGCACCGGCGTCGAATAATTGCCTGTTGATGACGCTGTTGATACCTCCCATCATGTCAGCCAGGACCTTCTGCGATAACGCATCGGTAGCTTCCTGACCGGTTTGATAGAGCAGCCAGCCGACTGACACGGCCAGGCACAACAGCAGCGCTGCAAACGGCAAGATGAATAGGCGTTGCAGTGACGTTCGCTTCAAATTTGCCTCGAAAAAAACGCAAAAATTGGCAATGCGTGATTACGGATTAAGCAGCATATACCCTGGCACATGCATATGCACATACGCAGCGTGGGGTTAAAAAAAAAGCCACACGGCATAGCCATGTGACTTTTTTTCATAAAGCAACACATCCAAGCCTGCTGCGATTCTACCTGTTTGCACAAGTAAAATTGCGCTTACGTTGTCGCTTTGAACACGATCTCACCATTGTTAACATTTATATGAATAGTGTCCTTTGGCCCGAACTTACCTTCGAGGATCAGTTTGGACAATGGATTCTCGATCTGCTGCTGGATAGCTCGCTTCAACGGCCGGGCGCCGTAGACCGGATCGAAACCTGCCTCTGCGATCTTTTGCAGAGCGCCTTCCGAAATATCCATTCCCATATCCATTTTTGCCAAACGCTGTTCGAGAATTTTCAGCTGGATCTTGGCGATCGCGCCGATATTCTTTTCGTCCAGCGCATGGAACACCACGATTTCATCGATACGATTGATGAACTCAGGGCGGAAATGGTTTCTCACTTCAGCCATTACCTCCTGCTTGACCGCTGCCGGGTCCGCACCTTCCATCGCCTGAAATCGAAACGTGTCTTGTCGCTGGACATGGCGTCGTTGCTGGCCGGCGCGAAATTCCGCGGCGAATTTGAAGAACGCCTGAAAGCCGTGCTGAAGGAAATCGCCCAGGACGAAGGCCAAACCATCGTGTTCATCGATGAGCTGCACACCATGGTCGGCGCCGGCAAGGCTGAAGGTGCGATGGATGCCGGCAATATGCTGAAGCCGGCGCTTGCGCGTGGCGAACTGCATTGCGTTGGCGCCACCACATTGGACGAATACCGCAAGTACATCGAAAAAGATGCGGCGCTGGAACGGCGTTTCCAAAAAATCCTGGTCGATGAGCCTAGCGTCGAAGCTACCATCGCTATCTTGCGCGGCTTACAGGAAAAGTACGAAGTCCATCATGGCGTTGAGATTACCGATCCGGCGATTGTCGCGGCGGCGGAGTTGTCGCATCGTTACATTACCGATCGCTTCTTGCCGGACAAGGCGATCGACCTGATCGACGAAGCCGCTGCCAAGATCAAGATTGAAATCGATTCCAAGCCGGAGGTGATGGACAAGCTTGATCGTCGGTTGATTCAGCTCAAGATCGAGCGTGAAGCGGTGCGGCGCGAAAAAGACGAAGCGTCGCAAAAGCGTTTCGCCTTGATCGAAGAGGAAATAGAGAAATTGTCGCGCGAATATGCCGATCTGGAAGAAATCTGGAAATCTGAAAAAGCCAGCGCCCAGGGCAGCAAGCATCTGAAAGAAGAAATTGAAAAACTGCGTCTGCAAATTGATGAAGCGACGCGCAAGAGCGACTGGCAAAAGGTGTCCGAGCTGAAGTACGGCAAACTCAATGAGCTTGAGAAAGCACTTGAGACACAGTCCAGACAAGATGCCCTGGCAGCCGAACATCCAGACCCGGAAGGCAAGCCACAGTTGGTTCGGACCCAGGTTGGCGCCGATGAAATTGCCGAGATCGTTTCGCGCATTACCGGCATCCCGGTAGCCAAGATGCTGCAGGGCGAGCGCGATAAACTCATCAAGATGGAGGATGAGTTGCATAAACGCGTGGTTGGCCAGAATGAGGCGATCGTTGCGGTATCGGACGCCATCCGCCGCTCGCGAGCCGGCCTGAGCGATCCTGACCGGCCGTATGGTTCGTTCATGTTCCTTGGCCCCACGGGTGTCGGTAAGACCGAGTTGTGCAAGGCGCTGGCCGGTTTCCTGTTTGATAGCACCGACGCACTGGTCCGTATCGAC
>Ga0207048_10220_pt1 | contig 18354 bp, 22 predicted proteins | sample Alteio_BWMinCont_65_FD_153301 | JGI IMG/M metagenome (GOLD analysis project Ga0207048, IMG submission 153301) | Enriched cells from forest soil in Barre Woods Harvard Forest LTER site, Petersham, Massachusetts, United States -... | ecosystem: Environmental > Terrestrial > Soil > Temperate forest >...
CCGAAAAGCTGATTATTTGAAAAAAATATTCGCAGCAAAAAAGCAACGGCGAAAAGAGCTGGCCCGGCTGCCGTTTTCGGAAAAACTGAAAATCTGGCTGGAGCTAAAAACGTTTTATCATAGCGGCTGGCGGGCGCGCTGAAGGGAACCGATGCCTGTCACACGAACATTCCGCATAACGATCATGGAACGCGCCACCCGTGATGCGCGGTTCCGCCAGCACCTGCTGACCGAAGCGATCAACCAATTACTGGCCGGCGATCTCGCCGCAGGAAAAGCCATGCTGCGCGACTATATTCACGCGACGATCTCGTTTGAGCGCCTTGCCCGCGCCCTGAAAAAATCCAGCAAGAGCCTTCACCGGATGCTGGGGTCGCGGGGCAATCCTACAGCCGAAAGCCTTTTCGGCATCATCAAATTCCTTCAGACCTATGAGCGCGTGCAGCTTCGTGTGAAATCTCACCGATCCGCCGCGTGAGATCGGCTCCCCCTGCCCCCTTGTATCTTTTATTCTTTGGGACTATACTCAGGCCGTTCCTTATCGGTCGGTTCCAGAGGCACGTCGGTTATGGCCTTCTCTCATATTCCTTCACCAGATATCCTGCCTTATTATTTTTATTTTACAGAACAAATCTTCACGCCATCCCACGCCGCACGATTGCATTTGTGAAAGCAGAATAGCTTGATGCGCATACCGCATACAATGTCGGAAAACAATGGCTGATCAATCTCCCATTCACGAGGGCCAAATTCTCGTTGGCTCTTTATTCAGCGAGCCCATGCGCGTAGAGACTGTCCGATCCAGTGGCTCCGAAACGTGGATCGTCGGCCTCGTCGGCACGCAAAGTGAGCGCTTCCGGAACGTGACGCTCTCCCTATCGGATATTAAAGGACTGCGAATTCAGGAACCAACCTGCTCATATAACGGTAACGGCCAACTTCTTCGCCTCGGTCTTCAAGCCTATGCTCTGGGAATCGCCTATGAATTCGATCCTTACTTTGGTCTTTCTATCTCTCGTGTCGATCCGCTGCCCCACCAACTCGAAGCAATTTATGACCATTTTCTGAAATTAGCGCGCGTCCGCTTTTTGCTGGCCGATGACGCAGGCGCGGGAAAGACGATAATGGCCGGTCTGCTTATCCGTGAACTCAAACTTCGAGGGCTGGCCGAACGCATCCTCATCGTCTGTCCGGCAAATCTGACCTTCCAATGGCAACGCGAACTCAAGGAAAAGTTCGACGAGAAGTTTCACGTCATCAAGGGCGATGCCCTCCGCGACCAATTTGGTATCAATCAATGGATTGAGCAGAAGCACGTCCTCACGTCATTGGACCTTGCGAAGCGGATTGACATCCTTCCCGGTCTCCGCCAAGCTCACTGGGACTTGGTTATTGTTGATGAGGCGCACCGCATGTCGGCGGCTGATTCCGAGCACAAGAGCCAACGCTACCGGTTGGGGGAACTTCTGCGAGAAACGAGCGATCATCTTCTTCTCCTGACCGCGACTCCGCACAAGGGCGATCCAGCGAACTTTAGCCTTTTCCTTCAATTGTTGGATCAGGACGCGTATGCGGACGTGAAATCAATCCGGGAGGCCACGTCCCAGCTCTCTGCTTCCTACGCGCGGGGGGCGGTGGGGATTAGGATTCTTGCTATTTGCGTGTTCCCTTTCGGAAGAAAAGAGAGAAGCTACGATATTGGCGCCTATAAAGCAATCGGTCATCCAGAGGAAAAGCGACGGGGCTGCTGTGGTTGTTTATCGTTTAGCCGTTCACGGGAGCGGCGCACGCCGATGTTGCCCCTGGCGTTCACACCCATATCAGAGGGTTTCTCCTTGCCATCTTGAGCACGCCCCCTAAACCCACTCGGTAATTCTACGAGTAAATACCCGGAAGGGTGATCGTAGGTTATTGGTCCATACCTTGCCTAGGGAACCCATGTCCCCCCCTGGGCCTCGCAGTCCCCGCGGTTTGCCGCTGGCATGAGCTGGCCCGTAATGGGATTTGCTTCCCCTACGTAGCAGCGACCGGAGGATCCGTTCGGGGTTGAACTTAGGGTGGTAGTGGTTGACGGCGTGGTGGTTGACGTCGTCGTGGTCGGGCAATAATACCCGAACCAACGACAATACCAGATCAGGGTGGTTGTGGTAGTAGACGGTCCCGGGAAGGGGTTGCCTGGACAACCAATCCCTTTCGACGCCGCATCTGGTCCCATGCAATAGAGAGTTGTGGTAGTCGTACCCAACGTGGTCATCGTCTGACCGGACCTGCACCCTTCGTCGCGAGTGCAGCAGGACCCATCCCCATGCCTGTTGTAAGGACAAAATGACGGTTCTCCTCCACTCTGCGCCGGAGCAGGTTGAGCGCACGACAGGATGCCCCACATGATCAAGCACGCGATACTCATTAGCCGCTTCATGGCGTTATCACTCTCACCGTATCCGGGTTGTGGCTCAAACTCGCAGGTGCGTTCGTGCAGTCTAGTCCGGGATCAGTTCTGGGCACGACCCAGACCTGTCAGGAAGTCCAGGTGCATTTGCGATTGCTGTGGCTCTCCCACCGCCGCACATTCAATCCAAGCAAAGGGGAACTGTATGGCTCCTCCTGCTCTTGCTCACAAAGCAGGATCGCACGTGCACGGAACTTCTCTATCGTCTGCTCAGCCACTGATAGAAATTCACGAAGATGTTTTGAAGCGAGCATAGAGCAACTGAGTACAGAATGTTTATAACAAATAACATAAGGAAAACGGCTCGTCAAGAAATTATTTATGCCGCTGGCGGGAAAGGTTGGGGTCAGGTCTTGCAATCCAGCATCAACGCTTGAATCGAAGTGCTCCCCTTCGCAAAATGTTTGGGGTCAAGTCTTAAATTATAAGTTTCTCGCCCAAAGCCGGCGCGCCCGGATAATACCCTGCCCGCCGCTAACCCGGAATCTCGGCCTCGACCAGTTTCGCCAGAAGCGTCAACGACTCCTGCCATCCGAGATAGCAAGCCTCGGGAGGGATGGCATCCGGCACTCCTTCTTGCACGATGTTCAGCTCGGTCCCGACGGACACTTTCTTGAGGCTGACCGTCACCTGCATTTCTCCCGGCAGGTTCGGATCGTCGAATTTATCCGTGTAGCGAATCCGCTCGTTCGGCACCAGCTCCAGATACTTCCCTCCGAAGGAGTGGCTCTGTCCCGTGGTGAAATTCGTGAAGGACATCTTGTGGGTTCCGCCCACCTTGGCTTCCATATGATGGACCTTGCCGGTGTAGCCGTTCGGCGGAAGCCATTTGGCCATGGCGTCCGCATCCAAAAATGCACGATAGATTTTCTCGGGCGCCGCGCGGAGCACCCGGTGAAAACGGATGGTATTCGGCATGATTTTCTTTCCTTTCGTAGGATGATTCCACCATATAGGAACGGCCAACTTCCTGTCAATCCTATTTTGAGCGCCCTTCTACTGGCCTTGTTTCTGTTCGCCTGGCAGAACGGGATATTTTAAGGTGCGAATGTTGCGAAATCTCGGGTTAAGGTTCGTTGACAAGGGTTCCGCTTTGAAGTAGTATATTGCTATCAATAGGGGAGAGTAAGAAAGGAAAAATCATGGCGGTTATCACGAAAAAGAAGGCGTCCGGCACCGTGACTCTGAGCCGCAAGAAGTACGAAAATCTCAAGAAGGCGGCCGAGGAGCTGGATACACTCAAGGCCATCTTGATTTATGAGGAAGAAAAGAGATCCGGGAAGCTCAAAACGTTCAAAAACGTCCGTGATCTGATTCATGATCTTGACCGTTAATTATTCGAGCTTCTTTCACCGCCGGTACAAACAGCTAACAGAAAAACAGAAAGCGGATTTCAAGAAAGCCATTCAACTCTTCGTTGAAAATCCTTTCCATTCAAAATTAAAAACCCATAAGCTGAAAGGAAAGTGGGGAGCCTACTGGTCCTTTTCGATCAATTATTCCGACCGGGTCCTCTTCAAATTTTTAAGCCAAGAAACGATAGACTTGATCAATATAGGTGATCATTCCATCTATCGATAGGGGCGACAGCTAAATAGTTGTGTAACACACGGGGATGAACCGATAGCGCCCGCTCTTCGGAGCGGGCGAGGACTGAAACTCGGCCTAATCGGGGTCAACTCTTCACACGACACAGCAATAAAAAGGCAACCTACATGAAAAGCGTTGAAACAAAAAAGAGATTGCCACCAGAACAACGTGAAGAACTACTAGGAGCATTGAAAGCCCGTTTTGAGAAAAACATGAACCGCCATAAAGGTCTTGAATGGACTAAAGTAAAAGCAAAGCTGGAAGCTAATACCGAAAAACTGTGGTCGCTTAATGAAATGGAAAGAACCGGCGGTGAACCGGATGTTGTGGGTCATGATAAAACGACGGGCGAATACATTTTTTTTGATTGTTCAGCGGAAAGTCCTAAAGGCCGTACAAGTGTTTGTTACGACCGTGAAGGGCTGGATTCAAGGAAAGAACATAAACCAGAAAATAACGCTATGGATATGGCAGGCGCCATGGGCATTGAGCTTTTGACGGAAGAACAATATCGAGAGCTTCAGAAACTTGGAAATTTCGATACGAAGACGTCGAGCTGGTTGAAAGCACCTGCGGATATTAGAAAACTCGGCGGCGCCCTCTTTGCGGATCGCCGTTACGGCCGTGTCTTCGTGTATCACAACGGTGCGCAGTCTTACTATAGCGCCAGGGCGTTCCGTGGCTCGCTAAGGGTCTAAATATTGAAATAGCGTTTATGAAACTTAGGTTAATAGAGTCCGACATTAAGCGTTGGGCCGAGAAATGTAAATATCCTCTTGAGGAAAACGATCTTCTTTCACAGAAGACATTGGTACAACAAGCCGGATGCATAACCCAGGCCCAGCTCGGGTTGGTGGCTCGTTGGAAGGCTCCAAGAAGTGCCGGGCATGTAAATAAAAATTCAGAGAATTTTGTCAAAGAGGTTTCGGCATTTTCTTTTAACACGCACGATGAACGTGCGAGGATTGAATCGCTGACGCTTTTGGATGGCGTTGAATGGCCTACCGCATCGGTCATACTGCATTTTTTCCATCCGGACCCTTATCCGATCATCGATTTTCGGGCGCTGTGGTCAGTCGGCTTAAAGGTGCCAAAACAATATGAATTCTCTTTTTGGTGGCCTTATGTCGAATTCTGCAGAGAGGCCGCGGCCAGGAACGGCGTAGACATGAGAACCCTAGACCGTGCTCTGTGGCAGTATTCAAAGGAAAAACAAAAGTGAGACAGTGCTGAGGAACGTAATCCAATGATGGAGGTCTTATGTTGTTCCTAATCCTAAAATGGCTTCATGTCCTATCTGCGATTGTGGCGGTGGGCGCTAATATTACCTACGGCTTCTGGATGGCCCGCGCCTCGCGCGACCCCAAGGCTTTGCCCTTCACGCTGCGCGGCATCAAGCTAATCGATGACCGCATGGCCAATCCGGCTTATGTCGTGTTGCTGATCACCGGGCTTGCGATGGCGCACGCGGGCGGATTTTCGATCAAAGCTCCCTGGCTGTTCACGGCCTTGATTTTGTATGTGCTCGTCGCGGCGATCGGTTTATTCGGGTACACCCCCAATCTCCGCCGCCAGATTCAGTCGCTGGACAGCGAAGGATTCCAGTCGCCCCAGTATCAAGCATTGGCGCGCCGGGGGACAATGCTCGGGGCGGTCCTGGGTATTCTGACGATGGTGATCGTCTTCTTAATGGTCGTGAAACCGGGGTTATGGGCGTAACTCGTGATTTTCCGGTCCTTTTGTTTCGTGATATCATTTTATAGAATGTGCTGTCTTTTGTAATCACGCACCGTCCCAGCTCCCTGCCTCGTGCGCTCCTTGCATCCTTGACATCAAATGATATCATATGATAGCATTTGCTTTCACAGAAAGGAGAACGACATGAAAACCGGAATAAAGGCGGGCGTGAAGCCCAGCGATGTCGCACTCGGAGCGCGGGTTCCAAAAGATCTCAAGGAGCGCATGAATCGTTTCTGTCTGGAACACGGGCTGAAAATGAGCCATTTCGTAAAAACCGCCCTGCAGGATAAACTGGGCGAGATGGAAGAGGAGATCAAGGACATCGCCATGGCACACGAGCGGCTGGCCGATGCCGAGTTCGTATCAAGAGAGGAATACGACAGCTATATTCGAAGACGTCTCGGAAAGAAATGATCTACGCTCTCCGCTTTGAGTCGCGGGTGCTCAAGGATCTGGACCGGATACCCGAAAAGGAGCTCGTCCGAATCGATAAAGCCATCCAGGCCCTGGCTCTCCAGCCTCATCCGGCGGGGGTCAAAAAACTGGTCGGCCAAGAAAATCTTTATCGCGTGCGCCAGGGAGATTATCGGATTATCTATACGGTTGATCATAAATCCAGAATCGTCAGCATTTTGGGAGTCCGGAATCGTCGGGACGCTTATCGCTAGACCGGGCGATCCGGTTTTATTCCGCCGTACGAGAAACACCTCCCTTATGTACTGTGCTATCAAATGATATCTCAAGCTATCATTTGTAATCAAATGAAGCTCTACAATCTTTCCGGCCTCAAGAATTGTAAGCCGTTTGACCGTTCTTTTCTTTGTCCATGGCGTCTAAGAACTCATCCCAAATTCTCTCTGCCACTCTCTCGGCCTCGATCTTCTGGCGTAGTTTCTGCTCATACTCCCGTGCATACCCGTTCTCTTTCCATTTATCGTTTGTCGTTCTCCTCATCGAGAATCTCATCTGCCGTCTTTTCTTTAAGAGCCTTGAATAGCGTTCGAAGTTCTTCATTTTATGAACCACCCTGGTTATTCCAAACCGGAATTCGATCAACCTCATTTATTCGAAAAGCCGCTAACTCCTGGGGGGTTAGAACCATAGCGAAAGACGGCGGCCCTCCGATCACTGCGGTCCGTGTGCCATCGCATTTGATTCCAAAATACATTTGAAGCACTTTACTCTTGGGGGAATCATCCTGCATCCAGCCAAAAGAAACCGAAATAAAAGGCCAGGGGTACCAAACAACAATTCTTGCAACGGTTAAATTTGCCGATAAGTATCTTGGTTGATGTTTGCTTATAAAAAAGTGCTCCTTGGGCGTAACACGGGAAAATGTGGGGAAAAATACAATAGCAAGAATTAAACAGCTGAAAAGATAGCTTCTCATAGCATTCACTCTTCGGCTTTTCCCAAACAGGGCTTCTATGCCTTAGTTTAGCCCTCAATTCCACGTTGGCAATACCTCAAAAGTGTAGTTTTATAAATCGAAACACACTCCGTATGTTCCGTGATATCTTTTATAGCTTATGGTATCATTTACAACCACGCAGCGTTCAGGCCTTGCTTCTTCAAAATAAGGAGAAAAAAAGATGGCAAAATTGATTTCGAATTCATGGGTCGCGGCGGAGTCCAAAAATATCCCCCGGGCGGTACGGTTTTATGCGAAACTGGGGCTCAAGCCCTCCGTGCGTATGCCGTCGTATGCGGAGTTCGTTGTCCCGGGCGGGACGGTGATAGGACTTTATTCGATGGGGAATAAGAAGGTTAAGAAACCAGCCGGGGGCTGGCAGATCATGATACGGGTAAAGGATATGAAGAAATCCACGGCCGATCTGAAACGCAAGGGAATTCGAGCTACTCCGATCCCGTCGCCGGGCGGCGGGGCCATGCTCTCGTGGTTTTTGGATCCGGACGGAAACCGGCTGGTGCTGATACATTTCGGTTAGTAGCGCGGCGTGTAACCACGCGCGTCGGGCGGGGTGATGGTGAAACACACATGGTAATGAAGGAGTAGATTCTCAGTTATGAATATTTCATCGTGCATTTTCCTGAGACACGGCGTATCATCACGGACGGCATGGATCAGGGCAAGACCGGGCAATTGATCGAACTGGAGGCGGGCACCTATACCGTTATCCTTAAAAACACATTACAGAACGCGGAAGCTGCGGTTCCACCACATTTATTCCAGACTCTTCAAAAGGGGAAATGGTATGGGATTCGAATTCGTCATAGTAACCTATCCGACTAATAGACCTGTATACATCGATAGCGGCGGCCGCGAGGAACGCCACCTCACGCCAAGCGGCGACACCAATGAAGTCCTTGGGGTCGATGCGGGCACCCACGTGTTCGACCTCGGGGCGTCGGCGGACTACGATCCACCATTTAAGAAAGTCGTCGTAGTGGGAACTACAGTGCTCGCCCCCATGCTGATCGTCTTTACCAGAAAGGTGGGAAAGAAAAAGGAATAGGTTATTTTGCCCGACCCGCCCGGCCATGAAACAAGCGGGAAAACGGAGACAGTTGGGTAGGCTAGGTTTGTGTTTGTGATCTGTCCAGGTCATATAAAGCCTGGGCGACCATTAATATATTATCCCGCGATTCGTTTGTCGTATCTTCTACAAGGTCAACCGCAGTAACAAACTTTGAAATCCTGTCTGCGAGGGAATCCGGGATTTGTCCGGAGTACAAAGCGTCCATAAATTGATCCCCTTCGTCATTGATAAGCTTCAGATCTTTGGTTATTAAATGACTCTCCACATCGACAATGCTTTCCAATGTAATACCCATGACTTTTGCTTCTTCTTGCAAATACCGGGTATAGCTGCATTGGTTTTCTTTTACCCACTCGTACCAATCTAGGATTCCACCATAAAGAATGTTTTCAACCTGGTCAATAGCTAGACCGGTTATATAACAAATGTTATGAATAATTTGGTTTATTGTATTCATAGGTGATTTTGCCTTTGTATAGTCTTTATATCTTAACGGTATTTCAAGTTAGACTGGACCGCAAGAAGGTAAATCCTTGATTTATTCCTGGGAAATCCCTGATAGAAACGAGATGCGGAATTTAGAACGTATTCTTAAGGTGTGGATTTCACAGAGGTTGAGTGCAGGGCCTGCCATTCGGCGATCTTTTTGTGGATCTCCGGGGCTGCGTCTTGTCCGGCTTTTATGCCGGTTCGCATTAAAGACTCTTTCTTCGAAAAGTCCATCGACTTCACAAATCCCACGATCGGTTCGATCACAACGTCCGCACTCCGCATCTTGAAGGTCGAGATCTCCTTCTCCATGATGTTCACCGCCTGCAGCGTGATGTCGATGATGTTGGTGATATTGTAATTCACCAAGTCATTCCCGATGTTCACGGCGATGACTAGGTCGGCGCCCATCGCCCGGGCCACGTCCACCGGCACGTTGTCCACGACGCCCCCGTCCACCAGGTTCATGTTCAGGTATTGGACCGGTGTAAAGATGCCCGGAATGGAGCTGCTGGCTCTCACCGCCTTGGCGATGGAACCCCGGTTCAGCACCACCTGTTCTCCTGTATTTAAATTGGTCGCCACTGCCGCGAACGGGATGCGCAGATCCTCAATCTTGTCCCGGGCGAGTTTTTCTTTGACAAACTGCTCCAGCCGGTCCCCGATAACCGGACCGGTGGCTGAGTTGAAGACCGAGAAATCAAAGAGATCTTCTTTTTCGAGCTTGAAAGCGATGAGTTCCAAATCGAAGCTGCTGGGTTTGTCGGCGTAAAGCGCCCCGATGAGACTCCCGACACTGGTCCCCACGATAAGGTCGATCGGTATTTTCTCCTGCTCCAGAGCCCGGATCACCCCCACATGGGCAAAGCCCCGGGCGGCGCCCCCTCCGAGTACCAAGCCTATTTTAGGCCGGGGGGCGGAGGAATCTATGGCCGGCCGGTGAAACGTCGCGCAGCCGTTGAGGGCCAGGCTAAGATGGACAACCGCGATGACCGACGCGATAAGGGACGGCACCCAGCGAAAAGAGCCGGGCTGTGGTTTGGGGGCTGATTTTTGACAGGACATTTTTTGTCTTATCGGTTTCAGATGATCAAATAAAAATATAACGGAAGAAGTCCATTTTGGCAATGCCGCATCGCTTATATTATTCCTTTAAAAATCAAAGCGGTCGGGGGAGGCTTACGCGCGGGTAAATGGGTAAGGATGAATAGAGAAGTGACTCACGGGCCGGACAGACTGTTTTTCCTGTACTGTTCATACAATTGTTTTACTCTTTTTTCCTGAACATAGTCGTGGTTTCGAAAGCCTCCGCCGAAAACCCGGGGAATATGGAGAAGTTCGTGGATCAAAGTCTTTATCTGTTCTTCTTCCGAGAGGCGGTCAAATTTTTCAGAGACAACCTCGATCACGTAATGGGCGGGCATGCTCAGCCCGGTCTGAAGCGCCTTGGGCAGGCCGTGACAGCGGGCAAGAATCCGGCGGCTGCGTGTTCCGCGGCTCCTGATCGCCCGGACGCGGTCCGGATAGATGTGATCCCACCCGAGCGATCGGATGATTCGAATAATCTCATGATCAATCTCGGGTGCAGGAAAATATTCCATTCTTATCTCCCGACTGCGATGGAATGAAGGGGTGAGGGAGCAGCGGTTTTTGCTGTTTATTTGCGCTTTTTGGCAGGGACTTTTTTGGCGCGAGCCTTCCCGCCCGTAAGACCGCCCTTGCGTCTGGTTTTAGCGAGGTATTCCGATACAGGAAGATCAACTGAAACTGGTTGTGATTGATCTTGCGGTTCCTTAGTAGAAAACCCGGCCGTCTCAGTAGCCCGTTGATTTGCGTCCTCCGGAAGTTTCCTTGAGCGCTTCATGCGGAAGAGTATATCAGAGGACATGATCCATGTCTAGGATGGCTTGAAACTACGCCGTTACCGTTGCTTGATTTGACATCTCATTTTTGAAATGTTAGCATATAATTGCGTTGGTGATGGTCTGAGTAACAATATAAAACAAGGGAGCCAACGTTGCGACGCGGTGTGCAGGCCCATCCGGCCACCTCGGAAGGGAAGCCTAAAACGTCGACTCGGCGCCCACTTTGTTGCCACTCAGATCTTTTTACCAACGCATTTTTTTATCTGACCGGCCTATTTCTCCAAACCCATCTTTCCCGTTGTTGCTGCAATACAAAAACTAAATAAGGAGCAGTCCGGCCTCCCGAACGGCCTTCCACTCCCCGCTTTTTAAAAATGCCCCAAACGATTTTTTTGCCTTGGCAGGGTATCGCTTGGCTGCTTCTTCGAGCCGAAAGTAAACGGCGCCTTTTCGTCCGCGCGGACGAGACTCTTTTAACAGCGCCTGCAGCCATTTAGAAACTAACGGCTCGACCTTTAATGTCCGGTCCTCTCCCCAGCCGGGGAGGAACAGAGAGGACTTGGCGATTGATGGAACTCCGCCGAGCCAAACCAGTCTCCGGTCTAAATCTTCTCGAAAAGAAGGGGCAGTCGCCAGCGCGGTAGCGATGAGGTTCCGCGGGACTTTTGGTTTTGGGGCATGCGTATTAAAAAAAGTCCGGACATCGGCCTCGAACCCGGCCCCGTGCATGTAGTTGTAGATCGCTTTGGCGAGCCCCGGCCCAAACTGTTCCGGATCGCAGCCGGAGGGATCGGTGTGGGTCAAGTCATTATTCGCAAAGGGGCCGGGAGCGGGGCCGGTGATCTCGATTCCGTAAGCGCCGGGGTTGAGACCGACGGGGCTGTGCCGTGTGGCGGTGAAGCGATGCCAAAAGGCGGAATGGAGAATCCCCGCTTTAAAAAGCTGGCGGACCCGCTCCAGACTTTCGACCGTTTCCCCGGCCGTCTCGGTCGGAAAGCCGTACATCAAATAGGCATGGACCATGATCCCCGCTTCGGTGAAGGCATGCGCGACACGTGCGACCTGCGCGACGGTGATCCCTTTTTCCATTAAGGCGAGAAGCCGGTCGGAGGCGACCTCCATCCCGCCGGTGACGGCGATGCAGCCGGAGGCGGCCAGCAGCCGGCAGAGGTCGGGGGTAAAGGCCTCTTCGAACCGTATATTTCCCCACCACGAAATCGCGCGGCCCCGGTCCAATAGCTCCAGCGCCAGATCGGCCAGGCGTGACGGTGGCGCCGCCTCATCGACAAAGTGAAACCCGCTCTCTCCGGTCTCTTTGATCATTGCGTCGATCCGGTCGGCCAGAAGAGTCGCGGGCGCCGGCTCGTAGCGTTGTATATAATCCAATCCGATATCGCAAAAGGCGCATTTTTTCCAGTAACAGCCGTGCGCCACGGTCAGCTTGTTCCACCGGCCGTCCGACCAGAGCCGGTGCATCGGGTTGAGCATCTCCACCAGCGAAATGTATTTTTGAAGCGGAAGGCCGCGATAGGTGGGCGTCCCGGTCCCGGCGAAGGGAAGCTCCTGCTCCGGCGCTGTATTGATATAAAGAACCTTGCCGTCACGGCGGAGGAAGGTCCGGCAAAGCTGCCCTTTCTCTGGAGCGCTGAAATATTCCAGTAGCGACAGGAGGGGCAGCTCTCCGGCGTCGAGTGTGACATAATCCACAAAATCGAAGAGACGCGGCTCGGACAATTCGCGCAGCTCCGTATTGACGTATCCACCTCCGAGAACTATTTTGACAGCAGAATACCGTCGCCTGATAAACGAGGCGGAGCGGAGCGCGGCATACAGGTTCCCGGGGAAGGGAACGGTGATCCCGACGAGATGGGGATTGACTGTTTTCATCTGCCGGTCCAGCACCTCCTCCAGCATACGGTCGATCAGGCCGGGCGGCTCGCCAAGCGCGATGCGGAGCGGATCGAAAGAGGTCGCGGAGGTCGCAAGACGCTCGGCGTAGCGGCTGAGCCCGAAGCGGGGATCGACCGTCGCCTCAATGAGGTCTACGAGATCGTCCAGATAAAGGGAAGCGAGGTGCTTCGCGCGGTCCGTCAGGCCGAGGCTTCCGTAGGCCCAATGATCGTCGTCCAGCTTCAAAAAACGGGGCCCTTCCGGCAAAAAACGGCGCTGGCAAATCTGGGTCGCCCATGACGGATCGGCTCCCTGTAGAAACCGTATCACCGGGTCTATTGTATCTAGGTAGCGCTCTCTCAAAGCAAGGGTCCGCTCGATCACGATGTCGGGCGTCTTCGCGCTCGAATGAATCGCCTCAAAAAGGCGGGACAGCCCCGCGCGGGAAAAGAGCGTCAGAAAAGTTTCGATTCCCAGATCGGCCTGGAAGACCGCGTCGCTTTTGGACTGGAGATAACCGGTCAAATAAGCGGTCGCGGGATAAGGGGTATTCAATTGTGTAAAGGGAGGGGTCAGTAGAAGGAGGCGAGGTTTCATGGCGGATCGTATTTTGGCACCCCTTTTCCCGAATGTCAAACACGACGACACCCGCTGCAGTGCTGCAGCGGGTGATCGCCGTGCATACGTTGCTCAGGCAAAGGGGGTAAACTGAGCACGTAACTTTGGGAATCCGTTAATAGGTGGAGCTGATGGAAACGGTCGTAGAGTCTCCGCCCCCTCTGCTCTTAACGACCATGCCAAAAACCGCATCCGAGCTTCGGGCCGAAGCGGTCACCACTGGTACGGATCCGCCGCCCGCTCCGGTCGTCGCGCCAAAGGTGTAGGTGTAATATTTATCCCCGCCGCCGGTTACAAGCCAGGACTGTTCTGCCGGGAAATGGTTTTGAAATGTCTTGCCCCCTGTCCCCACATCCGTAAGGGCATTCGCGATAGGTCTACCATTACCCAGGTCCGGGTTGGCATACCAGTCAGCCAGGGCATTGTAGGCCTGCTGAACATGGTTCAGCGCCTCGGCCGTTCTGGACCGCTTCACGTACTTGACGTACTGAGGAATCGCGATGGCCGCCAAAATCCCGATGATGGCCACCACGATCATTAGCTCGATCAAAGTGAAACCTTTGTGGTTGCTTAACCTCTTAAACATGGTGTTCCTCCCTTCAGGTTTGTGACGCATATGCTATATATGCATATTGTTTGTGTACATAATACATAGAAGCAACTCTTGTGCCAGCGGCCCAGCTAGGGAAACAACCAGATTTTACAGTAATATTTGTGTCTGAAGCATTCATCTTCTGAAATGATGCATTAAAATGTGAAACTTTTTGGCCCATAATAGACATTTTTTGGTCTCTGCTCAACCGTATCTCTGGTCGCTTTCTCATATGTTTTAATATATCAAGTTTCTAGAAAAAAGTGTTTCTCAGTCGTAACAAATTGTAACAATTTGTAATAGCCAATTTTAGTAGCAACGCACCGGAAGACTTGCGGAGGTTTTAGCTGAAATGTTGAATAAAGAAGAAAGGATTCGATAATCGCGCTTGCAGCCAACTACGCACTTGACAAAAGTTTCTTAATATTGATAATTGGCACATATTATTTAATATGAAGCCGCCAAGAATCTCAAAGCAAACGGCCGTTGCTGAAATCATGCAGTCCTTCCGCCGGATCTTCAAATCGATCCAGCAATATTCGGAAGCTGTTTTAAAAGAATTTGGCGTAACCGGCCCCCAGCTTTGGTTGCTCAAAATACTCCGGAAGGAGAATGAGACTTCAGTCAGTAACTTGAGTCAACGAATGTGCCTTCACATTTCTACTGTTTCCGGCATCATCGATCGTTTGGAAAAGAAGGGTTACGTTGCCCGCAAGAGGGAAAAGCCTGACCGTCGTGTTGTAACGGTTCGCCTAACCTACCAGGGAAAACAAATCATCTCCAAAGCGCCGGAGCCTGCGCAGGGGAAGTTGCTCCATGGCCTTCAAAAGCTCTCCCATCGGGAGGTCATGGAGCTCTACGATTCTCTTCAGAAGATTGTTCATCTGATGGAAGTGGAACACGTCAAGGCGAAGTTTTTCTTCAGCAAAGAATAAGGCCCAAGGCAACAGCAACTTCATGGCCTCTAACGCCACTGTATTCAAAGCCGCACTGAAAATCTCCGATGTGGATTGCAGCTATGCGCCGACGAACCGTTCTCTTCCATCCTTATTTTAAGGTCGACTGGGGAAAACTCCTTGAACAGCGATGCACCACATCATAGCAATGTAAGGAGAGCGGAACTCGACGGGCTGGTTTCCACCAGCATTGCCAATGGCAGTATTGGCCATTTGGACTTGATTACTTCCCGGCAATGTATAGAACGGGATCGTGTCCTTTTGTTTGCCCTTGGATGTATGTTCGTTTGCTGCCAGCAGGGCCCCCATGGGAGAAAATATATCCGCGGGGTTCTGACTCGCGACCAGCGGGTGATTGTGGATTGGCATTTGTGATGTGCTCAAAGTAAAGGACTCTGCCCCTCCCATTTGGCCCTCGACATAGTTGTTTAGCCCGGGACCCTGGCCACTAAGGATCGGCGCCCGACCGCGAAGATCCGGTAACGCAAAGGTGGTAACCCCATCGCCACCGTACGTCGTCCCCAGGATCGAGAAAAGCGCAGTGTTCTGTGAAATGGGCTGGAGTTGGCCTTCTGCCACCGCCCAACCCTGCGGACAAAAATTTCCGGCGAAGAGCATGAGCTGGCCTAAGAAGGGATCGGACGCCTGGGCCCGCACGGGTTGCGGAAAAGCCAGAATACCAACCAGAGAGAGCGCGAAAATACACATCAAAAAGTTTCGCATGTGGGTTCCTCCTATTTATTTGGTTAGATTAATATCAGGGTGCTTTTCACGATTGGCCCCTGTGATGACCTGTAATTTTATTCACACCGAGAGGAATGCTTTGAGATCGGTCTTGGGGGGCACCGGCCCCAGGACGGTGAGCGAGAGATTCTGCTCATCAAAAAGTTCCTGGGCCAGGCGCTTTACCTGCTGCGCCTTCACCTTCTCGATCCCGCTGATCAGTTCCTTCACCGGTAGTTGGCGTCCAAAATAGAGCTCGTCCTTCGCCAAACGGCTCATCCGGCTGCTTGTGCTCTCCAGATTCAAGAGCAGTCCGCCTTTGATCTGACTGACGGCGGTACGATACTCTTCTTTTGTGATCCCACGCTCTTTAAGTTCCCGGATCACACTCATTGTCAATCGGATCGCCTCCCGGAAGGACCGGGAATTCACCGCGGCATAGATGGTGAGGAGGCCGGTATCTTCAAATGAAGAAAGATAGGAATAAACCGAATAGGCCAATCCACGCTTCTCCCGGATCTGCTGAAAAAGCCGTGAGCTCATGCTCCCGCCCAAGATGGAGTTTAAGGTATAGAGCCCGTAGCGATCCGGGTGGTTGACCGCCAGGCCGTGCGCGCCCAGGCAGAAATGGGTCTGCTCCAGCCGCTTCTCCTGATGAGTCACACGCGCCGCCGTCACCGGAGTGGCTCTCCGGTTCAACGGACGGCTGTTCGATTCGGATCGTCCGAAAACCTTGTTGAGGAGTTTAATTACAGGCGAGACGGAAAAGTTGCCTGCGACCGAGATCACGGTCTCGGTAGGGCGATAATGTCTTTTCAGATACCCCTGGATCGTGGAACGGCGAAAACCCCGGACCGTCTCGGTAGAGCCCAGTATCGGCCGGCCCAGCGGATTTTTTTCCCAGAGCTTCTGTGTATGAAGTTCCGAGACATAATCCTCCGGGTCGTCCTCCACCATCTTGATCTCTTCAAAGACGACCTGTTTTTCACGTTCGATCTCACGCGTCGGGAACTGCGCATGAAGGAGGAGGTCGGCAAGGAGGTCGAGCGCCTGGGGGAGATGTTCCTCCAGGACCTTGACATAGAAGGTGGTGGTCTCACGGGAGGTGAAGGCATTGAGCTCTCCTCCCATCGCATCAATCTCATGGGCGATCGCTTGGGCCGAGCGCCGCTTGGTTCCCTTGAAGAACATGTGCTCGGTGAAGTGGGCGATCCCCTGTTCATGCTCCTCTTCATCCCGGGATCCGGCCCGGACCCAGATGCCCACCGAGACCGACTTGACGGACGGAACACGCTCCATTACCACGCGGATCCCGTTGTCGAGCTTTTCCTTAAGATACATCTTCAGTCTTTGGAAGTCCCTTTCACTTCTTTCATCGCATCTTTCCGGCTGAGGCGGATCTTGCCCTGACGATCAACCTCCAGGACCTTGACCATGATCTCATCGCCTTCCTTGACGACATCCGAGACATTCTTCACACGCTGATCATCCAGCTGTGAGATATGGACCAGCCCATCCGTGCCGGGCAGAATCTCGACGAATGCCCCGAAATCCATAATTTTCCTGACCGTCCCCAGATAGATCTTCCCCACGACCGCTTCTTCCGTCATCCGTTGGATGATCTCCATCGCCTGACGGGCCGCTTCGGCGTCTACCGAGGCGATCACGATCAGCCCGCTGTCATCAATATCAATCTTGACTCCCGTCTTCTCGATGATCCCCCGTATGTTCTTTCCGCCCGGGCCGATGACCTCGCCGATCTTTTCTTTCCTGATCGTCATCGTCAGTATCCGCGGGGCGTAGACCGAGAGCTCAGACCGTGACGCCGGGATGGCCTCCAGCATCTTGCCCAGAATATAAAGCCGGCCCTCTTTTGCCTGTGCGAGCGCCTCGGCCAGGATCTCTTTGTTGATCCCGGCGATCTTGATGTCCATCTGAAGGGCCGTGACTCCCTGACTTGTGCCGGTGACCTTAAAATCCATGTCGCCGAGATGGTCCTCGAGTCCGAGGATATCGGAAAGAATCGTGGTGCGGTTATTCTCCTTGATCAGACCCATTGCGATGCCGGCCACCGGCGCCTGTATCGGAACCCCCGCATCCATCAGCGCCAGCGTGCCGCCGCAGACCGTGGCCATCGAGGAAGAACCGTTCGATTCCAGAATATCCGAGACAAGCCGCAGCGTATAAGGAAAACTCTCCTTGGCCGGGATCACCGGTCTTAAGGCCCGTTCCGCCAAAGCCCCGTGCCCGATCTCCCTTCGTCCCGGTCCGCGCATGGGCCGGGTCTCTCCCACGCTGAAAGGCGGAAAGTTATAATGAAGCATGAAGGTCTTCTTGGAGTTTCCTTCCAGCGCATCAATCCGCTGTTCATCCTCGGCGGTTCCCAGCGTCACCACTGCGAGGCTCTGCGTCTCCCCCCGTGTAAAGAGGGCGGAACCGTGCGTCCGCGGCATCACTCCCACTTCGCACGTGATGGACCGGATATCGGAAGGCCCGCGGCCATCCGCCCGAATCCCTTTCTCAAGGATCATCCGCCGCACCCCATCCCGCTCCATCTCGTGAAAGATATGATTGATCTGGCGGGTGCGTTCCGGTTTCTCTTCCAACTTGAACCGCTCCAGCGCTTCTTTTAAAATCTCCGCGAGACGTTCGCCCCGCCGTGTCTTGTTGGGGATCAATATCGCTTCCTGCAGAGGGGCAAGATAGAGTCCCTTGACCTCCATGACCAGAGCGGAGTCAAGGTTTGCCTGGGGGACGGGTCTTTTTTCACGACCGACCAGGGCACGAAGCTGATACTGGAGATCAATGGACCGCTTGACCTCCTGATGACCCAACTCGATTGCTTCCAGCATTATCTCTTCCGGCACTTCTCGGGCCTCCCCTTCAACCATCATCACCGCGTCCTGTGTCCCGGCGATCACCACATTCAGATCGCTGGTCT
>Ga0207048_10221_pt1 | contig 18341 bp, 17 predicted proteins | sample Alteio_BWMinCont_65_FD_153301 | JGI IMG/M metagenome (GOLD analysis project Ga0207048, IMG submission 153301) | Enriched cells from forest soil in Barre Woods Harvard Forest LTER site, Petersham, Massachusetts, United States -... | ecosystem: Environmental > Terrestrial > Soil > Temperate forest >...
TGACAGCGCCATCTCAAACAACACAGACGTCGGTTATGAGGCGACTGCAGTTCATTCGACGTCTTCGCAAGTTGTTGCTATGGGGGCAAACGCGCAGGCGGATTCGGCGTCGGTGGCAGTGGGCTTTGATTCGTATGCGGGAACGGACCAATCAACGGCTGTAGGGACGAATGCAACCGTATTGAAGAATAATTCCGTCGCGGTGGGTTATGGAACGTGGGTGAACGGGACTAATTCAGCGGCAATCGGCAATGACGCCCAAACGAGCGCAAACAATACCATTCAGCTCGGCGATACATTGGTAATATTAGTGAATACATCGGGAGTATATAAGACGACAGCTGGGTTAACTCTTTCCGGCGGCTCCGCGCCGCTTACTGCCAATGGCTCGGCAGGGACAAGCGGTTATTTCCTCACCAGCAACGGCTCCGGAAGTACGCCAACGTGGCAGGCGGGAAGCGGCGGCACGGTAACGGGTGTAACGGCAAGCGCCCCTCTCGCCTCCAGCGGCGGCACTGCGCCGGTCATATCTATTACCCCCGGCGCTCACAATACATTCCTGCGGACGGACAACTCCGGCGCAGTGAATTTTGGCGCGCTCAACACTGGCACCACGATGACGGGAAACGGGATTTCGACGACGCTGGACATATCTCCGCCGGTCTCGGTCGCGAACGGCGGAACAGGTACAACAACCGCTCCGACAAGCGGACAGATTTTAATTGCGTTCTCCTCCACGGCATACGCGCCGGAAACGATGAGCGGCGACGTGACAATGACGAGCACGGGGGTAACGACGGTCGGGGCGATAAACGGCACTGCTTTTTCCCTCCCTGTCTCGGTGGCAAACGGCGGGACGGCTGCATCGTCATTCACTGCGTATAGCGTGCTTTGTGCGGGCACAACGGGCACGGGGGCGTTCCAAAACGTGTCGGGCGTGGGGACGAGCGGGCAGGTGTTGACAAGCAACGGCAGTTCGGCGCTGCCAGCATGGAAAAATCAAAGCGCGGCGTTCTACACGCTGGGGACAACCGCTGCGCAGGCGCCAAACACAACGAGATTTTATCCGCTGACGAACGGTGGAACCCCGGTGGCGGCATTTGCCGCGGGGAATGGCTTGAATACCGTCGCGCCGAACAACGCAGGCGCGCAGAATCTATACATCGTATGCGGCAACGCGCCCGGCGCGGGCAACAGTTACACGTTCACGCTGACGCAAACGGGGGGCGCGCTGGCGGTAACGGTAACAATCTCCGGCGCGGCGACAACGGGAAACAGCGGCGCACTTTCGGCGGGTTTTGTGCAAGGCGACGAGTACAACATTGAAGTGCAGACAAGCGCAGCGGCAAACACGCTCACCTCATGGGACGGCGGGATTGAGGTGATTAATGGGCAGTGACAGAATATGGGAGGAACCCCCTCACCCTGCCCTCTCCCTGCAGGGAGAGGGAATCACGCATTTATCTGAGAACACAATAACTCTAAAAAGTGTTGCACGTTGTTGCAGGTTGGGTGTGCACCGTGGAAGGAGGTCGTTTCACCTCACTATATTCATTTTTCCCGTTTGGAAATATTTGCCCGCACTTAGTCGGTAAAAATAGGTGCCGTTTTGCAAGCCATCGCCGGTGAATGTGATGGTGTGTTGTCCGGTGGGTTTAATTCCTGCATCCATTGTTCCAACTTTTTCTCCGAGCGAATTATATACGTTTAAGGTAACAGGTTCTTCCGCCGGGAATGAATAAGCAATTGTCGTCGCGTCAGTGAAGGGGTTAGGGAAATTTTGCAATTGAGGGATTGGCAAAGGCTGTGGTTCGATGACCGCCCCGGGAGAATTCGTTACCCAATATCCTAATCCGGGAGAGAGTGTATCGTTTGTCGCCGTAAATGTTCCGCCAACATAGATATAATTGATTTCATCTGGCAGACTGGTAATAGAAGTAACAAGATCAAATAATGTCCCCGAAAGGACATAGCCGATACCATTCAAACCATTTCTAAAATCAGTATAAATATCCGACGTTTGACTAATGATAGCAATATTATGAACACTTGCACCGTTGAAGATTGAAAAATCGCCAGTAAAAACAATTCCCACCATGCCTGTATACATCGCATACACCGGACCATTTGCGCCTGCATTTCTACCAAAAAACAATGACTGCCAGCCATTGTCCCATGATGCAATATTTTGCGCGCTGCTGTCTCCGGCGATGCTGAAACTCCCACACACACCAATATTGGAAGGGTATCCATTTGAAATTATATCTTCAACAAACGCATTTGTACCGCCGATACCTGTGCCTAATGCTGACCATTGACCGTTAAGATATTTTGCGATCTTCGAGGCACTGATGTGTCCGGAAGTTGTAAACCCCCCACCGACGTAGAGTGCGCTATCGCCTCTTACATTATAAAAAAGCACAGCAACGCCGCCATTGACGCCATTGATTTGTCCGTCCATTATCGGTGACCATGTTTGACCATCTATATTCCACGTTGCGATATAATTTGCCTGCTGACCGCCTGCATGTGTGAAATTTCCTCCAACATAGAGCGTGTGTGATATGACTGTCAGGGCTAACACTGTGCTATCCGTGCCTGCGCCTAATGCGTGCCATTGTGCGCCGTCCCACATTGCAATATGCTTTGCAGGCGCGCCGCCCGCCATCGTGAAATTTCCGCCGACATAATACATCGTATCGGTGCCTTCAATGGCTTTGGCAATAGTATACACGGGTCCATTAAGTCCGCCGCCGAGAGAGCAAAACTTAGTATCACTGTTACAGCGTTGCGCGATAAATCCCGACGGTTGTCCGTCAATGCTGTCAAATCCTCCCGCAAGCATTGTTGGGAAACCTGAATACCTGCTCGGAATAGATTCGCTATCCGAAATCGCAAAAACCGCACCATTAATCCTATGAACATCGTTATAGTGCCATCCTAAACCGTATGGGGACGTGTCCTGTGAAGCGGGATAATTGAAATTGACTGAATCGGCAGGCGGCGGAGGGAGCACGCCATCCGCCAAGATTGGAAGTTCTTTATGCAAGCGCGAGAATGCTTGTGCGTATGCAGGCAAAATGTAGGTGGCGAAGCACGCGACAACAAAAATAGAAACGACAAGTCTTTTCATAAAAGCGTTCCTTTAAGAAAGTGTAACATACAAACATACGAATTCTGGGCTAATATCAAGTTGGATCAACAGTTTGCGGATATGTGCCCCCTTCCTTTCGCTCTTTCCATATCGCCGCGCAAAGGTTAATTTTATTGGTAATACGTATGGAATGAATTAACAGTTTATAAACCAAGGAACATGGAATACGAAATACTTGTCCGTAAGCGCGGTGAGAACGTGTACGCTGCATACTGCCCGCAGCTTGATCTCGTCGTAACCGGCGCGGCGCACGCGGAAGTGGAAGAAAAGATGCGGCAGATTGTCGAGCAGCATAAAAAAGCCGAGGCGGAAAAACAACAGCAGTCTTCTTCCGAAAAGACTAATAGCGGCTTAATTTGAAAAAAAATATCTAAACATTTTACTTGTCATTCTGAGCGCAGCGAAGAATCCATTGGTAATAGTACGATAATCGCAGATGGATTCTTCAGTCGCGGAGCCTGTGCTGAGCGCAGCGAAGTGCTCCTTCAGAATGACAGATCAAACTGAACCATTACCAAAAATCTTCATCGAATTAAGCAATGAAAATATTATTGGTCGAAGACGAAAAGAAATTGAACGACTTCATCACGACTGGGCTGGAGAACGAGGGGTTCACGATGGAACGGGCGTTCGACGGTGAGAAGGGATTAGAGTTGATGCTCAACGGCACGCACGACGTGGCGATACTCGACCTGATGCTTCCCCTGAAAAAAGGGATTGACGTCCTGCGGGAAGCGCGGGAGCAAGGGATTGCGACGCCTGTGCTCATCCTCACGGCGAAGGATTCCATCGAGTCGAAGATCGAGGGGTTTTCCGCCGGCACGGACGATTATCTGACGAAGCCGTTCCATTTTGAAGAACTGCTTGCGCGGTTGCGCGCGCTGACGCGGCGGGCGGCACCGGGCGCTCCGGCGGCGCTGACGATTGCGGATTTGACGCTCGATCTCCATGCACACACGGTAACGCGCGGCGGGCAGACGATTGAATTGACGACGAAAGAATTTCCGTTGCTGGAATATTTCATCCGTAACGAAGGGGTGGTGCTGAGTCGCGCGGATATTATCGAACACGCGTGGAAAGAGTTTTTCGACCGGAACACGAACCTTTTGGACGTGTATGTGATGTATCTGCGAAAGAAAATGGACGACGGCTTTACGCCGCGCCTCATCCACACCGTTCGCGGCGTCGGATATTTGTTTGGCGTGCGTGACGGTGCGGAAAAGGACACGCATAAAAACGAATGACGTTTCCATGGCAGCGTTCCATCCGCGCGCGGCTTGCGACTGCAATCACGGTCTCGCTGGCGGTCATTCTTTCGGCGGCGACAGTTGTGTCGTACATCACCGTACGGAACATGCTGTTCCTCAAGGTGGATAATTTGCTGGAGAGCAAGTTTCAGATTATGAGAAACCTGCTCGATAAGAATCCGAATGCCGCCGCCGCCGCAGAACGCTTTTACGCTGAAAGCGTGCCGATCGATCAAACGGTCTATCTTCAAATTTTGACGCGGGAGAACGGCGTGTTGTTTCAATCGCCATCCCTTGGGCGGCAGCGGCTGCCGAACTTTCTGTATCACGGCATCGCAACAATGCGGCTCGAACGCGAGGACGCGCGCTATTTAACGTACGCTTCGGATTGGTATTACCTCACGATAGCAGTGCCGGTCGGCGATATCGAGTCGTCGCTGAGCGCGCTGCGGCTGACGTTTTCCATCGCGGTGCCGCTGGCGCTGCTGGCGTCATTGTTGATTGGCTACGCGATAGCGAAACGAAGTCTGCGCCCGATAGACTCGGCGTCGGCGGCGGCGCGGCGCATCACTTCGCAGAATTTACGCGAGCGGCTGGCAGCCCCGAATTACAATGACGAGGTCGGCAGGCTCGTCCGCACGCTGAATGAGATGATCGAGCGGTTGGAAAAATCGTTCGCGTCTATATCAGAATTCACGACGAATGCGGCACATGAACTCCGCACGCCGCTGACGATTTTGCGCGGCGAGTTGGAAGTGGAAATGCGGAAGAAAAGCATCACGCCGGAGCACCGCAAAATGGCGGAGAGCAACCTTGAAGAAGCCAACCGGCTCAGCCGCATCGTAGAAAATTTGTTCACGCTTTCCCGCGCCGACTCGAAAGGGCTTGCGCTGACGCTGAGGGAAGTTTCGTTGCGCGACCTTTTGGAAAAAACGCGCGGCAGGGCGGCAATGATTGCGGCGGCAAAGTCAATCGCAGTGGAAGGGCGCATAGAAGACGACTGTACCGTCATCGGCGACGGCGAAATGCTGGCGCAGGTGATCTTGAATTTAGTGGATAACGCGGTGAAGTATTCGCCCGAGCACAGCGTCATCACACTGGAACTCGCGCACGACACAAACAACGCGGTTGTTTCTATCATTGATAGCGGCATGGGCGTTGCAGACGCACATAAGGAGAAAATCTTCGAGCGGTTCTACCGCGCGGACGAGGCGCGCACCCGCTCCGAAGGGGGCGCCGGGCTTGGGTTGTCAATCGCGCGGAGCATCGTCGCCGCACACAGCGGGACAATCAGTGTGGAGAGCGTTCCCGGCAAGGGCAGCCGGTTCATCGTCACGCTGCCGGTTGCGGTGATAGAGTGAGGGTGGAACCGACAATTCGTTATTTTTGTAACAATGAACAAAGAACAACAAGAAATTTGGAATGTCGATATCGTAAAAGATACACCGTCTGATACGCAAGAATGGGGTACATTCCGAGACAGTCTCCGCGCTCCGATACACAGATGGTTTACTTACCCAGCTGGATTTTCTTATAAGGCGGTTGAAGCAAGTTTTGCGGTGCATGGGATTAAACATGGACAAACCATTTATGATCCGTTCATGGGGACGGCAACAACAAATCTTGTTGCAAAATCTTTTGGCATTAATTCCTTTGGGGTTGAGGCACATCCGTTTGTGTTTAAGATTGCGCGTACCAAGATGCACTGGAACGTAAAACAATCAGATATAATAGCGATACTAAAACAAGTTGAGGCGAGTGCAAAACTTCGACGTAGCCATTCCAACGGCAACACTGGATCACGTTTGAAAATAGCATTTCCCGAATTGATTTTGAAGTGTTATGAAGAAAATATTCTCGCCGATTTATTTTTCATTAGGGAATCCGTTTCATGTGTCAAAATGCCAGCACCGATAAGGGATGTTATGTATGTCGGTTTGGTTGCGTTGCTCAGGGAAGTTTCGAGTGCCGCAACAGGATGGCCGTATATTGCGCCGAAAAAAATAAAGACAACATCGTTACACAAAGATGCGCTAGTTGAATTTTCACGGATTGTGCGTTCAATGGCGAAGGATATTGAAACGATAAGAAGCGAAGCCTCTGTATATTCTGACAAGAGTATTCATAAATTATTCAACGCCGATTCCCGGTGTACGCAGGAACTTATTCCGTCACAAAGCATTGATCATGTTTTCACATCACCTCCCTATTTGAATAATTTTGACTATGCAGACCGCACTCGCTTGGAGTTGTATTTCTTCGGCGAGGCAAAAACATGGGGGGACATCACCGATAATATTCGTACAAAATTAATTACATCGGCAACAACGCAGATTTCCAGAAACGATCCAAAATATATTTTGTCACATGAGATACAAAAGAAAGCGCCCGCCGTGTATAACGTGTTGACGAAAGCAATTGTCGAGTTGGGACGCGTTCGTCTCGGTAAAGGCGGAAAAAAAAGTTACGACCATCTTGTTTCAGGATATTTCAACGATATGTTCTTGATTGTCGGAGAAGTATTCCGTGTGCTGAAGCGTGGCAAAACCGCAGTTTTTGTTTTAGGTGACTCCGCTCCTTATGGTGTCCACATCCCTACGGAAGAACTTTTAGGACAAATTGGTTGCGCACATGGATTCAAGCATTACACCACTCAGCAGTTACGAACGAGAGGCGACAAATGGCGTGGTAATACACAACGTCATCATGTCGCATTGAAAGAATCCATACTAACATTATACAAATAACAATGCCTAATCCTGCAAGCGTACTTGGCGAAGCAATCGGACACTTAATCGAATCACAAGTTCAAAAGATCGTACGTGAAGCCGTAGAAAACCTTGGGTGTTTTGTAGATACGGGTGGTAAGAGACCAGGCAAGCGCAAGGGTACGAAATTATTACTGGTGAACGATACGGGAAATGAGTACCAAATCGACACAGTAGTTGAAGATAAGGACGGTAACGAGATAGCATTGATTGAATGCAAATACATTCGTTACAAAAAGCATAACAGAGATAAAGCCTCATGGACTTGTGTCGCGCATTACAAATTACGAACTACGTACCCGACTGTGAGAAAAAGTATTGCAGTGCTTATCGGTGATTGGACAGCTCCATCAAAGAAGTTGATGCAAAGTTTCGGAATTGAAATCATCGAGATTCCTTTTGATCGTTTGGCGACCGTACTTATGAAATATGGTGTTAACTTCCGCTGGGCGGAAAACGACTCTATCATACCTGCTTCCAGTTTGAAAGCGTTTGAGGCATTGACCGCCAAGACGAAAGAAAAAATCGCTGTTGAATGCTTAGCTTTAGCCCGTGAACCATTACAAAATTTGGTGCGCAAGGCAATCGCATCAAAAGAGGTTGTTCCAAGAAACGTGCAGCAAATTGAATTGCTGTTGAAAACAAATCAAGATGAATTTGTTTTAAAGAAATTTCTAAGCCTTACGGAAGCGATTACTTATATGGTATCCCTTACGGGACAAAAGGCGGATGTCGGAAATATACTTGCGCCGATTCAACCAGCACACACAGCGGAATCAGCAAAAGTGAGCAAAGTCGGAAAGAAAAAATGATGTGCAATAACAACACCACCGTGTTAAATCAAAGAAAGCCGATAGTTACATCCGTTTTTTGAGCGATTAAGAAATTAGAATAAAATGAAAAGTTGTCAGACGCATAATCCTGTATATTCTCTCTCATTCCATGCCTATCGCGAGACACAAAAAATATTCCGTGAACGTCGAGTGCGACATTGAGGCGCCGCCGGACGCCGTGTTCGATGCGTTGACGCACGATACGAGCCGCTGGGACTATTGCAACCTTGAAATGCACAGCACCGCTCCCGGCAGCGAAGTGCTCCTCCGCGACGAGGACGGGGTGGAGGCTGTTGAGCAAATACTTGAATTCCAGCCGGGGGAATTGTTCGCCCGCACGGAAAATCGCATATCCAACTCCGGCGCGCCGTTCGAGACTCAATTGTATTTTTATCTCTCGCCGACCGTTACCGGAACGCGCGTCCACGTGGAACATAACGGGTTTGACGATATGATGCAATGCGAAGAAGAGAAACAAGTATGGATAGAGACGCTCCGCCGTCTGAAAGAAGTCTGCGAACCTTTCAGCGTTGAGGACGCAGGATGATTCTGTTCGCATGGGGGAAACGGTAATGAGCGACGACGCGCCTGTAAAAAAGCACCGGTCAATAATTGTCCGCATATTCAAGTTTTGCTTTTATGCGGTATTGATTTTCATCGTGTTCTCGGTTGGGGAAGTCGTCGCGCTGAAGTACGTCAATCCCATCGGCACGCCGCTGATGGCGGGCAGGTGGGTATTAGGAAAGATCGGGATGGACTCCATCCGAGCCGACGAAATCAACTATCAATGGATGCCTCTCTCGGAAATCTCGCCGAATCTGCAACGCGCCGTCATTTCATCGGAGGACCGCAAGTTCTTCATCCATCATGGCTTCGACTGGCATTCCATCGAAAATAATTGGGATAAATTGCAAGAAGGCGAGACAAAGGTAAAGGGTTCAAGCACGATTTCCATGCAAACGGCGCGCAACGTATTCCTGTGGCAGGGACGAAGCTGGGTGCGCAAGGGGCTGGAAGCCTACTATACGGTGCTGATAGAATTTTTCTGGGGGAAGAAACGGATATTAGAAATGTACCTGAACGTGATCGAGATGGGTAACGGCATATACGGCGCAGAAGCGGCATCGGAAGAATATTTTCACCATCCGGCAAAATTTTTGGCGCCGCCGGAAGCGGCGATTCTTACCGCGATTTTTCCCAATCCCCGCCGCTGGTCGCCGGTGAAACCGTCGCCGTACGTCCGCCGCCGCCAGGCGATTATTCTCCACACGATGATGAATACCGCGCTGCCGCGCAGGCTGCTTGCGACAAAGTAACTGGTGGAGCCTATCCTGCAAATAATTATTCGCGCGTAAGATTCATCACACACGTGAGTTTCGTGCCGCTCGCCTTGAACATCGCCGAGACGCTGCAATATTTTTCCTGTGAGAGATTCACCGCCCGGTTATATTCTTCGTCCGTCACGTCCGGACTGACGAGATCGTACGACAGTATCGCGCTCGTGAACACGCGGGGATGCACATCCGCCCGTTTTGCGTCTATGCGAACGATGAATTTCGTTATCGTCCGCCGCATTTTTGCCAATATCGAGACGACGTCCATCATCGTGCATCCACCGAGCGCCATCAGCAAATATTCCATAGGTGAAGCCGCTGCCGCAGTAACACCCGCCGGAGCGCTGTCCATTATTACCATGTAGCCCGAGTCGCTGACAGCTTCGAGTTGAAGTCCTTCTTTCCATTTTACTTCCGCAAACATTGTTCCTGCAGCCATTGTGTTTCCCGAAAAAAGATGATTCGGCATCCAGCGGCATACGCCGCGAAGATGTTTTACACTGCAAAATTACGGAGAATTATTTACAAGGGAGGGGGTGCTCTTTCCAATGTCACATTGAAATTTCCTTCATTTTCCCTTAACATCTTCCTATAACATCTACCGGATTCAACGGCATCACTCAATATATTTAAATCAAACATATTTAAAATTATTTTTTAATGAATGCAAAAATGGGATAGTAGAAATTTATTGAGTTAAACATTCCGATCGAATGCCGTATATAGATTTACCGCAAATCAAAAATGCGGAAACTTCATTTTATAAAACGCAAAAAATATTTTTTATCAGATATTTCAGATTCTAAAATGTTGCAATAATTCTGACTTTTGATAAAACCACATTTTACGATGAAAAATAGAGGATTGCGATTCTACCACGTATAAAGTATCCAGAGTTGTATTTTGAAAAAGTGCATTTGCAGTCTGCAATAGCCATTTAAGGAAAATTTAAGAATTGTCCTGTATATTATATGGTATACTGACGAATAGTTTTTAAATGGATACTCTAACACACCATTTCAAATCTGTTACACTAAAAAACACTAATAAATTTACAATCATGGCACAAAAAATATCCGAAAAAACCAGTCCCAAGCCAAACGGCATCAATAAAGCACGCCGCCCCTTCGGCGATCCGGTTTCATATTCCAAGGCAAACCCGCGGTTTACACCTATTCCGGCAACGTATAAAATGCCCGCGGATTTGACGATGGACTTGGCAAACATCGTTCCGGCGCAGACGATGAAGAATATCACCGCCGGGGGGAAACTTGTGTTCCACGTCGCGGGGGATACCGGCGGCATAAGCGGCACGCAAATTCAATCGGCGCTGGCGGAGCAAATGGAAGCGCAAATCACGAGCGCCGCCACAGGCAGTGCGCCGGGATTTTTCTACCATCTGGGCGACGTCGTGTATTTCAACGGCATCTCGACGGACTACGATCCGCAGTTTTACGAGCCGTACCAGTATTATCCCGCGCCAATCGTCGCAATACCTGGCAATCACGATTGCGATAATCTCACGCGCGCGGGCGACCCATCGGATCCCGAGCCCTCGATGACCGGATTCATGTCAAATTTTTGCAACAGCGCAACGCCGTTTAATTCCCCGTATCGCAAAGCATTGAACCAGCCCTGGCCCTATTGGACGCTTAACACGCCATTTGCGACGTTCATCGGATTATTCTCCAATGTTGACGGCTCACTTGATGCGGCGAAGGGGACGGCGCAATACGACTGGTTCGTTGCGCAATTGAAAGCAGCGCCGAACAACAAGTGCCTGATCGTATCGCTGCATCATCCGTGTTTTTCGCTTGATACGGCGCATGGCGGCTATCCCGGCATTCTTGCAACGCTTGACAAAGCATTTGCGGCGGCAAAGCGCAATCCGGATATCGTCTTTTCGGGGCACGTGCATGATTATCAGCGCTTTACGCGCACGCTGGGCAGTGCGCAAATACCATACGTCATTGCCGGTGCGGCTGGATATGCGACGACACTTATCTCCATGCACAAGGTCCAAAAGGATCCGAAAACGAACGCCGGCATCGTTGTTCCGTTCCAAACGACGCGAAAGGATGTCGTTCTGAGCAAGTACAACGACGCGAATCCCGGATTCTTACGGATCACCATTGATGCGCAATTCCTGACCGGCGAATATTTCACCAACACGTTCGACGGCTCCACGGCGCCTGTGAACGCGTACGATATTTTCAAACTGGATTGGAAGAAGAATACGTTGGTTGTGGCATGACGAGAAAAGATAGTTCAGTCATTATTAAAAATTTCTCCGGCATTAGCCCGGACGGAGTACGCCGAAAATCCGACGAAGAGTAGGCAATCAAGAAAATACAAACACACATGAATCAATTAATGTTAAACGGAAATCAGATACTCACCGGCGAGCCGACGGTGATTTTGAACAGACCGTGCGCGTTGCATCCTTCAATGCAAATAAGTCAACGCAGCTATCCAAGACAGTCAATAATAGTACGGGGCTTCAATGGATTTATCTGCCATTGCCGCTTTGCACGGGCAACGTGATAAATGGATGTACGATTTATTACCAAAATTCCAACGTCCGCAGCTTTATTTCCAGAGTCATGATTGAAGAGATGACCTCTCCGAATCAAGGAACGTGGGTGTACACCGATAAAACACCGTTGAACCTTGCAGGATTAGCCGCGTACAATAGCGCGAATAATTTGGGACTGCCCCATACTGTTGCGGGAAGCATAACGCTATGGCTGAATTTGGATTTCACAAATTTGGCTGATATTATTTCAATTGGCGCGATTGAAATCAGTTATCAATAATGAATTATTTCTGGAATGTATTAATTCCGGAAGGTATTGATTCTGAAAATATTTTTTTGATTGGAAAAAGTGCAATGACTGAACGATAACATTGCACCTTTACTCGCTGCATAATTTTTTTACCAAACGCATTTATTAATCTTATTACAAAGGAATCATACGCATGTCAAACATTAATATCTATCATCCCATCATCCGCCAGTACCATAAGGGCTGGCAGCCGGACGTACCGGATCAGCGCGATCACGAATATGCGAAGGTTGCAAAACCGCCGGCTGCATTGCCTCCGGCGGTAGATCTTCGCCCGAAAGATTCGCCGGTGGAAGATCAGGGGCAGTTGGGAAGCTGCACCGCAAATGCACTTGCAGGGGCGCTGCAATTCCTCGAAAAGAAAGACAATGTCCCCTCGTTCACGGATGCAAGCCGCCTCTTCATCTATTACAACGAACGGGCAGTCGAAGGCACAGTCGCGTCGGACTCCGGCGCGCAAATCCGCGACGGAATTAAAACACTGGCGAAGCAAGGCGTCTGTCCGGAAACAGAGTGGCCCTATGATATTACGAAATTCGCCGACCAGCCGCCGTCGACGTGCTACTCCGACGCCAAGAAACATCTCATACTCTCGTATGCACGCTTGACCACCCTGCAAGACATGAAAGGCTGTCTTGCAAATGGCAATCCATTCGTTTTTGGGTTCACGGTGTATGAAAGCTTCGAATCTGCGCAGGTTGCACAAACCGGCATTGCGCCTATGCCTGCCGCCGGTGAGAAAGTATTGGGCGGACATGCGGTCATGTGCGTCGGATACTCGGATGCCGATAAGCGTTTTATCGTTCGCAACTCGTGGGGACCGGGATGGGGCATGAAAGGTTATTTCACGCTGCCCTACGATTATGTGACAAATGGCAAACTCGCCGACGATTTCTGGACGATCAGCAGGGCGCAAGATTTGTAATATATTCCCATGACACTCCCGCATTCTGCGATTGGCAAGATGCGGGAGTGTCTCTTCTAAGGTTTTAATTTATATAGTTCATGCCAAATAATTTTAAAATAGCGGTCATCGGCGACTCCGTCGGTTGGGGGCAGGGGTTGCTTGATGCACATAAGTATGCAATCATGATTGCATCGAAATACGGGGTTACGCCGGATATGTTCGCTCACTCGGGCGCAAAAATCGGCATGGGATTGAGCAACACACCTTCTGCGCCAAGTTCTGAAATCCCATATCCTGTCCCGACCGTTGTTTCTCAACTTTCTCAGGTTGCGGATCCATCAACATACGATCTCGTCTTTATAAACGGCGGTATCAACGATATAACCTTCCAGCATATTCTCAACCCGCTAACGACGAGTTTTGATCTTGCGAATAACATCACGCAACGGTGCTATACCGACATGAAAGCATTGCTCCAGCAAGCAATTGGGGTGTTCAACAAACCGACGTGCCGATTTATCCTTACAGGATATTATCCAATTCTCAGCGGTGATTCCGGCGTTCAAAACGCCGCCGAGCCGCTCGACCGCCTGCTGGGCGTTCATGGTTTGAGTATTCCGTTATTTTTGGATCGCGGACCAATTGTCGATCATATTATAGCCAATACTCTCCAGTTTTGGAAACAATCGGACGCGGCATTCACGAATGCGGCACAAGAAATAACAATGCAATTCAATTTAGGTGGTAGGCTGCAATTCGTTCAATGTCCTTTAACTGAACAGAACGCGTTGTTCGCAAGCGACCCGTGGTTGTGGGGGTTCAATCCAGATTTATCACCGGAGGATGAAGTTGCAAACTCGCGCATCGCCTCATGCAATGCCTTCTATACTAATCCATTAGACCTAGTAACGCGCGAGCAATGCTTCCATGCTTCCGTTGGGCACCCGAATATTAAAGGCGCTGCGCAGATTGCCGCGGCAATTTCAAATGTATTGCCCGCGTAGGCATATATTTTTTTCTCTTTCACAACATTAGTAACGAATAAATGGCAGCAAACACAACGAATTTAAATAACATCGAGCATTTCGTTGTTCTTATGCTGGAAAATCGTTCTTTCGATCACCTTCTCGGATATATGCGTTCCGGTGATGCTCGCATTGCGGGATTATCAGGCAACGAATTCAATTATATGGATCCAAATAATACGATGAGCTCGAAGGTATCCGTCGCGCGCGCCACTGCGTATGCCATGCCGTTCGATCCGGGGCATGAATTCCCCGACGTGCAGACGCAATTATACGGTCCGGGAAATCCGCCCGTTGTCCCTTCGCCGATGAGCGGGTTCGTCAGCAGCGCAAGCAATGCTGCAAATGCAGCGAAAGTGCCGGACTCGCTTCCGATGGTCATGCAATGTTTTCAATCTGACCAAATTCCAGTGATTTCAACGCTTGCGCAAGAATTTGCGCTTTTCAATTATTGGCATTCGTCGCTTCCCGGTCCTACGTGGCCCAATCGGTTTTTCGTCCATGCCGCAACGAGCGGCGGTCTGACGGATAGCCCGGACACGGATCAAATACTTGGCGGGTATGATTTTAAAAACGGGACTATATATGATCGTATCGGCAATGCAGGGAAAAAATGGAGAATCTATCACGACGGTTCCCCGCAAACCGCGGGCATCAATAGTTTGCGGCTTGAATATATCAATCCGTTCACGGAAAATTTTCGCGCGATGAGCAATTTTGTAAATGACGTCAAAAGCGGGGATCTTCCGGACTATACCTTCATCGAGCCGAATTACGATGCCGGGGGCAATTATCAAAACGGCAATTCGATGCATCCGTTGAACGATTTACGGAAAGGAGAGGTACTTGTGAAACACGTGTATGAATCACTCCGAGCTAATCCCGCGATTTGGAACAGTGTGTTGTTTGTTGTCGCGTTCGATGAGCACGGCGGTTTCTACGACCATGTGCCGCCGCCCGCAGCCGTACCGACCGGCGATGATGCGAAGTATGCAAGCCGCAATTTTGGATTCAACAGGTACGGCGTCAGGGTTCCGGCAATCGCCATATCGCCGTTCATTCAGCGCGGGACAGTTATCGGCTCTGACCCGACCAATGCAACGACGATTTTCGACCATGCGTCAATACTTGCAACAGTTGAAAAGCGTTTTGGTTTGTCTCACTTAACGCAACGGGATACAGCGGCAAACACAATAGACGTTGCGTTGAACTTAAACGCCGCGCGCACGGACACGCCTGCAACTTTGCCAGACCCCGGCGCAGAAGAACTCGCGCCGAAAGGTGCGGAAATGCTTACGTTATCAACAGCTGCGAGTACCACCGCACCGCTTTCAAAAAATCAACAGGCGTTTTTAGATCTCGCCCGCGCATGTGATTTTGAACAGACAAAAGACGCCGCCGCAAATATTAAGAACCAAAAAGACGCTGCAACATATATTAAGTCGGTGGAAAGCAAAATTCTTGCGCGAAGAAAGAAATAAGTCTATCTATTGGAAACGGCAGTGTAAAAAAATACGTACAAGGACATTGGTTGCTTTTTAAAAAATCTTTCGGTTTACTTTATTTCATCATCTTATTCCAATGTAACAATGAACGCTGAAGAATCTCACAATCTCAACACGGCAAAATCGAAGCGCAGCACAAGCCCTTTGCGCAAGGCGATTGAAATATTTGCCGTGATAGTAATCGCGCTGTTTTTTATAGTAGAGTTTGAATTTTCATTTATCACCGGATTGATGAAAATTTCGGAGAGGTCATTCTCCCAATACGAATCCCTTTTGCTCCCAAATGGGTTATTGTTGGTATTGTTGTTCCTCGTAATTCCGGCGATAGTGTTGTACTGTGTTCATGTCTATGGATTTAAGAAGGCTGATTCCAATGAAAGCCAGAGTAATACGCATGAAAACAATCACGAGATAAGTGACAAGACTCTTTTGCTGGAGTGCAAGCAAGCGATCCGGTATTTTGGATTGAAAAACCGGAATTTGTCTAACATTCCATTGTCTGAGTTTTTAAAATGGAACAAGAATTTTGGGAAAATTGATCCAAAAGCGCCGCAAAACATAGAGCTTGAGCCAATTTCTTTCATTGGCGACAAATATATATTTACGGCACATGATAACCTTGCCGTTGCGATATCAACGCTCGAAATCCGCCTTGACGATCGGATGGAATTTCTTCAACCGCAAGAAAAGGCAAGTCTGTATTTGATACATGATTGCCTGAGCACGATGGTTTCGGAATCGGACGATGATATTGCGATTGACTCATTATCCGATGTTATTGAAAGCGGACCGCATAAACGCGTGAGTTTCAATTATTTCTTTGGGACTGTCTATGTTTTCGCGCTTTGTATTCTCTACCACTCGCTGATGTTTACAGTCCATGCGGACATTGGGAGCGCAAAATCCGAATTGATTGCCTACGATAGTATTATGCATTCAATTTCAAAAATTGTTAAACAGATGAATACGCTCCCGGCTGGCAATTACGTCCTTGTGGAGGATAGCGTCATTTCCAATACATTCCTCACACAAACGACATTATTACATGATGAGCTTTTACATCGAATTGTTTGGCTCCATTCCGTATCAACTCTTTCTCCAATACCTATCCGGATGATCGCATCGTCTACCCAATGGAATGAAAGACTTTTTTGGTACAAAGTCATGCCTTCCGTTAAATATGACGATGCCGTGTTCTTGACTGTGTATGATACCTCAGCGATGAACATAACGCCAAAGATGGTTTCTATTGGCGGTGAAAAAGGATACTGGAAGAAATTCGATATTGCGGATGTCTCCGACGAACAGATATATACGGCGGACAGGCTTTATGATATATTAAGCCAATTCATCTTGCCGATGCTGTACGGCATGGCGGGCGCGTTTTTATGGGTTATACGAAGAATTGCGGAACAGGTGAAAGCGTTCGATATGACGTGGAAAGACCTTATACGGCACAGGGCGCGCATCATTTTCGGCTTGTTTGTCGGGATGTTCTTCGGATACCTGTATCCGCAAAATTCAATTGCCGACGTTTCGTCCTATATTACCCCGTATGTGTTGGCGTTTGTCGGCGGATATAACGTGGAAATTTTGTTTTCCGCGCTGGATTCACTCGTTAAAAAATTTACACCTTCATCGGACGAGAAAGCGAAAGCGAAAATTACTGCGAAGAAATAAATTGTTTGCTGTCAGATTAATGAGAATTTTTCGAGAAGAATGGTAAGTGAGGATAGAGAAAGCAAGTTTGCTTGGTTAGAAAAGTTTTTTATAAATTTGTAATGTCAAGCAAATGTGAATCAAGTTGAATAATTTGTTTTCATGCAAACGATGGAACAGAACAATAACCCATCTAGTCTTCCTCCCGCGCCGACCGCCAGCAAAGCGTGGATTATCTCTTCGTGGGTGTCCGTATCAGCTTTTGATGTATGCATTATCTATTGGCTTATAGACACGCATAAAGGCAATTATTCATTTACATTTTTCGCTCTTGTTGCCATATTTGTGTTTCTCGGAGTTTTTTCTATTTACCACAACCGGAAACGACTCACACAACCCCGCTGGATTAAATTCAGATTTTTCAGTGGAATTGTGGGGATTCTCATCTTTACGGCATGGAGATTGTTTTTCGTTTGCCCTGGTCTGTGTCCATGTAATGCCACATCGACAACGGCAGGAATGGCAACGCAGTGCCCGGGTAAAGTACTGACCACACCAGTTTCGACTCAGCCTGCCACAAGTAAATAAACCCCAAAGCATAAAAACGCCTCCGCAAAGTCCGCAACCTCCGCAAAAAATGCACCACACTGAATAATTAACAGGCAAAGTGTGTTATGTTTGTATGGGAATGATCCACATTAGCCATACGGATTAATAGAATGAAAAAACTCTTTTTAATTGTTTCGGTGCTTTGTTGCGCCTTTTGCTCAACCTACTTTGCGTGCAAACAGTCTCCCGTGCAACCGACACCGCCGCACAACCCGCTGAATTTGCGGGCGATGCTGGTTAGCCCCGTGCAAGTTGTGCTGAATTGGAGCAACCCCGCGAACGCTGCAAACACGTACCAACTGTTACGCAACGGCACGGTAATAACCCGCGACACCATACCCCCCGCCGACACGCTTGGTACGTACAAAGACTCCAGTACGCTTGTGCCCGGCACAATATACACCTACATATTAAACCGCCTTGTGAACGGCGCGCCTTATGACAGCGACACCCT
>Ga0207048_10036_pt3 | contig 18322 bp, 12 predicted proteins | sample Alteio_BWMinCont_65_FD_153301 | JGI IMG/M metagenome (GOLD analysis project Ga0207048, IMG submission 153301) | Enriched cells from forest soil in Barre Woods Harvard Forest LTER site, Petersham, Massachusetts, United States -... | ecosystem: Environmental > Terrestrial > Soil > Temperate forest >...
AACGGGGACCGAGCTTTTCAGGGCAAGCACGGCTGACACCAGTGCCAGGTCTCTGCAAACCAACTGTCCATCAAAAAAACCAGGAATTTCCGGATTGGCGGGTCTTGCGGAACGGCTTCGCGGGACCAGGGCGAGGGGGCTGATTAAGTGCAGGAATGACCGGGCAGTGACATTGGCTTGACACTTGCATAGGGGCGACGGTCCATCACCTGGCTCGGGTGAGCGACGAGACTTGGGACCATTGGGAGACTGGCAGCATGCAATTCATCATCTGGGCGTAGGTATAATGGCGCATGCTTCGCATCACCCAACAGGAAAGTGCGGCCGGAGCAAAGAGATATTACGCTTCCGCCGACTATTACAGCGAGGGCCAGGAGATTGTCGGTTCCTGGGGCGGCGAGGCGGCGCGCCTGCTCGGACTTCAGGGGGTCGTGGATAAGGACTCCTTTGAGCGGATGTGCGACAATCTTGACCCAAAGAACGGCAGGCAGCTTACGGCGCGCACGCGCACCGAGCGAACCGTCGGCTACGACTTCACCTTCTCAGTGCCGAAGTCGGTGTCGCTGCTTTATGCCCTGAGTGGCGACCGGGAAATCCTCGACGCCTTCCGCTCGGCCGTCGATGACACCATGAAGGATCTCGAAACCGAGATGAAGACGCGCGTGCGCAAGAGCGGCAAGGACACCGACCGCACGACCGGCAACATGGTCTGGGCCGAATTCATCCACACCACGTCACGGCCGGTGGACGGCATTCCCGACCCGCAGCTGCATGCCCACTGCTTTGCCTTCAACGCGACCTGGGACGATCATGAGCGTTCCTGGAAAGCCGGTCAGTTCCGCGACTTGAAACGCGATGCCCCGTACTTCCAGGCGGGGTTTCGCGCGCGGCTGGCCAACAAACTGCAAGATCTTGGCTTCGGCATCGAACGCAAGCGCGACGATTTCGAGATCGCGGGCATTGCGCCGGCAACGCTCAAGCGTTTCTCGCGGCGCACGGAGGTCATCGAAAAGACCGCGGCTGAGCGCGGCATCACCGACCCGGACCGCAAGGCCGAACTGGGAGCCGAGACGCGTGAGAAAAAGAACGCCCAGCTGAGCTGGAACCAGCTGCGCAAGGAGTGGGACAGACGACTGACTGACAAGGAACGGGCAGCGCTAGCCGAAACGCACCGCCGGGAAGAGCCGTATGCCAGGCCGGTGCACGGCGAGGGGCCGGCGGTCGATTACGCCGTGGCGCACAGCTTCGTGCGCGAAGCGGTGGTGCCCGAACGCAAGCTGCTGACCGAAGCGCTCAGACGCGGCCTCGGCGCAGTCACCGTCGCCGGCGTCAAACGCGAACTGGCGAAGCGGCCTTTGATTCGCGGCGAACATTGCGGGCGGGCGATGGTGACGACGCCGGACATGCTGGACGCTGAATCAAGACTGGTCGGCATCGCTCGCCAGGGGAGGGGGCAGTACCGTCCGCTGGGCGATGCCGGCCGGCCCTGTACCCGCGACTGGCTCAACGCCGGACAAAAGGCTGTGGTGCGGCACGTGCTCGGCTCGCGCGACCTGGTGACGATTGTGCGCGGTCCGGCCGGCAGCGGCAAGACGACGCTGGAGCAGGAACTGGCCGAGGCGCTGGCGGAAGCGGGGCGGCCACTGGTCGCCATTGCTCCGACCACGGATGCCAGCCGCGGTGTGTTGCGCTCGGAAGCGAAGATCGCCAATGCCGACACGGTGGCGATGTTATTCAAGAACAAAGAGCTGCAAGAGTCGGCCCGCGGCGGCGTGGTGCTGGTCGATGAGGCGTCGCTGCTCGGCACCAAGGACATGCTGCACCTGTTCGATGTGGCCCGGCAGGTCGAGGCGCGGATCGTACTGGTCGGCGACCGCCAGCAGCACCGCGCCGTCCTTGCCGGCGAGCCGCTGAAACTGCTCGAAAAAAAGGCAGGGTTGCCGGTGGCCGAGCTGACCGAGATCGTGCGTCAGCAAGGGGAATATCTCAAGGCCACTACGGCACTGAGCGAAGGCCGCACTGCCGACGGGTTTGACGAACTAAACAAGCTGGGGTGGATTAAGGAGGTTCCGGGCGCTGAGCGCTACCGGACGCTGGCCGAAGCCTATCTTGCCGCTGCCAACGGGAAAAAGCGTAACGGCGATCATAAAACGGCCTTGGTGATTAGCCCGACGCACGCAGAAGGGGCACGCATCTCCCAAACCATCCGCCAGGCGCTGAAGGCGGAGGGCAAACTCGGCGAGGAACGCACCTTTGACACCTGGGTGCCGAAGCACCTGACCGATCCCGAAAAAGCGGATGTCACCAATTACGACGTGGGGGATTTGCTGGTCTTCCATGACCCGGCGCCGGGTTACAAGAACGGCACGCGCCTGGTCGTGGGCGAGGGGGAGCAATTGCCGCTGCAATATGTTGATCGGTACACGGTCTACCGCCCTGGGCAACAGGCACTTGCCGTGAGAGACCGGCTGCGTGTGACGAAGAACGGCTGGACGAAGGACGGCAAGCACCGGCTGGGTAACGGCGCGTTGTTCACCGTGCAGGGATTCACCAAGGGGCGTGACTTCGTCGTCGATCACGGCTGGGTGATTGCCAAAGATTTCGGCCACGTGACGCAGGGCTACGTCGTCACCTCGGTGACATCGCAATCGAAGACGGTGGACAAGGTCTTCATCGGCCAGTCGGCGCAGTCGTACGGGGCGACGAACAAGCGGCAATTTTACGTCTCGGCTTCGCGTGGCCGCGAGCAGACCATCATCTTCACCGACTCGAAAGAAGACCTGCTCAAGGCCGTGCAGCGTGCCGATGAGCCGCTGTCGGCGACGGAGTTCGCGCAAACTAGAAGGCGGAAACCGTCGCTGCGCCAGCGTTTGCAAAACCAGCTTGCATTCAAGCGGCGGATTGCTAATTTCAGGCGGATTCACCAACCAACTTTGTCCGAACATCCCCACATGCGGCCCTTGGAGCGGGAGCACGAACATGCACGAGAACATTGACGTCTTGGAAGCCAACCGCAACCCCCACCTGACGGGTGCCCCCAGCTGGTTACCGAAGGATCGCGTCAACGAGAAGGATGATACCCCGGAGGAGTCCTGCCTGGCCTTCGGCTACCTGCGGGGCTTGCACGATCGGGCGCTGGCGATCGAGTTCCGCCTGGGCAACGGCAACCGGGACTACTTCTCGTACAGCCACCTGGCCTCCTGGCGCTTTAACCCCTCCGTGGGCTTGCTCCTGAAATTCACCGACGACCTGCTTACGCTCGTCCTGGTGCGCGGCAGTAATCTGGATGCGCTGGTGAAGCAGTCGGTCAACCTTACCGACCGCGGCTTCCAGCGTCACCGGATCCTGTGGCTGCGCGAGATGGACGAGATGGAGTTGCGCAAGGCCGGGAAAGGGGAACCGACGATTGATCGCATTGAAATTGCCGAGTTTGCGTCGCAGGAAGAGCCAGACGACTGGCTCAAGAAGAACGCGCCGGGGTTTGTTCGTCCGAAAAAATGACCCTTTGTGCAGGATGAAGCCAGTTGTTTTTCAGAGGGAAAAGCGACAACTCCAAACGTCCAATACGCTGTCGGTTGGCACAATCGGCCGCTTGTGGTTCCGGTTTCTAATCCAGTCGCCGCAATCATCTGACGAATGGTAGCTTCACGCTGGACTGCGCCCGAAAACGTGTCGGCGTTTTGGACCGGAGCGGGTTACGCGAAGGCGCGAACCTACCAGCGGGCGACTAGAACAAGCGTACACTATGCGTGGACGATCCGTCAATGGAAAAGCAAAAGAATCTGGGACGGCCGGTTGACATTGGCGCAAGGCAATGTTGCAATGGCAACGAAGCAGAAATAGGCCGACCGGCCCGGGACAGGCTGACGTGCGCGTCGCAATAGCGCTACCGGCACACGATATGCTGACCGAGCAATACGCTGACCGGACGGTGATATGCTGACCGACCAGTCAGTTCAATAATAATGTTCGTATTTGATGATATCTATTGTCTCTAAAAGGCGCGTGGCGGTTCGTCTTGCGGTTGACCGCCTTGCTTGCGGCAGCCGATTCCGAGAGGTGTCCGGCGCCCCCTGAAGGCGCCGCGCTCACCCTGCGGGACGCGGACGGTTGGGCCAGTCGTTACTACCCGGCCCCCGACGCGGCACAAGCCGGACCGTGGCTCCCCCGCACCAAGTGGGCCACCGCGTCGAGATGGTCGATCCCTCCGTCGCCTACGATGTCAGGAACGACAGGGTCCAGTCTGCCGGTCGCGGCAGGCCAAGCCGAACCAGCGGATTCAGCCGGTGTTCGTGGACGAGAGTTCATCTATCTGAAGCGCTAAAACTTGTGGTGGCGTTGTTCTTCTTTAGTCTGTTGCACATCGCGGCAGAATCCACCACGAATACAATTTGCATCACTCAGGAGCGTGCCCTATGACAAGCGATGACGAGTTCGTCAAAAAGAGCCTGCAACCCCTGATCGCGTTGAACATCCCTGGGGCGTTCACCACAACGGCGCCCCCCGACGATCTGGATCTCAACAACGCAAGCCCCGCCGAGTTGGTCAAGCACGGCGTCCTCTGGCGAGGCCCACAAGCCGGCGGCCCACCTAGCGTGGCCGCCGCCTGGAAGGCCTTGCTTTCCCGCCCCTGGTACGCGAAAGACCGCATCGTGCCCCATGTCGTGCCCCAACCCGGCAGGACTCACAACCTGCGCGGGATCAAGAAAACGGACGGGAACGTCAACCAGTCCGCATGGTCCGGTTGCGTCCTCTCGGCCCAAGGTCAATGGGTCACCGCCGTCGGGCAGTGGGTGATTCCCACGGTCAGTCAGCCGTCCGAGCCCCAGGGTACGGAAGGGGGGTGGAACTCTTCCTCCTGGGTCGGGATCGATGGCTATGGTTCCAACGACGTGCTTCAGGCCGGTGTCGAGCAGCGTTTCAATGCCGACGGTCAGGCTTCCTACATCGCGTGGGTCGAATGGTGGGTTCAACCCCCGCCTCCCCCTTGTCCTGATCCGACGGGCTGCGATAACAACGGTTATCCGTAATTGATTAGCGCTCCTCCGCGCGTTCTCGTCATTTTTTCCGCAAAACTGGCGCAGCTGCCAGCCGCCGATCCCGCTACACTGGCCGCATGGAAGCGAACAGCTGTCCCGGATGCCAGGCCTTGCAGCGCCGCGTCGCTGAACTGGAAGCTCAGGTCCAGCGCCTGATCCACTTGCTCGAAGAGCAGCGGCGGACGGGGAAGCGCCAGGCCGCGCCTTTTTCCAAGGGCAAGCCCAAGAAGGAACCCAAAAAGGCGGGACGCAAGCCCGGGGCCGACTACGGCACCAAGGCCCACCGGCTGCCCCCCGAACACATCGACGAGGTCTACGAGGCACTGCTGCCCGGCGCCTGCCCCGACTGCGGCGGCCGCCTCGACGAGACCCACATCGACCAACAGTATCAGGTCGAGATCCCACGCCAGCCCATTCAGCGGCAATTCAACGTCCACGTCGGCTGTTGCCGCCGGTGCCGCCGTCGGGTCCAGGGCCGCCATCCGTTGCAAACGTCCGACGCCCTGGGGGCGGCCGCGTCGCAACTGGGTCCCGACGCCCAGGCCGCCGTCGTCGAACTGAACAAGCAGGAAGGCCTGTCGCACGGCAAGGTGACGCACGTCCTGGAGAGCCTGTTCGGCATCGACCTCAGTCGCGGCGGCTGTGCCCACACCGTCCTCCGCGCCGCCCGCCGCTGTGAACCCGTCTACGCCGAGCTATGCACCACGGTCGGGCAATCCGAGTGGGTCGTCTTGGACGAGACCGGCTGGCGCCTCGGCGGCCACCCCGCCTGGCTGCATACCCTGGTCGGCCCGCAAGCGACGGTCTATGTCGTCGATCCGACCCGCAGCGGCGCCGTGGCCGAACGCATCCTCGGCCGCGACTACGACGGCGTTATGATTCACGACGGCTGGTCGCCCTACGACGACTTCCCGCGGGCCCGGCACCAGCAATGCCTGGCCCACCTGCTCCGCCGGGCGCACGAACTCTTGGAAACCGCCACCCGCGGCGCCGTCCGCTTCCCGCGGGCCGTGGCCGACATCCTGCAAACGGCCCTGGGCCTGCGCGACCGCCACGCGGCCGGGGAGGTCGGCGACCACGGCCTGGCCGTCCTGCGCGGCCGGCTGGCCTCGAAACTCGACGACCTTTTGTGGCCCTTCAAGACCAACGCGGCCAACGAGCGCTTCGCCAAGCACCTGTGGAACCACCGCGACCAGCTCTTCACCTTCCTCGACTTTCCCGGCCTGGACGCCACCAACTGGCGCGGCGAGCAAGCGATTCGGGGCGGCGTCATCCTCCGCAAGGTCTGGGGCGGCAACCGCACCGCCGCGGGCGGCCGCGCCCAGTCGGCGCTGATGTCCGTCTGGCGAACCTGCTGGCAGCGCGGGGTCTCCGCCTTGGATTGGCTCAGCCAACGCCTCCGCTGCTCGGCCATCCTCCTCCCGCAGCCGCCCTAACGGCGTGACCTGCGCAAGCCCCTTTCCCAATCGCAGCGCCCTTTCGCACCTGTCGAAGTCGTGCCACCATGCGCTAAACAAGTACGGTTATCCTTTGTCATGGGTAAACAAGACTAACGGGAAGTACCAGTACATCTATCAGGCCAACATCATGAACTTCCCGGTCGGCCCGGGTCAGACCGTCATGGCGTCCATCCAATATACCAATAACAAGACGGCGGGCTACATCACTTTCGGCAACGTCACTACAGGCCAGAACTTCTCCATTCCGCTGAACCCGCCGCCGGGGGCGACCTTCAGCGGCAACTGTATCGAATGGATCATGGAGGCCCCCGACGGTGGTGAGCCCAAATCCGCTCTCCCCAAGTTTACGCCGGTCAATTTCAGCAACGCACTCGGCTGCAGCGAAAATGTCGTGGGTAATCCCCAAAACGGGCAGATCTTCAACATTCAGACCGGGAGCAAACTCCTGACTTCGGTCAACCTCGGCTCTAATACCGTCACCATCGACTTCATCGGCTAGACCCAATACCGTTCAACGTGCAGCAAAATCAAACGGGTCGGGAGTCTTTTTGAAGCGAGTCTGGCCGAACCAGCTGCTGCACGTGACTGGGGCCGCCCTTCTGGTTCCTCGGAGTTTGCGGTAACACAAGGGCGGCCCCAGTCACGTGAGCTATTGCGTTCGGGGGCGGAGGTCAAGGGCGATGGCAGGGCGAGTTGCTCGGCGTCTGGCTGAGGCAGGGGCGGGGTGTTCGCTCCAGGCGTGCGCCCACAACGCCGGTGTTTCCACTCGCACGCCTGCCCCAGAACCATAGGTCATTACCGGTCCGACTCCTATTCATACTTCCGCATTGGTCTGGTACTCAGTTTGGACGCAACTAACGTCAATCCATAGCCACAAGGAGTCAACAATGGCCGAGATTGTGATCAAAATCCAAGGTCATCAGTACATCCCCCAGAGCCAGGCTCTCAAGGGTAGGGATACGGTGGTGTGGAAAAACATGACTGGCCAGGTCCAGACGGCCACCAGTGATGCACCGACCGACCAGCCCCTCTTCTTCGACACTGGGGACATTGCGCCGGGCGAGACTTCCCAGCCGTGGGCTGTCCCCGACGTCGCTTGGCCAGAGATTGACTATCATTCCAAGCACGACCCTGAAATGCGGGGCACCCTGTCATTTTCGCTCAAGTGAAAGCAGGCATGAATAGGCTCCATCGGAGCTGATCCAGCAGAATCAGGTGCTACAGCAAACCGGCAAGCGATTGATGGTTTCTTGAACTTCAGCATCTCCTCCGCGTGAGCCGGCTGCTGCGTTGTATCGTTTGACGGTGGAGAATATGAACACCAGATCGTTCAGGATTCTCGTTTTCTGTTACGCTGGTTTGATCCTCTTGCTGGGTGGCTTGGTCATATTGCGGGACCTCCCATCTCAAGATGCCAAGGCAGCGACTCCGGCTACCGAGCAGGGCAAAGCGGCACGAGCAGAGGGCGCGACACCGCCTCCGGCTACCGAGCGCTTTCATGGGCTATTTTCCTTCGTCGTGCTGGCATCTGGCATCCTGTCTTTTCTCTTTTTCTTGTACTTGGGAATGATGCGCAGTAATCAGACCGTTCAGCCTCTCCACGGGGACTCACTCAGGACACCTATCGCCGGGGCCGTAGTTGTTTAATACCTCGTCCTGGTAGGGATTGTTGCGTTCTTTCGACCGACACACCAGCCTATCGAGCACCCCGTTATGTCAGCCATGATCACTAGCTTTACAAACGTGGTGCTCATAGTCATCGGTTTCTACTTCGGGACATCGGCATTTGAAAAACTGTCGGCAAGGCGCGTGGAGGCTGATCGCGTTAACGATGGATCGACGCCACAATCTACAGAGGCCCGATCAGGCAAGCCGGCCTAACGAGCCGTTGCAGCCGACCGGGCCGCCGGCGCTCGTTCCAGAGCGTGCGAGGATCGCTGGCAGCCCGGCGGCTAAACTTGGGCTTCGGCAAAAGGAGACACAATGAACCATCTCGTCTCGGCCACTTGGCGTTCCCATCCAGTGATCTACCAAGTCGAGCCGGGCTATGGCCTGCACTGGCACGATCGACGGTTTCAAATGAAGAACCTCAAAACAAATGCCCTGAAGGAGTTACCTCTTCCAAACCCGGCTTGGCCGGGCGTTCCGGTCCCGAATCCAGATGCTTGGGTTGTCAACACCTTTTGGCAGGCCCCCGACGTCGTCGATTTGTTTGAGGCGACTTTTGTTGTACCGGCAGAGCCCTCGACCAAAGCGACCCAGCAAATCTTTTTGTGGCCGGGTCTGGAGGCCTTCGGAGCGGAATTCAGCGGCCTTCTTCAGCCCGTTCTCGCGTGGGGTCCGTGGCATGCAGGTGGGGGACGTTATTGGTCTGTCTCAAGCTGGTACTTCCAGCACCCGGCAATGCTTTGGAATCCGCGCGAGCCCAATTTCAATGTTGCCTTTGCTAGTACCCCAGTAGGCTTTCAAACGCCTGCCGTTCAAGTTAATGTCGGGGACACACTGACCGCAGTGATGAGGCGTACACAAGAGACCGAAACTGCTAGCGGTTACTTCGATCACCAGTGCGAGTTCTTCAAAGTTCCAGATCCGACGATACCCTCCCGCCGTATCGCGATCCCAGGGACAGCACTCCACCTCAGCCAACTTCTCCTCAGGCTCAACGCTTGTTATGTGACGCTCGAAGTCGGAGAGGGCGTCACCGATTGCAACCATTACCCGAACACCACCAAAATGACGATGACGAACATTACCATTCAGTCACTTGGCACCAATCAGACGGTGAAATGGCAGGAGTTTAATCCGTCAAGTTCGGGTGTTTCCCTTGCCTGTGGCGAGCAAGCCAAGGCGGTAATTAACAACGCGGCGATTACTGAAGTGGATCTCCACTTCAGGAAAAGTTAATCTCGGGTTGGAATAGGGAGGCATTAACCAGAACCGAAGCCGGGCTTCCATTACCATGATCGTGGGACAAAATCTGATTCAATCGTGGAGGAAATTCGATCAATCCCTTTGAAGGAGTCTAAACCATGTTTCCTCAGGCACAACTGAATCAGGCCGCGGACTACTTACTCCAACTAACTAACAACGCACGCGCCAACCCAGCCCGTACAGCAGCGCAGTTTGGCATCGATTTGAACGAGGGGCTGGAGCCCGGCACGATCTCGGCAGCGCCCAAGCCGCCGCTGGCGTCCAACAGCGCTCTGCTTAACTCCATCAACGGCCATTTGCAGTTCTGGTTGAAGCAATTCCAAGATCCCGACAGCCGGAACCCGCACACGGAGCTCGGCGATGGCACACAGCAGACCCGGGCCTCGGCCGCCGGCTATGCTAACCCTTCAGGCGTGGGTGAGAACGTGGACTGGGAATACACCAGCCTTCCCGTGGACCTGCTAACCACAGTCGCGCAACAGTTCCAGGAGCTGTTCGTGGACAAGACTGAACCCGGCCGCGGACACCGACTAAATATTCTGAGACCGGACTACAAGGACATCGGCTGCGGCGTTGCTGCCGGTGTTGTGCCAGCAAGCAGCCCGAAGGGCGCAGGCGACAACCTCTTGCTTCTCGGCCAAGACTTCGGAATTCCAGCCAACGGGTAGCACGCGCCTAGCCAGCGGGGGATAGCGAGCAAACGCTCAAACTGAAGAGAAAAGGCGTCGCAAGTCGAGTTGAGGCAAAACTGGCCCGAACCAGGTGCTGTAGCAGACCGGCCACGCGACAAGCGGTAAGTTGTGCTTCAACGCCCAGCCCGCGTGAGCCGGCCGCTGAGTTGAGTCGTTCTGCTGCATGGAGTTCAGTGACATGGATCCACTGAAATCATCGGCGCTGGTTGGGAAAATTGCCGTTACGGGAGTCGCGCTGGTCGCGCTCTCGCTCCACCTGTCTGAGAAGGCCCCTCTCGACACTCCAGGCCTCATCCTCGTATTCATCGCTGTGCTGCCTTGGTTGGGATCGATCCTTTCTCGCGCCGAAATGCCTGGCGGCTGGAAAATAGAATTTCAAGCGGTCAAGGTTGAGCAGCGGCGGCAAGCCCAAGAGATCGATATCCTCAAGTTCCTGCTCTCGAATTTCCTGACCGAACACGAATGCAGACATGTGGCGGGCCTTGGGTCCGACACACCCTATTACGCTCACCGGGACGGAACGACGGCCTATTTTGAAATGGAAATGCGCCGGCTCAGGGCTTTGGGCTTTATCCAAAGCCGACCGGATCATGGCATCCGCTCGCTTTTGAAGGCATTGAGTGATGCTGGCGGCAGGGAGATCAATGTGAAAGACCATTTTGAAATCACGGTCCGAGGCCGCGACTACCTCCGGCTCCGGGCGGAAATGCTGGCGGTGATCCCGCGAACGGGAGATAACAACGGCCTGCCCTAACGAGTCAGGTACCTGCAAGTGGACGACGATACGCCGGAGTTGTGCGACCTGTATTTCCGGGTTCGGAGGCTGAGGAAGGATCGGCAGCGGCGCATCGGCTTGACGCTGATCTGCCCGCACGAAACGCCGCAAGGCCAGGATCGCGGGGTCACCTGCGGTTCCTGTCAGTATTGTTTCAAGTGAGGATTGCCCCCAAAGGTAGGAAACCCTTCGGGGGCATTTCTTTAGCGGGAGGCCGCCTGCTGCTCCTGCAAGTCGTGCTTCGCGGCCAGCTTCTGCAAGGCGAGGTCGATCTTGTCGGCAATGACTCGTCCTTCGTTTGTGTTCTTGATGACCCACACTTTGCCGTGCTTGCCGCTGTTCTCGAAATGCAGTCCCGTCGGCTCGCCGGTCTCGGGATAGCGCTTGTGGGCATCGAGGATGTCCTTCACGTCAGGGGCCAGCGTGTTCTGGCCTTCCGGCAAGACAAACTTGAAGAGGATGATGCCGAGGTCGGCATCGGTCAGCTTCCGGTACTGCACGGGGTGCTTGTTGCGGGTCGTCCAGCCGCGCACGGGCTGAAACGGCTTCTTCTGCACCTGGGCGGCGTGGGCAGTACCCGTGTCCGTGGGTTGCTCTGGCGGGAACTGCGACGGTTCGTTGACCGCCTCGGCGCCCAGTGTCGCCTTGGCGTGCTCGATGACTTCATCGGCGGCGGTGGCGCCGAGTTGCTGGGTTTCGTTCGTTGCTTCTGCTACTTTTCTGCTTCTGGTCATAATACATCCTGTTGTTTGGGGTTTGCAATGATCGCCGTCTACCGACCGAAAGAAACGGCAGACAAGCTAAACGGATTTAGCGCAGGACAAAGTGAAGGTCAAGCAGTCGGTGAGAGACTATCAACCGCGAATTGCAGAGACGCCAGATTCCATCGAGTATGACGCGATCGGACTGTATGTTCCTCTTGAGTTGCTCGCGCTGTATAGTACGTCTGTCCGCCAATGATCGACGACCCGACCTCCCTGTGGGGGCCGCGGGAGTCGGCGGGGACATGGGGGTGTCGTATGACTCCGGAAGGAAGAAGCCAAGAGCGGCCATCCGACCACGTGATCGAGGATCTGCAAACACGATTCATTTACCCGTTTTTCTTCCCGGGTCTGCCGGAGGCAACCAGTGCCTTCCTCTCAGCCGAGCGCGCCGGCAGCGATGGCCGAACAGAACCTGTCTGGCGGCGCGAAGATCCCCATGACCTCTACACCGATGAGGTCCTTGACCATGTGACCCGGTTCCTTTTTTCCTCGGATCAAGAGACGGCGAAGAAGCGATCCGTGGGGGATGGCAAGGCCGAGGAGGACAAACCCCTTCCCGGGAAGGCCCCCGGATGTACCTACCTCAAGATGGTGGACGTCGTCGCTAACAGATGGCTACGGGACACCCGGTTGTGGGACGAACGGCTGCCGCTTGACCGGAGACTGCCCGCGACTCTAGTTACGGGCGTGCGCATTGAGTTGTTCCTCTCGCCCCAAGGAGTCGGGGTCTTGTCGTTGGCGCTGACCCCCGGTGCCGGCAGGTGGACGCCCGATGAGGCGAAGCGCTTCAACTACCAGATCGCCCAGTGCCGCCGCCGCAAAGTTGTCAAGCTCCGCAGACGGCACCCCAAAGACGATCCGGAGTGGGAGGCGCGGATACCTCCCAACCAACGGGGTACGATTCCTCGCGAGCCGTCGGAGAAGGCCCCGCTCGCCGAGCGGCTGGAATCCCCGGGCGGCGCTTTTTCCATCCAGGAACTTGTTGAGGAGATCCTACGGCCGCTGCACGACAAGGGGATACGCCTAACGGCGATTCAGGACGAACTTGCGGTCTACACCGTCGCCCGGCTCGGCCCACAGACGGACCTGGATGGCGAGGATGGCCGCGACCGCGTTGCCCCGCTTCTCGCCGCCCTCGCCCAGGTAGAAGAGCCCGGCCATGCGGGGCCCGCAGCGGGGAGCGTGGGAGTGGCCAACGTGGTCCTCAACCGCCGGCACTGGGCCGCCGTGGGGCAGCTGGGTGCGGCGCACCTCGTCATCGACCAGCCGTCCGAGGGGGAGGGCACTGGGCCAGCCTTCAACGAGCAGCGCCTGCCGCTTGTCCGCGACAAGTATTTCATCCCGTACCTGATGGCGTTGCTCCAGCGCCTGACCCTGCACCGGGCGATCCACAGCGCCTCCCTGCTGGGAGAGGTCTCCGACGAGCGGGCGGCCGACGAGCTGGCCGGCCTCCGGGCCGGCCTGCTGGATTTCGCGCTGCACGGCCACTTCACCCAGGTCAGCGTTCGGGAGGCGCTGCACCGCTTCTACCAAACGGCCCGCACGGGATTGGACGTCCCCAACGCCTGGGAGGAGGTTCGCCGCGCCATCGCCGATCGCGACGCCCAGAACGCGGCCGCGCGCCAGGAGCGTCTAGCGGAGGGGCAGAAGCGCATCGGCCAAGCGATGGGAAGCAACCTGTCCCACATCGCGCGAGTTCAGCGCTTTGTGCACGTGCTAGAGTACGCGATATGCTCCGTCTACTTCGCCCACCTCTGGCACATGTTCACGGCGGATAACCAAGCGCTGAAGGGATGGCTGGATGAAAGGCTGTCTCCGGGGGCCGGGGATTGGGTGGTCTCCGGGGGGGTCATTCTCTTCGCCGCAATTGGGTTGGGTGTGGCAGTGCTGCTGGACCGCCTTCTGAGGCGAGGAGGACATAGGGACGAGAGCCCCTGACGCAGCGGATATTGCGTTTGCGGGAACCGGAAGATGCCGGCTCCGTATTGCCACCACAATAGGAAGATTTCCATTTGCGGACAGAGATTCCTTCAGTTGGTACTTTGATCGTTACGTTTCGTCAATTGGGACGAACTGCGATTAGCGTGCCGCGCTCTGTCCCTTCCCAGGCTGCTTTGGTTTCATTGGAGCAGCGGTTCCTGGCGTTCTATCGCTCTTATACTGCTCAAGAGCACGATTCATATTTGCTGCGTTGGTGGCTGCTTCATCTGATTTCTGCTCTACAAAATCACTAAGGAGGTCCAAAGCAGCGCTTCGCTCTTTCCTCTTTGCCAGTTCCGCCGGAGCGTTATAACCTCTCGTGTCCGCACCAATATGGATTGCCTCCACCAACGCATGCCTAGCACCGTCCACTCCAGTTTTTTTCGTGATATCTTGGTATTGTTGTTGAATCATCTGAAGTTTATTGGTCCGTTCCTTCTCTGGCATCTTATCAGCGGTGAGTTTACCCATTTCTGCACGCAAAGGGGCCATTTCCTTTGCAGCGGCAATCGAACTGTCCAGATATGCTTTGAATTCCTTTGAATCTATGAATTGCTCAGCCACTTTTGTGCCATCCAAATTACCCGTCGTCTGCTTGAGTTTTTCAGCAATAAAGCTGGCGAACTCTTCCTTTATGTCGGTCATAAAATATGGGCTTTCTCTAAGAGTTATGAAGCTGTGATATTGATGATAGCATGGCTAATTGGTCAACGTTACAAGATTATTGTTAAGATTGTGTTACAGTGTTGTCACTTTGCACTTGATCCCCCAATTGGAAGGCTGTGAATATCCCCTTTCACTCCACGTTCCACGTCTTCACGTAGCTGGAACTCGACCAGCACCCTACCGCCACGCGCTTGCCATCGTGACTGAACGACACCGACCAGACCACCCCGCGATGGTGCAGCGGCGACACGGTCTCTCGCCCCGTGGCCGCGTCCCAGACGCGCACCGTCTTGTCCTCGCTCGCCGAGGCAATGCGGGTGCCGTCCGGCGAAAACGCCACGCTCTGGACCCGGTCCTCGTGCCCCGCGAACGTCAGCAGCAGCTTACCGGTCTTGGTGTCCCACACCTTTGCGGTGTGGTCCCAACTCGCCGAAGCGATGAGCTTGCCGTCCGGGCTGAAGGCGACGCCGTGGACGAGGCCTTCGTGGCCTCGTAACGTGAAGACCTCGCGGCCGCCGTCCGCTTCCCATACCTTCACGGTCCGGTCGCCACTCCCCGTGGCGACGTGCTTGCCGTCCGGGCTGACGGCCACGGCCATGGCCGGCAACAGGTGGCCGGCGTAAGTGAGGAGTTCCTTGCCGTTGCTGGAGTCCCAGACCTTGACGAGGCCCTCCCAGCTGGTGGAGATCAGACTGTCCCCATCCGGAGCGAAGGTCACACCATGGACCGGCGCCCCGTGCCGCGCGAAGGTGAGGAGTTCGCGCCCGGACTCCGTGTCCCAGACCTTCACGGTTCGGTCCCAGCTCGCGGAGGCGACCCGCGTGCCGTCCGGGCTGAAGGCGACGCCCCAGACGGGGCCCTTGTGGCCTTCGAGAGTATGGAGCGCTTGGCCGGTCCGACCGTCCCAGAGGCGGACGGTCTTATCATAGCCGCCCGTGGCAAGACGCCGGCCATCCGCACTGAAGGCGACCGTGTTGACCCGGTCGGTATGTCCGCCAAGCGTAAACAGACCCGGCCCGCTCGACTCTTCCGCGGGCGTGGTGTCCCAGATGCGTGCCTCCTTATCGAAGCTGGCCGACACAAGTTGTCGGCCGTCGGGGCTGAAATCGACACTGCACACCATGTCACGGTGGCCGCGCAGGGTAAGCTTCTCCTCGCCGGTGGCCGCGTCCCAAAGCCGAACGGTTTTGTCGAATCCGGCCGTGGCGATGCGCTTGCCGTCTGCGCTGAAAGTCACCCCCATCGCGGCGCCGGTGTGGCCGCGCAGCGTCATCAGGGGGGCGCCGGTCGCTGTCTCCCACAAGCGCACCGTGCCGTCAGTGCCAGACGAAGCGAAACGTGCGCCGTCCGGCGGGCAGAAGGCCAGGTCGTAGACCGGCGAGTTGTAGTGGGCGTCGAGAACGCGGACGGGCTCGAACGTGGCGGCATCCCAGATTCTGACCGTGCCGTCGGTACACCCCGCGAGCAGAAGGCGGCCGTCTGGGCTGTAGCGCAGCCGGTGGGTATGGCACGGGATGTCCCGGAAGACATGGATTTCCTCGCCGGTTCGCGCATCCCAAACGGCAACCGCCTTCGCATCGTTGATGTGCGACGTCGCGATGCGGCGGCCATCGGGGCTATAGGCGAGACAGTACACCAGGCCGATCTGCTTGTCATACTGGGCGGTCTGGTCGAGGGTCGCGGGGTCCCAGATCTTGACAACGCCGAAGGCTTTGCGCGCGTTGAACGGTTCTGCCAAGTTTGGGACGAGACTTGCCGAGGCGACGTTCCGCCCGTCGGGGCTATAGGCAAGGCACGTGACGGGGGGGGTGCGGGCAGCGAACACAGCAGCGAACGGGATGACGTGCCCTGTGAACGTCCGCAGCTCCTTGCCATTCTTGGCGTCCCAGATCTTCACCGTGCCATCGATACTTGCGGTGGCGATGCGGCGGCCGTCCGGGCTGAACACGGCTGTCCACAAGCCTGCCTTGTGTCCGGCGAGCGGGGGCCGGCCGCCATCGCGCAGCCGCATCAGGTAGTCCCACTCCCAGCCGCGCAGTCTCTCCGGGCACTTCCCCAACAAGTCGCTGGCCAGGCCGATGTCGTGATTCATGGTCAGTTCCCGCTCGGCGACGGCGATGCGGTTGGAGTAAAGCTGTTCCTCCAACAGATCATTCGCGTCCTGCAACTTCCCCTTGGCGTCCAGTGCAGCCCGCCGTTCGCGGTCGATGCCGAGGAACGCGGCTACGGTACCGCCAAGGAGGACCGTCAACACCACCGCGGCCACGGCGAGCGGTGCCCGGTAGCGGCGGACGAACTTTCCCGTCAGGTACGTCAGGCTCGGTGGCTGAGCACTCACCGCCTCGCCGCAAAGGAACCGGCCCAAGTCAGCGGCGAGGTCGGCGGCTGTGGCATAGCGGCGCGAGCGGTCCTTTTCAAGGCACTTCCGCATGATCGCCTCAAGGTCGCGCGGCACGTGGCGGTTGTGCTTGCGCGGGTTCTCCAAATCAGTCGTCTGGATCTTGAGCATCAAGTCGGGCATCGGCATGGCGTCATCAGCGCCGTAAGCAGGCCGTAGCGTCAGAAGCTCCCACAAGGTGACGCCGAGGCTGTAGACGTCGGTGCGGCGATCGATCTGCCCCACGGCCAGCACCTGCTCCGGGCTGGCGTAGCGCAGCGTGCCGACGAACTGGCGCGTGCGCGTCAGCCGTCCATCCGTTTCGTCGGCGAGTTGGGCCAGGCCGAGGTCCATGAGCACCGGGTGGGCGCCGTCGGCCGTCAGCATGACGTTGCCCGGCTTAACATCGCGGTGGACCACCCCCGCTTCGTGCAATGCGTGGACGGCGGCAGCCACTTGGCGGACGATTTCCACCATCTGGCGAACGTGGCCGCGCCCGCCTTGCGGCAGGGTCGGCCGCGGCAAGGAGGGGGACGCGGCAGGGGGGCTTCCGCCGGGTGACGTGGGCGCTGACCCTTCCTTGGTCGCGGTCGGCAGGCTCTTGCTGATGGGCATCTCCCCGGAGCGGGCCTGCTCGCAGGCACGCGACAGGGCCTCGTTCCAGTGGCTTTCGTCAACATCGGTCGCGCTGCTGCCGGTAAGCTGCTCGCAAACACGGGCCAGCTCCACCCCCTCAATCAACTCCATCGCGTAGAACCATTGGTCACCGTCCGCACCGGAGGTGAAGACCTTGACGACGTTGGGGTGTTCGATACGGCCCAGGGCGCGGATCTCCCGCGCGAAGCGGGCCTCCGCCTTGGGGTCTCCACTGCGGAGCATGCACTTCAAAGCCACCTGGCGGGCGAGTGAGGGTTGCCAGGCGCGGTAGACGACGCCCATGCCCCCCTGGCCGAGCCGGCTGAGCAACTCAAATTCGCCGACCGACCGCGCCCCGGTCAGAGGTGCGCCGGAGGCGGCAGGCGGCTCGTCGGCCAGACTGTGGTCGGCCCAGCTCTCGGCCAGCCCGGCATCGACCGGCCTGTCGAGGACCTTGGCGAGTAGTTCGCGGTGTTCCTTCCCTGCCGACTCGCGGTTCAGTACATCGCCGGTGCTGTAACAGACATACTCGATCTGCTTCTTGCCGCGCCGGGCGTTCAGGAAAAAGAGTTTCTCCGTGTCGGCGTCGTAATGCATCAGGGGGGAGAGCGCCCGCAAGGTAGGGAAGAGGACTGAAATGCGCGGATCGCGCTCGCCCTCCAGGTAGACGCACTCCGGGCGAGGAAGCCGGCTGGTTTCGGATTCGGGCAACTCGAGCGATTCCAGGCGGCGTGCAGCATCGCTGACCAACACGTAGCGCTCGATCAGCCAGCCGCCGGAAGCCAGGCGGCGCACGTCGCCGACGTAGACCAGGCGCCGGCCCGCGAGGACGTCCAGCTTGGTCAGGATTTGGGTTAGGCCGGCCAGCAGCGTCTTTCCCATGCGCTGGTAGAACTCGCCCTGTTTTTGGCCGGCGGCGCCGTGGCCGATCTCGCGGTTGCGGTACGTCACCATCCGGTCGAACAACTCGGTAAGCCGGACCGTCGCGCGCGCCCCGCCCTT
>Ga0207048_10224_pt1 | contig 18240 bp, 17 predicted proteins | sample Alteio_BWMinCont_65_FD_153301 | JGI IMG/M metagenome (GOLD analysis project Ga0207048, IMG submission 153301) | Enriched cells from forest soil in Barre Woods Harvard Forest LTER site, Petersham, Massachusetts, United States -... | ecosystem: Environmental > Terrestrial > Soil > Temperate forest >...
TCGCAACCCAACCCATTTAAATGCGCTTCAGCCGCTGGCTGCCCCCACTTTATGGGTGGCCCATGCTTAGCCGGGAACGCCCACAATGCTAGACTGATCCTTCAGAGGAGGACTTCTCTTGCCAACTGATCCCGTTCTGGTTGTCCATGGAGGCGCCTGGGCCATTCCGGATGACATGGTCGAGGCTCATCTCAACGGTGTCCGCAACGCCGCCGCTGCAGGCTGGCAAGCGCTCAGCCGCGGGGGCTCGGCTCTCGACGCCGTCGAGCAGGCAGTCGTGGTCATGGAAGACGACGAGACCTTCGATGCCGGCCGCGGCAGCTTCCTCAATCGCGATGGCAAAGTACAACTCGACGCGCTCATCATGGAGGGGGCCACCCTTCGCGCCGGAGGCGTGGGTTGCGTCGAGCATTTGCGCAACCCAGTGCGCGCCGCCCGCAAGATCCTGAGCGAAAGCCCGCACGTATATTTCGTCGCCCAAGGCGCGGAGCGCTTCGCGGCCGAGCATGGCATCCCGGTGTGCAAGAACGAAGACCTCATCATTCCGCGCGAGGTCGAACGCTTGCGCGAATTCCAGGCGCACGCCTCGGAAGAGAAGCCCGACCTGTTTGCCGCCACGCTCTCGCACGATACCGTGGGCGCCGTCGCCCTCGACGCCCGAGGCGACATCGCCGCCGCCACTTCGACCGGAGGCACGCTCAACAAAGCCCCCGGCCGCCTGGGAGACTCATCGTTGATTGGCTGCGGCTGCTACGCCGACAACAAGACCGCGGCCGCTTCGACCACAGGATGGGGCGAGCCCATCATGAAACTGGTCCTGGCCAAGTGGGCCGCGGATCGTGTGGCCTCAGGCAGTCTGCCGGAGTGGGTCGCGGCAGAGGCGATCAACTATTTGCAGGCGCGCGTGAACGGGCATGGCGGAATGATTTTGCTGGACGCGCGCGGGCGTCTTGGCATCGCCCATAACACTCCGCGCATGGCGTGGGCGCTCAAGACGATGACGGAAGAGAGCTCTGGCATCAGCCGCCATGAGTGAGAAGTGTTCCACGTGGAACAGTGTGCGTACCGCAATATATGTACGGTTATGCATGTACAAGACCTGGAAACGGCGTGGTCTCAACGAGATCGGGGTCCTGGAAGAGTTTTGACATTGGGGCTTCACGGCTGACATTGAAGCTTGTACGATATTTCATGCGACTTCCCGGATTACTGTTTGCGGTACTCGCCGTTGTTGGCTCAGCGTGTGGGCAGTCCTTGCCATCCCAACAGTCTTCGACTGGCCAGCATCCTGACCTCGCACTGCAATCCGCCGTTTACGTTAAGGTGCAACTTGAGAAGACCGTAAAGGTTTCCGCGTTGAAACCCGGCGACGTGATCAAGGGGAAACTGGCGCAGGATGTCTATTCGGGAGACCGTGAACTTTTTGCCGCGGGCAGCCAAGTGCGATTGACGGTGGATAAACTGGGGCGGCGACGAAGGGTGCCCAACGATTACTGGCCGTGGGTGATCAAGGTTTTCACGCCTCGCCACGAGAACTATCCTACTTTCCAGTCTGCGACCGTCTCCTTGCCCGACGGCAGGGAGGTGCCTCTGCGGGTCTCTCTGATCTTTATCAATCGGGAGACGCAAGTGCACGCGCCGATGGAAACGAAAAGGGGGGGCCACCCGACAACGAGTTCGACGGCTCAGGGTGGAGATGCGAGCGCGAAGCAAAGTGAATCCGGGAATGGCGGACCTCGAGACGGTGGCCCATTCGTGGCTTTGCAGGCCATAAATCCGACGGAGGTACCGGCGTCTGGCGAAAGTTCTTCTGGATTTGCGTTGCCCGGCCCGGTGACGCTGGCGGCTGGAACCATGGCGAAGATTATTCTTCTGGGCGGAGTGAGCGCTTCCAAGAGCCGGCCCGGGGATTCGTTCCAGGCGCGGCTGGTGGAACCCGTTCGATTGGATTCGATGGTCGTGTTGCCGGAGGGGACGCTTCTTGGAGGGAAGGTTGTGAGGAGCACGCCTCCGCGGGTGTTGAGCCGGGCGGGGTCGCTTTTGCTTACCTTCACGGATCTGACCTTGCCTGGGAGCACGACCGTTCCGGCGACGGCGTCGGTCACCATGGCGGAACTCGATCAAAGGTCGCACACCAAGATTGATCCGGAAGGAAAGCTGCACGGCGATCGGCCGGGCAAGCTTTGGATGGCGGTTAACATCGGAGTGACGGCGGGAATCGCCAAGGAGGCCGATGATGGAACTCAGTTGCTGGTCGAGGCGCTGGTGTCGACGGCGACCGATGCTTCGACGGCCGGAACTGCGAGGATTGCCGGAATTTGTGCTTCCACCCTGTTTTTGCTGACGCGCCATGGGCGGGATGTGGTTCTGCCCCAGTTCACCGAGATGAATGTCAGCTTTGACCGGCCGGTATTGCTGCCTGGTTCGCAGGCGCAAGTGTCAGCGCCCTAAGCGCGTAGACCCGGATGCTCGTCCGTGAGTGACGAGCGCCTCACCTGGCATGCTTGGCCCGATAAGCACCAACTTAAGCAGGCGGCTTAGACGTTCTGTTGGCTGTTTTGGGGTAACTTCCGAGTAGCCGACTGCAGGGAAGTTGCCCGGTTGTGGTGAATTCGAGTCGCTGCCAGGGCGCAAATGTCACGATGCGAAGGTTAACAAAACCGGCCCTCCGAAGACGGGCAGATCGGCTATCGGCGGTTTACTCACGGGTGCCAACGAAGACCCCAGGGCGAAGCCGCCGGAACCGCTTCAGGATTCCGGCAAGGGTGATTGTTCGGGTTGCGGCTTTCGCCTCAGGACCAACGCGGAGATCAGCGTGATAACGAGCCCAATCGGAAAGGGATCAATGAACGTGAGCGCTGCGTTGAAGAGTGGGTTTTTGTAGAGCTCTTTGTACTTTCTCACTTGCTCAAGTTTTGCCTGGATGGCAGCGGGGTTCGCGCCCGAGGCGGTGAGCTTCTCAACCAAATGAGCGCCGTATGCATCCCAGAAACCAGGGATGAAGTTGTAGTAGATCACTTCCCAGGTTACGACATAGATGATGCAGGATATCAGCGTAATGGAGAGGCCGACGGCAAAAGCTTTTAAAAAGGTAATCTGACCATTGCCGATGTTGTCCCGGTAGGTTCGGATGCCGAAAAACACCATCAGGAACGAGAGCACGATAGAAGTGTTGCCGATGATCGCGCCGCGGTCGAAGCCAATCCTGCCGCCGAAGGTCACCAGCGCTATCATCATCAGCGAGGAGATAGCGCCGGAAATCAGCCCGAAAGTGACGATGATCTTTCTCATATTCTCGTCATGTCTTTTATCCGATCTTGACCCTTTCGTATGATGCCGGCCCGATGCTCATACGGGCTCAGCGACCAGCCGTGCTAGCTGGCGCCGTCGATGTTTTTGGAATCACCACGATGAGGTTATTCCCCGCTCCGGGGTTTGTCATGCCCAGATAATCGAGATCATCGAGCGGTCGCTGGGAGTCGAATCCGATGTCTTTCGCGGTCATGTTAGGCGCATAAAACATCAAGTGCGGAGGGAAAATGCCGTTGCTCTTGTCAGAGGTAGGACTCAAACGGTTCTCACTCGACATCATATAGAGGAACCCCGGTTTGCTGGGATACTGGTAACGGCCTTCCTTATATCCGTTGGCGGCGTCTGCCTTGATTTCGGCCTCGGACTTGCCGTTTGTGCGCAGCTCTTCACCGTGCATGTAAACAGGCAAGAGAGTGCGGCTGCCTTCGACGTCGAAGCACTGCGGCTCAACAGTTGTTTCTGCGGGCTTCACGAAATGCCGGCTAACAAAACAGCTGAAGCCGTTGGTGCCTTCGCGCGCTTTCTCGTAGCCTTTGGGGCCGAGAACATAAATTGTGGCTTTACTGGATACCTCGGCCGGGGCGGCGCTTTCAGCGAGTGTGATCTGCTGGTCACGTGGCATGGAGGCGTCGTAGACCCGGGGAAGTTCATATTCCGGGGCGGCGGCGGTTGCGGGAATGAGCGCGGTGGTTGAAAACAAGCCGATCGACAGAGTACCCACGACAAAGACCTTCATCGAATTCAGAGACTTCATGTTCGCTCCTTTTTTCAAGAAGTTCATGTTTTCACAAACTTCATGTGTTCATAAACTTCGTGTCGCTCGTATTGAGCGGCTCAACATACCGCATGAGGCGGGGTCGGTGTCGTCATCCTTTTGGCTGATTTTGGCGGCGGAGAGAAAAATCATTCGTTTGGGGGAACGGTTATTGGCGCGAACCGTGCTCGTGCACGAGTAAATCAGGGGAGAAGGCCGAATTCCTTGCCGAGTTGCACCGCTTGCGTTCTCCGTCTCGCCCCGAGTTTATCGAAAACACGGCTGGAATGGGTCTTCACCGTGCTCTCGCTCACAAAAAGCTTCTCGGCGATCTCGCGGTTGCTGAGGCCTTGGGCGATCAGTTCAAGGATCTCAAGCTCACGGCGAGTGATATGGAGGTCCTCACGTTTTCTTTCGTCAGGGATGAACGGTCCCTCGGCAGGGACGGGGACCTCTCTCACAACAATTGTCTGGCGTTTTGCTGTCAGCTTGAGGCCAAGCCAGATGCCAAGAACGGCAAAGGTCGCGGCGATCAGTCCGCCGTAGATTTCGATGGAATGTTCGACGACCAGGAACTGATATTCGGTCCACCGGAGCAGAGCAATCAAGATTCCACCGATCAACCCGTACATGAGGACGTGGCGCTTCATAAGTTGCAGGAGGATTTCGTTACCGAAATTATCGCACCCACGGTGGGGTTGGGGTAGGTCCTACTGCTTGCAGGGCAAGATCAACGCTTGACAGGCCTTGCCCGATTCACGGGCAACCCAGACGGAATTCTGCTTAAGTTAGCTTATGGGGCTTCGCCGCTACGTGTGGACATCACAGCACCGGCTCATTGGATAGCCGCCCTTGAGCGAGATGACATTTGTAGTCTGGTCTTTCTCCCCGCTGGGGCTCGTCGGCTTTCCGCTTTTTACCCACGGCTTACGCCGTGGGCTGCATTCTTACGCCCCTTCGCGGCTAACGACCTGGAGCTTTCATTCACCTTGTCGTCGAAATTCCGGTTCTCACGCGCCCACACTGACGAGTTCGTCGTCGCGGCTTCGTGGCAGGGTGCGGTGCTTTTGCATTGGTGGGCGGACGGGGCGTCCGCCCCTACGTGTTTCTAACGCCTGGACGCTCGAGGCTACATTTAACCAATCCGATGCTCCTTGGTAATCTGGCTTGCTTTCTGGTTGGGGCTTGATGTACAAAGCAGCCGAACGCGCCTTCTCACGAATGTTTGCTCTGAAGCCTGCCGACCAATTCGGACTGGCTATGGCCTCCTGCCCGCAAAAGCCGGGCGTCTTCCTCGTCAGTCACGCTTATGGAGGAACTTTATGACCATGCGGAAGCTCGTCTCGCTACTGGTTCTAACGCTGACTCTGACTACATTTGGCTTCGCCCAAAGCTCGGCCACTGGCGATCTGCATGTGACGGTGAAGGACTCGAAGAACAGTCTGGTGACGAACGCCACGGTGACGGCGCGAGATCCGGCGAGAGCGGTGGAGCGTCCCGGAACCGGGAATGGGCAGGGTGAGTACCGCATCGCGTTGTTGCCGCCGGGAACTTATCAGGTCACTGCGGAGGCTGCGGGATTCGCGAAAACCACGATTGAGAACGTGGTCATTACGGTTGGAGAAGTGGCGGATTTGCCAATCACGCTCGCGGTTGCGGGGACGCAGGAAGTGGTCAATGTGAGCTCGGCGGCGGAGTTGGTGGAGACGACGCGAACCTCTACCACGGACACGATTGGGCAGACGCGCATCGATAACCTTCCCATCAACGGCCGCAACTACATCAACTTCGCGCTGACGGATTCGCAGGTGCTGCTCGACAACGCTCCCAGCATCGGGGCAGCGCCCACGTCGGGGCTCAACATCAGCGGGCAGCGGGCGCGGTCGAACCTGGTGAACGTGGATGGCGCCAATGCGATAGACAACGCGACCAATGGCGTCCGCTCTACCGTTTCGCAGGAAGCGGTGCAGGAGTTCCAGATCATTACCAACAGTTACGCGGCGGAATATGGGCAAGCTTCCGGGGGCGTGATCAACATCATTACCCGCTCCGGAACCAATCAGTTCCACGGCGATGCCTACGGCTATTTGCGGAATCGATACATCCAGGCCACGAACCCGTTCAGCAATGTTCCGCAGCCGGCTTATACGCGAGTGCAGGCTGGGGCAGCGTTCGGTGGACCGATCAAGAAGGACAAGACCTATTATTACTTTGCCTACGAGATCACGCGGCGGCAGGAGACTGGCTTCTCAGTGATTGGGGAGAACAACTTTGGGCTGGTTCCGTTCGACGCCACCAACATTTTCGCTCCCGGGCTTGCACCTCCCGGTACTTTCAATATCCAGGTCACGCCGCAGCAGGCTGCGTTTCTGGGTACGCCGGGATTGCCGCCGGCACTTTTGCAGCAATACGCGTTTCTGGCAGGAGGATCTTCTGCGATTGCTTTGAACGGTTCTTATCCGCAGTCGTTTGGATTGCTGGCGCAACTTGGGGCGATTCCGATTCCGTCGAACGGAACCAGTCCGTTGACCCAGTTTCCCAGTTCGTGCAATCCCGGCAACACACTGTGCCACGGCTTGCCCTCGCAGTTTCAGACGCTGAATGCGCAAGTGGGCAACTTCCCGGTTTCCGAGGGCACGAGTCTTTATTCATTGCGAATCGACCACAACATCAATGCCAACAATCGGATCACGCTGCGGGCGAACGTCAGCCCCAGCACGGTGACCGGGATCGAGGTCAATGGTGAGAATCAGACATTCGGACAGAACTCATTCTCGAGGACCTCGCAGCAGACCTATCGTGATGTTGCTGGAGTTTTTCAGGATACCTGGACCATTGGCAACAACAAGGTCAATGAGTTTCGTTTCCAGTACGCCCGGCGTGGGTTGTCCTATTTCTACTCGGACGCGCCTGGAGGCTCCGATGTCGCGGTGAACATTCCCGGCTTTGCGTACTTTGGGCGCGAACCGTATTCCTATATTCAGCGCGTCGAACAGCGGTACCAGTTCACCGACAATTTTTCGTGGACGCGCGGGCGGCACGGGATGAAGTTCGGGGTGGACTTCAACTATATTCCAACCACGGCGACGTTTACCGTGAACTACGGCGGCGTGTATGACATGGGGGCGCTCAGCGCGGCCCAGGTGATCCCCAGTTCAATTTTCAATTCTCTGCCGGCGAGCCTGCAGCAGGCCATTCCGGGGCTGTCTGGAGTGCAGGCCTACGGTTTGGGAGTTCCGCAGGATTTTATTCAGGGCATTGGAAATCCTAACGACTCGTTTTCGAATAAGCCTCTCGGAGTTTATTTTCAGGACTCGTGGAGAACGACGCCGAACCTGACGTTGAACCTGGGGGTGCGCTATGACATCGAGTTCCCGCCGCAGTTTGCGCCGCCAGATCCGCTGGCGCTGACTGCTTACAACGCGCTGGGACTGCAGAAGGGCATTCAGACCGATACCAACAACATTCAACCGCGCATCGGGATGGCCTGGGATCCGAAGGGGAATGGAAAGTCGGTTTTACGCGCGTCGTTTGGCATGTTCTACGATCACCCCCTGCTCGGACTTTACTTCCTGGGCGATGCCTCGGACGGCTCGAAGAGCGGGCAGTTGCTGTTCGCCGGCGGCGCTCCTTGCGGGACGAATGCGGCTACGGTCAGCCCACTGAATCTGAACGCGACCAACATTTTCCAGGGCATTCAAACTGTGCCGACGTGCATCCCTGCTCCTTTTACGACCAACCTGGGGTACTTGCCGAATCAGCAGCAGTTCCAGGCATTGAATTTTCCGCAATCGATTTTTATCAATCAGAATTACTTGAACCCGGCATCGCCTTTCCCGCTGGCGTTTCAACCCTTCGGCTATCCGATCGGCAAGGGTTTTGTGTATGCCTACTCCGAACAAACGAACCTGACCTTTGAGCAGGACCTGGGTGGCGGTTTCGCTTTGAGTCTGGCGTACAACTTCAACGGCGGGCGGCACCTGAACCGGCCTATCAACGCAAATACGGTGCGCGGGGATTTGCTGGTCAAGAACTGGCAGAATGCGGTGGCGTTCGCCAATGCCGCCCACATTTCCCCAACAAATCCGTTGTATCCATCGGGCCCGTTGCAGGTGCAGATTTGCCCTGGGGCGATCACCGGGACTCCGACGGGCGCGTTCGCACCCGCGGCGATGTTGAATTTCTTCCGGCCGTCGGGATTGAATCCGTCGCTGGCCGGTGGACCTTGCCTGCAGGACGCGGTTCTTCTGGCCAATGCCGATGGATTAGGGCTTGGTCCCACCGGAGGCAAATGCGACAACACTCTGCCGTTCAATTCTGCGGGCGGCTGCGTGGTGGTTCCCTTCGGCGACATGGATGCCAACTATTCGAATGGCAGCTCCAATTACAGCGGCTTTACCGCGAACCTGCGCAAGACCCTCAGCCATCACTACCAGTTTCTGGCTTCCTACACCTATTCGCATGCGATTGACGACTCGACCGACTTGCAATCTCCGCTGGCGCCTCAGGACTCTTACTATCCTCAACTGGAGCGCTCCAACTCGTTGTTCGACCAGCGGCACCGCTTCGTATTCAGCGGCGTGTATCAATCGGGTAAGTTGAGCGGAGATGGCTTTGCCAGGAAATTTTTCAGCAATTGGACGTTTGCGCCGATCATATCGGTGGCGTCGGGACGTCCGTTCCTGATCATCACCGGGGACAACACGAACTTCCAATTCGCTCCCACCTCGGCCCGCCCGAACGTGGTGACTGGCGCTTCCGCCGGAAATGGATGCGGACCGCTGGTGCCTTCCAAGTACTCGCCGACAGGGTTGTTCCAGGAGGCTTGCTTTACGGCGACCTCGAACACCACATTGCTTTCGCTCGATGGCGACCTTGCCCGCAACGCCGGAGTGCAACCCTGGACGCTGTTCAACGACTTTCGGTTCGCGCGCCGGGTTAACTTCAACGAGCGGATCAGCTTGGACCTGATCACGGACATGTTCAACCTGGTGAACAAATTCAACGTGGCGTCGGTGAATCAGCTGTGGGCGAATGCGGGGCAGCCGACAGCGGCTTATGATCCGAGGCAGTTTCAGTTTGCCATGAAAGTGAATTGGTGAGAAAAGCAGCTGTTAGCACTTGGCACTTAGCAATTAGCCTTTGGCGTTTATCACTCAAGATTTGCCGCTAGTTCCTTGGTGTGGCTGAATGCTGACTGCTAAACGCCAAGTGCTAAATGCTAAATGCTAAATGCTAAATGCTAAATGCTAAATGCTGCTCTCCTGCTACACTCTTTTCATCCTTCGCGATTGCCGGGAGTTTCTCCTGAATGGCACAACCCACTGCTCCGAGTGCGCGGACGCGTCTGGTCCGCGAAGCTGATCGTGCGGTTTACGATCGGGCCGCTGCTTACCAAATTCTGGACGAAGGCTTTATTTGCCACGTGGGATTTGTGGCGGATGGGCAACCCTTTGTGATTCCGACCGGGTATGGCCGCGTGGGCGACAACCTTTACATCCACGGCTCGGCTGCGAGCCGCATGCTGCGACGGGTGGATGAGGGCGTCTCGGTCTGCGTCACGGTTACGCTGCTGGATGGATTGGTGCTGGCCCGCTCGATATTCAATCACTCGATGAATTATCGGTCGGTCGTGATTCTGGGGACGGCGCGGGCGGTAAATGATCCAAAAGAGAAGCTGGAGGCTTTGCGGCTTTTGTCTGAGCACATTTTGCCCGGGCGATGGGTGGAATCGCGCCTGCCGAATGAGAGGGAACTTAAAGCGACGTTGGTCATGCGGTTGCCGATTGAGGAGTTCTCGGCGAAAGTGCGGCAAGGGCCCCCTGTGGATGACGAAGAGGATTACGCGTTTCCGACCTGGGCGGGAGTGGTGCCGCTGACGATGGTGGCGGGCGAGCCGATTGATGACGCGCGGCTGATGCCCGGTTTAAAGGCACCAGAGTACACGCGAACTTACACGCGAAAGCACTGACACCGACTTCTCTCAGCGTTTGGTAGAGCTGCTATTCTTTACTTAAGGGATGGTTGGTAAACATGAAGAATCTGAGCTTTGTCGAGAAATGCATTTTCCTCACTGTTGACGATTGAAGTATGTGCCGAAAAACGGCCAAACCCCGATCCGCCCACTCAGTGGGACTAATCCCTTCGAGAAATACAAAGGAGCTTTGAAGCGCTTTCGCAGACGGAAAGAAATCAATGCCTGGGTCGGCGAAATGCGTGACGAGGAGAAGCACCGAACGTAACAATGAACGGGGTACAAATGTTCTGCCCCGGATCTTTCTTCACGGAATTGATCCCTCTACTACGGCATCAGCAACAACTTTCCCGTCGTCGCGCGCCCTTCTAAGTCTCGATGTGCTTTTGCGGCATCGGCGAGCGGGTAGGTGTGTGCGATCCGCAGTTGCAGCTTACCTTCGGCGATCATTTTGAATACCGCGCTCGAGCGCGATTGCAGCTCCTCGGTCGAGGCGATGTACTGGTTCAGGGTTGGGCGAGTCAGGTAGAGTGAGCCCTTCTGCGAAAGTTGAATCGGATCGAAGGGCGGCACGGCTCCGCTGGATCCGCCGAACAGCACCATCATTCCGCGCGGTCGCAGCACGTTTAAACCTTTCTCAAAGGTGGTCTTGCCCACTCCGTCGTAAACCACGTCTACGCCACCGCCGCCGGTAAGGCGCCTGGTCTCCACTTCGAAGTCCGTCCGCGTGTAGCGGATCACTTCGTCGGCGCCCGCTTCCTGCGCGAGCTTGGCCTTTTCTTCGGTTGAAGCCGTTGCGATCACGCGGGCTCCGATGTTGTGAGCCATCTGTACCAGCAAACGTCCCACGCCGCCCGCAGCCGCGTGCACAAGAGCCGTCTGGCCGCGCTTGAGGGAGAAAGTGTCGTAAATCAAATAGTGCGCGGTCATGCCTTGCAGCATGGCGGCGGCCGCTTGTTGATCGCTTACTACCTGGGGAACGTGCACCAGCCGTTCGGCAGGAATGGCCGCGTACTCGGCGTAGGAGCCCAGGATGCTGGTCCAAGCTACGTGGTCTCCGGGTTTCACGGATTTCACGTCGGAGCCGACCGCTGTGACCACGCCCGCGCCTTCTTGTCCGGGCACGAAGGGGAGCGCCACTTTGTATCGGCCCTCGCGCTGGTACACATCAATGAAGTTCACTCCTGCAGCTGCGATCTTGACCACGGCCTCATTGGGCTTGGGTTGCGGAACGGGCAAGTCGGCCAATTGCAAAACTTCTGGCCCACCGGTTTGCTTTATCAGGATGGCTTTCATGTTTGGGTTCGATTCTGATTGCGCCGTGGGAGATTCACGAGCCTTCCATCGGCGATGTCATTTCGAGGAGCGCAAACGACGAGGAATGACAACGGTCGCAGCAAGGAAACCGGGAAGGGATCAAAGACCGTCCCTACAAAAGACCATCCCATCACAGAATGGTTGCAGTGGCCGGGGTCGCTGAAGTAATATTCCCGCCTGTTCCCAAAGTAACTTGGACCAACCAAGTTGCAGATTGACCCATCAAAACTGGGATAGTAGCATTGAGTCTTCCATGAAAGCCAGGGGTTGATCGCGGTAAGTCATAGAGAAACATGAGGATTCGGAAACTCTATCTTCTGATCGCGCCTGTGTTTGCCCTGGTTTTGGGCAGCATTGCGTGTCAGACGGCACAGCGGCCGGCCACCCTGTTGCCTCCCGGAACTGCCAGCGCGCCAAATTTGAGCGCGACTCCCGCCCCCGCTTCTCAGTCTAAGGCCGATACCAAGCCTGTCCCCACCGCGCCAATTCAAATGGAAGCTAAGACTGATCCGGTTGCTGAGTTGATTGCGCAGGTCGAGAAGGAATATCAAATCGGTCAGGACAACTACAAAGCGGGGCACCTCGAAGCGGCCAAAGAGAACTTCGATCGGGCTTTCAATTTGCTGCTGGGAAGCTCATTGGACGTTCGCACCGATCAGCGACTGCAGCAGGAATTTGACCGCGTTCTGGATGGCGTGAACGGCCTCGAACTGCAGGCATTACAACAAGGCGACGGCTTCACCGAGCAAAAGTCAGAACCAGCCCCGATCGATGAAGCGAACGAAGTGACCTACCCGGTGGACCCGAATCTCAAGGCCAAGGCCGAAGCTGAAATCAAGGATACGCATTCCGATCTGCCTCTAATGATGACGGATCCCGTAGCCGGCTACATCAGCTACTTCTCGAGTCGCGGACGTGGAACTCTCGAGCGCGCACTTGCCCGTAGCGGCCGTTATGACGATATGATCCGGAGGATCCTGAAGGAAGAAGGTGTTCCGCAGGACTTGATCTACCTGGCGCAGGCCGAATCTGGATTCCATCCGCTTGCCTTGTCTCGCGCCGGAGCTCGTGGGATGTGGCAATTCATGGCCAGCCGCGCATCCGGCTATGGGTTAGAACGCGACTGGTGGGTGGACGAGCGCCAGGATCCCGAAAAATCCACGCGAGCGGCTGCGCACCACCTGAAGGATCTCTACAGCGAATTTGGCGATTGGTATTTGGCCATGGCCGCCTACAATTCTGGTCCGGGCACGGTCCAGAACGCGGTGAAGCGCACCGGCTACGCGGATTACTGGCAGCTCTACAAGCGAAACGTATTGCCCAAGGAAACACGAAATTACGTGCCCATTATCCTGGCCGTGACCATCATGGCCAAGAACCCGGGGCAGTACGGGTTGGACAAAGTAGTTACCGAGAAGCCGGTCCCTTACGATTCCGTAAAGATTGATTACCCGGTCGACCTCCGCCTGGTGGCGGAATGCGTCGACACTTCCGCGAGCACGATGCAGGACTTGAATCCAAGCCTGTTGCGCTTGACCACGCCCAAGGATCGCGAGTTCGAACTGCATTTACCGGCTGGCACCAGGGATCGCTACCTCACTGCGATTACCGCCATTCCGCCGGACATGCGCGTGTGGTGGCGCTATCACAAAGTCGCGCCGGGCGATACTCTATCGTCGGTCGCCCGCTCGTTTCACACTACCCCCCGGGCAATCGTGCAGGCGAATAACCTCGACGGAGATGAAAACCTGCGGGCTGAAAGCGAACTTATCATCCCGGTGGCCCCCGGTAAGCATCCATCCGACGAGTTGGCCAGCTACTCCCGCCGCGCAACCACCTACAAAGTTCGCAAGGGGGACACGGTCGAAACCGTGGCCGACAATTTCGGCGTGCCGCCAGCCATGGTCCGCCGCTGGAATCATTTGAAAGGCGACAGCGTACGGGGCCGGCGTGTTTTGTATATTCACTTGCCAGTGGCGCCGGACGCCGAACGCCAGCAGGCAGCTGCATCTAAGTCGAAACCCAAGAAGAAGTTACAGGCGGATGCTTCCAAGAGCGTGGTGCACCACAAGGTCCAGCCCGGCGAAACTCTCTATTCGATTGCCAAATCCCACAACGTTACGGTCGACGACTTAAAAGAAAACAACGGCAACCTCGCTAACTTGAGGCCCGGGATGGTATTGGTCATCGCCAATCCCAGTCGATAGTCTGCCTGCTTCTGACCCTGGGCTTTATCTAGATCTAACGCCGCATCTAAAGCGGAATATTCTTTTCGCGTGATCCCGGACAGAACTGGAAACAGAAACTCAACTTCGGTGTAATATGCATGGGCAGGAGATCGTCAACGAGGTTTTCGTCAGAGCAATGCGAAAAACCACTGTGCTATAATCGCGGCCCGTTCAGTCTGTTAAAAAACTTTCGGTAGTCTTTTTAATTCTTGACGCATGCATTGCGGAGAAAATTCCAGGAGGAGATATGAACGTTCACGAAACCCTCTATCTACGAGACGACGAAATGGATGAGTTTGGCGACAGCGGCGCCTATGGCGAATCGCTGGAAGAAGATTACGAAGAAGAAGAGGAAGAAGAGGAAGCAGAACTGCCGGGTGTGACCGACTCCGAAGTTGGAGCGGAAGCGCCGATGCCCGCGCCGCCGGTGCCTGCGGGTGGCGGCGGTGGCGGCTCGTCCAAGCCTGCCGCGAAAAAGGCTGTCCCTAAGAAGGCCGCTCCCAAAAAGGCCGCAAAGAAGAAAGCACCGAAGAAGGCAGCTAAAAAGAAACCGGCGCGCAAAGTTGCGAAGAAGAAAGCCGCCAAGAAAAAGCCGGTGAAGAAAGCGAAGAAGAAGGCTGGGAAAAAGTCGGCGCGCCGTCGTCGCTGAGTCTCAAGAACTGCAACTTGGTATCAAGCCGCAGCTGTTTTGCTGCGGCTTTCTTATTTAGCCGGTTTTAACTACTTCTTTCGTTGCACCGCCTCCAGACACCTTCCGTAAAGCTCGAGCAGATGATTGGCGTAGTCTTCCGGTTTTGAGGCGGCGCCTGAGCCCTGAAAGCCGACGCCCGACGAACTGGTTCGGCCGTAGCCAGTCGTCATCGCGACAAATTTCATCAGGTCGAGTGCGATGTCCTCATTCCGGCGTGAACCGGGCGTGCCGGCGGATGCTTCGTCCATGAATTCCTCCGTGGAAATACGAATGCTGGGTATTTCGTCGTCCATACTCACAAAATGTGCCGCAGAAAAAATGATAGCAGAACGGGGAGAATCCAAGGGAAGGCGCGAGGTCCGAAAAATATCTCAGTTTCCTCTGGCGGGCTTTTCCGCGCCCCTGCGGCTATTTCTCAGCGCCCTCCGCGATTCAGGACTTTGCCTTCCCTGAAGTTTATCCAAATCCTAAAACGCAGACCGCTGAGAAGAGCCGCAAAGCGCGCGGAGATTGCGATCGCTCGCGAGAAACGGGACGAGCGCCCTACGCCGTTCGGGACACTTCGCTCATCAGCGCAAGGGGAATGTTTTCCGAGTCGCGAAAGCACTTCATCCCCAGATCACGATCATGCATTCTTGCATTTCACGTCATCAGCCACAAAGGACGCAAACGAACGGGAAGGCAGGAGGTCACGGAACTACCACTGGACTCTCTCGCCTCAACTCGCCAATGTGATCGGCGAGCCGTTAGGTCTCAATTCCGACGTAGCAAACCCGGCCCACCAGGTAATTGCCTGCGTTTTTGTCTGCTTCGATGGGCATGATCTCGACCGGATACGCCTGGTTATGTGGACGCAAGACCAGGTTGTTCCCCGCTAATTCCACGTACTTCACGGTGGATGTGCCATCTTTGTTTACGGCGTACATGTTGGACTCGCCTTTACGATAAGGCTTGAGCGAGTTGTAATGGCGGTCGATGAGAACGGTGGCTCCCGGCAAAAGGCGGGGATACATGCTCATGCCATCGCGACCATCCACCTGAATTACAACGAAACGCTCCCAGTCGTCGCGGTGCCCTTCCATCTCGGGACGAATGCTGTGCAGGAAGCTCTTCTTGAACTTGAGAATTTCCTTCACATTCATGCTCATGATGAGAGGTTCGGTGGCAGCAATCGCGCCGTCGACCTGGAGAACGTTTTGAAACTCGTCCTCGCTCGGCGGCAGGATGCTGGCACGTTTGTTGACTTCGTTCGGGTCAAGCAGATCGAGCACGGAGAGGTGCTGCACTCTTAATACTTTGTCCATGCCCTCGAGACTGAGGCCCCGCTTACGGTTGAGGAAATTGGAGATGTGGGCTTGCTTGAACCCGGTTTGTTCCGCCAGGCGCAAACCTGTCAACCCTTCCTCTTCGATGCGGTGCCACAAAGTTTTGCGGAGATTTTCCTGCAGTACTTTGAATTTCATAACCGAGAGTATACCATTCTTTATAGCGGATCGCTATTAATAACCACAATCTAACATCTCAAAGGAAACAGCGTACCGCCGGTTCCCGACATTTCCGGAGAAGTTTTCCACAGCCAAAATGCCCGCTTTTACAATAGCATTCTGATATTGTCATTGTTATCAGCAACATCTGTCAGAAAATAGTTCTTGACTTTGCAACCAACGAGAAGTTATAGATAACTAGTCTGTTATAACTACTCTGCTTATGGGAATGAATTTAATGACTTGCAACCTACAACCCGAAAATGAGGCAGGGGGCTTTGTCGAGTTCCGCCGTAAGGTGCGCTCGGCCGAAGTGCTCTCTGCCGCTATGGAACAACTCCTTCGGATACTGCAGTTTACCGGCAAAGTAAGTGTGGTCGTGCAGAACGGCCGCGTGTTGAAATCCGGATACGAGGAGGGTTACTTCCGCAAACCCCCGCTGACTTGATGAAGCGCAACTGCGACGAAGGGTTGGTTGGAAGCAATATACTCATAGCTAAATAAACTCTACAGGTTCTCCGTAAGAGAAACGGGCCCTGTGACCGAGCAATCGGCACAGGGCTTTTTTATTGGGGCGCGAGGCGTCAGCCTGTCGCCTGGAGTTCGATTACGAGTTCAATGCCACGGAGGCAATCATGGAATTCGAAGGTTTGGAAATCGTCCGGATGGAACTTAAGTATTGCGAAAGATGCGGAGGCTTGTGGATGCGCACTTGGGGAACGGAAGACGTGTATTGCCCAACGTGTGCGGTGCAAATGTCGGATCTCCCCGAGGTCCGCAGGCGAAGGACGCCGCTTTTACTGGTGAATGACCGAGTCGAGATCAAGAGCCAGTGCGAGGAGTGGTCGGCGTTTTTCGGCGAAGGGGGGAACGCATGAGCAGCACCGTGATCGCTCTGCTGAATGCATGTGCTGAAACGCCGGAGATGCCGCCATTCCTTCCGTTCGATGACGCTTTGACGGATGGGAACGAACACTCCGCTGAACAAGTTGAGTGCACGTCCGCTGATCTGGCGGAGCCCGGGCAGGAACCAGGGCTTGAAGGTCCGACGCCTGATATGGAAGAAACCGCGATCTCCGAGGACACTCCTGGAAGAGACCCCGATCTCTGGTTGTACCGGCAGCGGACCGTTGCCTTGCTGGGGCGCTATCTGCGGCTTTCGATCGAAGTGGGTCGGACGCCATCCCTTCTGGGACGGGAGTTTTTTCGGACCCGCGTCACGTCGTATGGGTCTTCTACTTTCGAAGACTCGGTTATTTTCGTACACGACGTCGAACGCAGCCTGGAAGAATTGAACGAGTTCGAGAAGAAACTCATCGGGAAAATCGTGCTTCAGCAGTTCTCGAAGGAAGAAGCTGGGCGAATCCTGGGCTGTGGGTATCGAACCGTGGAGCGTCTTTTTCCGGAAACACTGGACAGGGTCAGTGAGATTCTGCTGAGAAGAGGGATTTTGACGGGTCTACCCAGCTCAAAACACGAAGTGCCGAAAAGTTGTCAAGGGGGTAAAAACGGTCCTTTTCTCGCAACTGACTGAATACAATCCAAATATATTTTTCAAAATTTGGCGGGTTTACCCCCCTGAATCTGATACTCTTAATTTAGATCATAAAGATTTGCCAAGAGGGCGCGCTGACCACAGCGCGCCCTAACTTTTTGGGACGGGATTGCGGGTAGGGTCAGGCGGGCCAAGTCAGGGAACCATGAAAAAAGCCAAGAAAAGCAAGCGACGCAAGAGCCCAAAGAAAGCTTCAACCGCACAAAAGAAGGTGCTCAAGCAGGTCGATTTGGCCGTCGTCCGCGGGCAGATCACGAATCTGGTGGGCAACAGCGCGGTAGAAATGGTTCAGATTACGATGGACGAAGTGAAGAAGGGCCACTACCTGGCGATGAAATACTTGTTTGAAATGATCGGACTGTGCCCGGCGACGGCTCCCGAAGATCCGCTGCCAGAAGACTCGTTAGCGAAAACTCTTCTGCGGCGGTTAAAGCTTCCCGAGGAGACGGATACGGGTACTGAAGTTACGCAAGAGTGTTCCGCGGACCCGGTAGAGCAAGAGTGTGATGCCATAAAATGAAAGTCAGTGACTGGGCTAAGGTTGCGCAGAGTTGCTCGTTGGCCGCTGGCCGTTGGTCGAAGGCCTTTGAAAATCGGGGCAACACGCAATCCCTGGCGCCACACAAGAACATGCTATACAGGACTTTCATGATGGATATGAGTTGGGTGACCGGTCGGATTGCGGTCGGGGGTGGAATCTGGACAGCAGAGAACATGATCCAGGCGGCGCGCGCCGGAGTAACTCACATCATCGACATGCAAATTGAATTCGACGACACACCGCTGGCAGTGCCGCACGGCATTCGAGTGTTGTGGAATCCGATTGACGATGACTTCCAGCCGAAATCCCCGGACGTGTTCCAGCGGGGTGTGGATTTTGCGCTGGAGGCCCTGGACGAGGAGGGAACCAAGCTTTTCGTCCATT
>Ga0207048_10225_pt1 | contig 18216 bp, 18 predicted proteins | sample Alteio_BWMinCont_65_FD_153301 | JGI IMG/M metagenome (GOLD analysis project Ga0207048, IMG submission 153301) | Enriched cells from forest soil in Barre Woods Harvard Forest LTER site, Petersham, Massachusetts, United States -... | ecosystem: Environmental > Terrestrial > Soil > Temperate forest >...
GACCATTTTTCTTCGCCTTAATTAATATGGCTTCATAAAGCGGCTTATGATGTAATTTGTCGGCATCACCAATAAAAATGCGGAGTAGTTTTGAATCCTGTTTTAATGGTTCCATTGTTTATAAGTATTTAATTAATAGGATACCCAACGTTGTTGCTATTAGCCCCACAATAACGCTTACTGATATATAAATAAAGGTATTAAGTAATTCCCCATCGCGAAGCATACTGTGGTTTTCACTGATAAACGACGAAAAAGTTGTGAATCCCCCGCAGAAGCCTGCAGCCAAAAAAATACGGCTTTGCGGCGATAGTATATTACCTTTATCAGCCAGGCCTACTACAATGCCTATTATGAAACAGCCCAGTAAGTTTACATATAAAGTTCCATAGGGGAATGTAGAATCCACCCTTTTTTGAATAAACTGTTGCATTAAATAACGCCCAACGCCGCCAATGGCGCTGCCAATTGCTACAAATACTATTGTTTTCCACATTTTCTGACTGTACGAATTATTTCCGGAAGTAAAACATTTAATTTTTTCGCCAACATATAATTATTTAATCAGGCGCCATGACCCGATAAATTTTATGCAGGCGTCATCAGCAAAAATGCGGTTATTAGAAGGAAGACACCATTTCCGTAAGGCGAAAATAGAAAATAACAAGGAAAAAGAAAAATGTCGGATAATATTAAAGAAAACCAGGAGTATAAAACCTTTATAACTTAACCAGAAGACGCTATTTAGCTTTACCCATCGCGTATTTTATGCCACCCAAAAGATGTGTCAAATATAGAGGCTCCGAATACGATTCATCCGCATGGCCAAGCTCAGTGTAAAATGCCCTGCCGCCATCATATTCATGATACCAGCTCATAGGATGATTGTCTCCATTTGCGCCGCCCGTATAGCTCTTTTCATCAATCTTTATCAGCACATGCAGTCCATCGGCGATCCATTTAAAATTATACCATTCATCAAACCTTTTCCACTCGGCAGGTAAATGTTTGGTAGCGATAAAATTACGGTCAACTACATCAAGTGTTGCCTGTTGCCGCGCCGGGTGGCTTTTAAAATAAGCGCCTACCAGGTTGCCATACCATGGCCAGTCATATTCCGTATCGGTGGCTGAGTGTACTCCTACAAAGCCACCACCCGAACGAATATATTTTTCAAATTCAGACTGTTGGGTATCATTTAATACGTCCCCTGTGGTATTTAAAAATATTACAGCAGCATATTGCTTTAAATTAGCATATGTAAATTTCCTGGAATCGGTGGTCGTATCAACGTCAAAATTATTTTCCTGCCCAAGCTTCACTATGGCTTTTATACCAGCCGGAATAGAGGCATGATGAAAGCCCGCTGTTTTGCAGAATATCAACACTTTTGGCTTTGCATTGATACTTATTGTAGATAAACATAACAATATGTAAATGAGTACTTTATATTTCATGATAATTTGTTTATTAGTTCAACAATCGTTTTGCAATTAAACTATTAAAAATCATTTAAATCAGCATAAATCTGTGATCAAATGTTCCCCGTCTTCAATTCATCCACCGCAAAATTGGCTGCCCTTGCAGTCAATGCCATATAAGTTAACGATGGGTTTTGGCATGCGGATGAAACCATACATGCGCCATCGGTTACAAACACATTCTTTGCATCCCATACCTGGTTATGCCCATTAAGTACCGATGTTTTTGGATCGCGGCCCATGCGGGCTGTCCCCATTTCATGTATGCCATCCCCAACATTATGTCCATGATCCCAGGATATGATATTTTTCACGCCGGCGCTTTCAAGCATTTCCCTTGCCTCTTTCACAATATCGATACGCATCTTTTTTTCATTATCCTTTATCTCGGCATCCATCGCCAAAATAGGTAACCCCCATTTATCTTTTCTGTTTGGGTCAAGCGTGATCTTATTTTCGTGGTAAGGCAGTAATTCGCCAAAGCCACCCATTCCGATTGTCCATTGACCCGGTTCGGTAATAGCTTCTTTAAATGCCGAACCAATATTTAGTTCAGCAATATTCCTGCTCCAACCTTCCCGGCCTGCAGCGCCCTGGTAACCGAAACCTCTCATGTAATCTCGTTTATCCCCAAAAAGATTGGCAAAACGTACTAAATAAATACCATTCGGCCTCCTGCCAAAATAGTATTTATCCTCATAGCCCTCAACAGTACCCGATGCACCAAGATTATAATGATGATCCATGATGTTATGGCCCAACTCACCACTGCTGCTGCCCAATCCGCCGGGCCATAGGTCTGTTGCCGAATTCATTAATATCCACGCGCTGTTTAGGGTTGATGCATTAACAAAAACAATTTTTGCATGGTATTCATAAGTTTTATTGGTTTCAGCATCTACAATCTCTACCCCTGTAGCCTTTTTGGTGTCTTTGTCGTAGATTATCCTGGTAACTATTGAAAATGGCCTCACCGTCAAATTCCCGGTGGCCACTGCAGCGGGTAAAGTAGAAGATTGCGTACTGAAATATCCACCAAATGGGCATCCCTCCCAGCACCGGTTCCTGAAATGGCAGGCCGTTCTGCCGGGTATGGCTTCTGTAAGATTAGCGGTACGGCCGATGATCATATGACGGGTGTTGTTATAATGCTTTTTTATTCGCTCGGATACGTCCTTTTCCACGCAATTCAAATCCATTGGCTTCAGAAAATGTCCATCCGGTAGTTGGGGTAAGCCTTCTATTGAGCCGTTTACACCTGCAAATTTTTCGACATGATCATACCATGGAGCAAGGTCTTTATAGCGTATAGGCCAATCAATCGCCCAACCGTCTTTTAAATTAGCTTCAAAGTCAAAATCGCTCCAGCGGTAACTTTGTCTGCCCCATAAAATGGAACGGCCCCCCAATTGGTAAGCACGCCACCAGTTAAATGGTTTTATTTCGGTATAGGGGGCGTCCTGTTCATTTGCCCAATAATCCATTATCGGCTCATAAGCGCCCCATCCACGTGATATAACAGGCCGCACTTTTCTTTCTGCCTGGGTAGCACTGCCGCGGTGGTCAAACTCCCAGGGATCCTTTGCCGCAGATTTATAATCTTTTAGGTGCTCAAAATTACGTCCACGCTCCAGCATGATGGTTTTTAAGCCTCTTTCGGTTAGTTCCTTTGCGGCCCAACCGCCACTGATTCCAGAGCCTATAACAATAGCGTCGTAGGTATTATTGGCCTTAGCCTTGCCGTTTACATTAACAGTGTCTGTCGACATAATTTGAGTTATTAAGATGAAGCGTGATAGTCCGAATAATTGGATATACAATAATATTGATTAAAGCAATGATTAACAAGTAATAATTGTGATGGAAACAATTAATTGTGTTTCCGAATATCTGTCCAACTATTTTGCATGGCGCATATTTAACTCACCCGGACTTTGCTGAGGCACGCGCAATCACGAACTGTGCAAATCACCCCCTGAGAACGTCATTGCGAGCCTGCCTGCAGGCAGGCTCGCAATGACGTGATGCCACCAGGTGTTCGTCCGTTTTTTTATGCGACATTAATCCGAACAGGTAAACAGAATTCAACCTGCTTGCCTTTCAACCAAAATTCCCCTTAAAGCCCAAAATTTAGTAATTTGCCTGACTATTCTTACAACATGAGCATCAGCAACTTTGGCTTACAGGATATAAAAAAGGAAATTCAGCATTTGCCCGGTGAGCAATTGGTGGAGCTTTGCCTGCGCCTTGCCCGGTATAAAAAAGAAAATAAGGAATTGCTGGCTTATATTTTATTCGAAGCGAATGATGAACATGCTTTCGTAGAAAAAATAAAAGCAGAGGTTGGTTTCATGTTTAGTCAATTGCCTTCACAGAACTATATTGCTTCAAAAACTATTCGTAAAATATTAAGGCTGATTGGTAAATACAACAAATTTATAGGCTCAAAACAGGCTGAAATTGAATTACTTATAAATTTTTGCTATAATTACATCCAGTATACAGACAGGCGGACCTCGTACAAACCTCTGCGATTAATCCTGATCAGGCAAGTGCAAAAAATACAAGCCCTGATCACTAAACTGCATGAGGATCTGCAGTTTGACTATAGTGAGGATTATAACGTATTCCTAACAGAGGCCGGAAAAAAGTTCCCCTGGTTTTATAAGGATGATTATCTGTTGTGAGTCTTTAGGTCTGAGTCTGGAGTCCTAAGTCTCGAGTCTTTAGTCGTAAGTTCTAAGTAATGAAAAGGATAAACTCGACTTAAGACTTTAGACTAAAGACTACAGACTTGAAACAATCTGTAACATCTACTGTGTTTTAATATCTAACAATAAAATTGACTGATAGTGGCAGATAAAGAAGCAGCTTTTAAGAAAATTTACGAAGCCAATTCAAAAAAAATCTACCACCTATGCTATGGTTATACCGGTGATGACGATGCTGCGAACGACCTTTTACAGGAGACTTTTTTAAAGGTTTGGCAAAACTTAGACAAATTTCGGAACCAGGCGATGATATCGACCTGGATTTATCGCATTGCTGTAAACACATGCTTAACCTATCTCCGTTCGGAAAAGCGACAGGCTAAAGACGAATTAACACCATTTATATCGGAAAATAAAAAAGAGGAAATATCTGAAAAAAATGAGCAGGTAGCATTGCTCTATAAGTGTATATCAAAATTGGAAGAATCGGAAAGAATTATAATTACCATGGTGCTTGATGAAGTGCCATACCCCGAAATTGCAGACGTTTCGGGCATATCAGAAGGGAACTTGCGGGTGAAAATACATCGTATTAAACAAAAATTAACAGAATTATACAACCACTATGAAAGAATTTGAGCATCTGGTATCGGTTTGGCAGGGACAGCCAAAACCCGATAAGCTTTCGGTGGACGAGGCGCTGAAACTGGTAAAGAAAGGAATACGCGGGATAACCCAAAGACTTTACTGGGGTATCGTTGCCATGATCGCGCTTATAGCGTGTGCCTTTATAATAACGTTCTTTTTTGCTTTCCGGTCGCCTGCAACTACAATTGGTATACTGATCATATTGGTTACCATGCTGATGTACCTGTCCCTCATAGTACGTCATTACCACATATTAAATAAACACGATCTCACCCAAAACCCAACTGATTACCTTAACACCCTTAAAGATTATCAAAGAAAAAGAAGCAAAATTAACGGATGGTTCTACTATATTTATTTACTGTTGATCAGTACCGGCCTGGCTCTGTATTTTGTCGAAGTACTGGATGATGCCCCTGTTTATTTTAAAGCGGTCACTTATGGTTCTACAATTGTTTGGTTCCTGTTCATCACTTTTTATCTGAAGCCGAGGATGTTCAAGAATGAAGAGGAAAAATTGAACCTGATGATTGACAGATTGATTCGTTTACAGGAACAATTTGATTAATATAATTTGGAAATGTGTTAATTTGAAGATTTGAAAATGCTGATCTTCAAATTTTCAAATCATAAAATTTTCAAATTAAAAATGATCTCTATACAAAAAGTTAAAATTTCCGAGGCCGACAAATTACTGGCCTACAGCAAAAAAACCTTTTACGATTTCTTCGCCCAACAAAACGATCCGGCAAATATGGAAGCCTACTCATCTGTAGCGTTTACCCGGCAAAGCATGCTTGATCAGCTAACTAATCCTGATTCTGAGTTTTATTTTGCTTTATATCAAGGCGATATAATTGGTTACCTGAAACTAAACTTTAATAATGCTCAAACAGAATTCCAGGATAAAGATGCTTTGGAAATTGAACGCATTTATGTTTCGGGTGAGCATCATGGCAAGCGTATAGGGAAGCAGTTGCTGCAATTCGCTATCGATATGGCCCGCAATAAGCATTTTAATTATGTATGGCTCGGTGTATGGGAGCATAATTACAAAGCAAAAGGCTTTTACGAGCATAATGGTTTTGACGTATTCAGCAGCCATAAGTTTTTGTTAGGCAACGACTTGCAGACAGATTTGCTGATGAAAATCCAACTTATGTATTAGATATTATTTCTTAGATTGCATCATGAAAAAGCTGCTTTCATTAGTGTTCATAGCATTAGCGATGCACACCGCTTATTGCCAGAAAAAGTTAAAAACCACTGATTATTTCCCTCCTTACAATTCATGGCAGCATCAGTCGGCGCAGGCTATGGGATTAAAAGACAGTTCCCTGCGTAATGCCATCAGCTTTGCCATTAGCCATGAAGTTAAGGCTTCACGTGATGGTGAACTCTCGCAATACCAGAGCTTTAGTAAGGAGCCCTTCAACAATGCGATAGGCCCTTTAACCGAACGTGGCGCACCATCTGGAGTTATCATTTACAAAGGCTATATCGTAGCCGAATGGGGCGAGCCTGCACGGGTGGATATTGTAAACAGCGTTTCCAAAAGCTTCTTATCCTCTGTCATTGGCGTTGCGGTTGACAGGGGGATGATACACAGCACTGCCGATACTGTTGCCCGCTACATGCCGCCTATTGAGGTTTACAAGCCCGGTGCAACCGGTAATGATGATATAATATACCCTTTCGCATCACAGCATAACCGCAGGCTTACGTGGGAAGTTATGCTAAGACAAACCAGCGACTGGGAAGGAACATTGTGGGATAAACCGGACTGGGGCGACCGGCCGGAAGGTGATATTGATAAATATAAATTACGTAAGCGTAACGAACCCGGCACAGTTTGGAAATACAATGATGTGAGGGTAAATGCCCTGGCGCTGGCGGCTACTTGTGTATGGCGCAAACCATTGCCGGTAGTTTTGAAAGAAACAATTATGGATCCAATAGGTGCGTCAAATACATGGCGTTGGTTTGGGTACCGGAATGCATGGATAGTTTTAGACGGTCAGATCATCCAGTCGGTAAGCGGAGGCGGCCACTGGGGTGGCGGTATTTACATGAATACCTACGATATGGCGCGTTTCGGGCTGTTAACCATGCACCATGGAAACTGGAACGGAAACCAACTGATAAGCGAACAATGGGTGAAACAAGCGCTAACGCCTACTACAGCCAATACAGGGTATGGATACATGAACTGGTTTTTGAATACTGATAAAAAATTGCTGCCCTCTGCATCCGAAAAAGTGTGGGTGCATATTGGTAACGGCACAAATATGATCTATGTGGATCCTGAAAACAACCTGGTGGTAGTGGCCCGCTGGATTGACGGAGCAGCTATGAATGGATTGATAAAAAATGTGCTGGCTGCGTTGGGTAAGTAGAGTATTTAGATTTGCTGATGACGGAAATCTTCGGTTAAAACTCCCACTTTTCCAATTCAAATAACTGGGTCAATAAAATGCATTCGATGCCTTCTTGCCTTGCAACGAACGGAAGTTTCTGCTTATTGTTTTGGATTCTTTCGTGTTGAATAATTTTTAAATTGTATCGCTTTGCACAGGCAATAACAAATGGATCTGCTGCTGGCCTATCACTATTATAATCAATTAAATGAGGATATTTTTCTTGAAGTTCTCCCACAAGAACTAGTTCTTCAAAAGTCGGCTCCAAAAATATTCTTGAATGCTCTTTGGCCCACCCTACTAACCAATCCATTCCTTTTTCGACCTCTACTTTTACATCCCGAACAGAAATAATTTCAAGAGAATGACACATCTTTTCGAAATTATCCCAAACTCCTTTAAATACCGTAGGTGGGTAATTCTTCTTTAAATCAAATAAGGCACTACTGTCAATTACATATTTATATGGATCATCAAAAAGCCCTCTCATTTATTTATTTATTCTTTCAATTATTTGGGGAAGATGATCGAGCTTGACTTCTAAAAATTCAGATATTTGGCCATAAGATATATTACCTTTCTCATAGCTTTCTAAAACATTAGAAACAAATAACTTACCTTTTTCACTCACAACTCTAATATCCTGGGGTATTCCACCACTTTTCTCTTTGTTTTTTTGTTTTTGTAACGCCTTGTGTGCAATTAATTCAGCATTCCAAAATAGTTTTTTCTCAAAATAAAAACCTTTGGAGGCGAGATTTAGATCAACAAGCTTTCTTAAAATAGCTTCTTTACTTACATTATAAACTTTTGATAAGTCGATTAAATCCTTTTCACTCCATTCCTGCATTTTTTGATTGCCGTAATCAATATCAATTTTAAAAAGCTTATCGGGAATTAGAAATGATGCTGCAAATTGATTGCAAAAATCCTCAATGGCTTTATATTCGCCTATTAAATCATTGGTTTCTTTATCTCTAAAAACCCCGCCAATATTAAATAGGATATGGCATACTTCGTGGAAGAGGCTGAAAATTCTACCATTTTTAGCATCATCAGTATTTAAGGCGATAATAGGAACATCATCAGTTAATGAAAATGCTCTTGCTTCATCAAATGGCATTTGAAACTGAAAAATGTAAATCCCTATCTTTTCTATGTGATTTTTGAAATTATCAAAGGCATTTAAAGAGGCCCACTTTTTTTGTTCTTCAATTGGTAAATTTATGAAGTCCCTGAATCGCTCAGACGTTAATATTGGACTATCATTTATTGAAACTTTAAATTTCTTAAATTCTGGTTCTTTTGAATTCAAGTCTAATTCCCTTATAAGATTTTGTAAATGTTTTGCCTTTCGAATGACTAAAATCATTTCAGTCGAGAAATGCAAAACTTCAGAACTCGTTAAATTCCTAAAATCTTTTTCAATTGGCTTTTCATCAGGTGGTTCTTTTCTGAAAAACGTTGCAATAGGTCTTTTATAAACTTTATAGGCTAAGTTTTCCAGCTGATTGTATGTCGGCGACGCTATTCCTTTTTCCCACTCTTCCAATTTTTGCGGTGCGATATTAAGTTTGTGAGCAGTATCTTCTATTGAATATCCAATTGAATTTCTTGCCCATTTTAAAATAGAAGGTGATATCTTAAAGGGGATGGTGGCCATATTAAAGTTGAAATGCAATTATATGAAAACTTCTGTGAGTAAATATATTTAAAAGAAATCATTTATCACCCCCTCATAAACGGATTAAAATTCCGTGTCCCTATCTCCATCCCTGCTGCACGGCATACGGTTTTCTCGCCAAATTTAAAGTTTATCTTATCCATGGCCTGGTAAAGCTTTATGCGTTCCTCGTTATCTTCAAAAAGGTTTATCTGGTAGCTGCCGCTGCACAGGTTGCTCAGCCTCACCCCTATTAATCGTATTGAACGATGCCGGTTCCAGGCTGATTTAAGCAGGTTCTTTACGCCCGGTATTAAAATATGCTCCGCGGCGGTGAGGGCTATTTTTTCCTGCTGCGTATGGGTCTCGAAATTGGCATAGCGCACTTTTATAGCCATACATGATGCCACCATATTTTCCTTGCGAAGCTTGTGTGCAAGTTCCTCGGTCATAGATACGAGGATGGATTCGATCCTTTGCTGATCGGCTAAATTACTGTCGAAAGTACGCTCGGTGGATATAGACTTACGGTCGGAATGGTGTACAATTTCGCCTTCATCAATCCCGTTGGCCTTATTCCAAAGATATTTTCCGGCTCTGCCTAAAATAGCCTCCAAAAAGCGCGGATCAGTTTTTTGAAGGTCGCCGATTTTTTCAATCCCGTATTGGTAAAGCTTTGCGCTTGTGCTTTCGCCCAGACCGGGTATTTTGCTGATGTTGAGCGGCGCCAGAAATGCTTTTTCCATCCCATGCGGAATAAACAATTGCCCGTTAGGCTTTGCCTGGTTTGTGGCCATTTTTGACACGGTTTTGCACGATGACATACCAAACGAGATCGGCAAGCCCGTTTCCCTGATGATCCTGTGCCGTAGTTCGGTGGCGTGCTGGTAGCAGTTATGATAGCGGTCCATGCCCGTATAATCGATATAAAACTCGTCTACCGATGTTTTTTGGTAAAGGGGAACCGACTGATGGATGATCTCCGTAACCTCGCGTGAGGCTTCGGAATACCTGCCATGGGCGCCTCTCACAATGATAGCATGCGGGCAAAGCCTCATAGCCTCCCGCATAGGCATAGCCGAATGGATGCCATACTTGCGCGCCTCGTAACTGCATGAGGCTACCACTCCCCTGGTAGCAGAACCGCCGATGAGCACAGGTTTGCCAATAAGCGAAGGGTCAAACTTCCTCTCAACCGAAACAAAGAATGAATCGAGGTCGATATGGACGATATAACGTTTAGCTGGCATAAAACAAATTTACCAAAAAATTTGGGATGTGCTAAAAAAATTAGTAAATATTTTAATTGACTAAGTGATTGAATATCCACCTGTTAATAGGTTAGACAACGAATAATTTAAGGTACTGACAAAATAGTGTCACCACTTTATTCATTTAGCCCATTTATCTTTGTATTAAACATAATGTGATTTACGATTTACGAATTACGATTTACGAATTTGTGCTATCTCAATTTACTAAATCTAAAATCGTAATTCGTAATTCGTAAATATCAATAGCTGTCCGTCCGTTTTATTTTGTCCTACTAAAAAAACGAACGGACACCCAAAAGGATTTACGATTTACGATTTAAGAATTTAGATTTACGAACTCTAAACCCCGATAGGCACACAATCTAAAATCGTAATTCGTAATTCGTAAATCGTAATTCGTAAATCGTAAATCGTAAATCGTAAATCGTAAATCCAATAGGTCTTCCCGGCAACCGGCAGATCAAAGCCTTAGGTATACTAAAGAGGCTAAAGGAGGGGTATTTTATTTTTTATCAAAAATGGTTGATCAGGTTGTATTAAGTTGATTAAGTGAGTGGTTCTTTAACCTATACCATCACAACATCTGCTAATTCAAATTCAATTAACTACTTAACCCAATCAACTTAATAAACCACTTAACTAATTTATATGCATCCACAAAATCAACCTGCCATTGGCAGCTTTAAACTTAATGAAGAACATTTTAAACCCGACTTCGACAATTTGCCAGAACAGATCTCAGACTGCGACGACCTATTCATGGTGCGAACAGCAAACGATTGGATGGAACAAGCCAGTTCGCGGCCTGTACCCCGAATGCTGTTCGACAAATTTTGGTATGAAGGTGAATTGTGTATATTATTTGCAGATAGCAACCTCGGCAAATCAATACTTGCCGTACAAATTGGCAATAGTATCAGCAGTGGCAAACCTATGCAACCATTTGAATTTGAGGCCAAAAAGCAACCCGTTTTATATTGCGACTTTGAGTTAACCGATAAACAGTTTGAGGCCCGTTATTCGGCAGGCTTTCAGGGCCATTATGATTTTACCAATGATTTTTTCAGAGCAGAATTAAATCCAGACTCGGAATTGCCGGAAGGTTTCGCAGATTTTGATACGTATTTGAACTTTGCTTTGGAGCGATCTATTGTACAAACCAAAGCTAAAGTAGTTATTATTGATAACCTCACCTATCTGCGAAACGAAACTGAACAGGCTAAAGATGCCTTGCCATTAATGAAGCATTTAAAAGCTTTAAAGAACAAATACGGCCTTAGCATACTTGCACTGGCACATACCCCTAAACGTGACGTTGGACAGGCGATAGGTCGCAATGATTTGCAGGGGAGTAAGATGCTGATGAACTTTTGCGATAGTGCATTTACAGTTGGCGAGAGCCAGGCTGATAAGAGTTTGCGCTATTTGAAGCAGATAAAACAACGCAATACCGAGCAGGTTTATGGAGATGATAATGTTTGCCTTTGCCTGATCACAAAGCCTTATAATTTTTTACAATTTGAGTTTGCTGAATATGGCAGTGAATGGGATCATTTGAAAAGACCCAAAGAAAAGCCAAACGACCGGTTAACCGAGGATGCAATCAGACTTAGGCAACAAGGGCTAAGCCTGCGTGAAATAGGCAGGAAACTAGGTATCCCCTTCCAAAAAGTTGACCGCTTGCTCAAACTGGCGGATATAAGAAATTAGTCATTGGGTCATTGGGTCATTGGATGTTTGATGGTATACTGGGGTGTTCGTTCGTTTTTTTAGCAGGACAAAATAAAACGAACGGACGGCTATTGATATTTACGAATTACGAATTACGATTTTACCTGCCTGCCGCAGGCAGGGATTTAGTAAATTGAGACAGCACAAATTCGTAATTCGTAAATCGCCTAATCTACTCGCCCGGACTTTGCTTCGCTCGTCCACCCACTCTTCCGCAGGCGGGAAAGAGGGTTTAGGAAATGTTTAAGTTTTTTACCCTCTTTATGGCTGGCCATAGAGAGGGTCTACAAGCGAAGCGTCGTCGGGGTGAGTAAATAGACGCCATGCTTTAACCACATTCCAATAACCCAATGACTACTCACCACTGACCACTGACCACTGACTAATGACTAATGACTAATGACTAATGACCAATGACTAATGACCAATGACTAATGACTAATGACCAATGACCAATGACCAATGACCAATGACTAATGACTAATGACTAATGACTAATGACTAATGACCAATGACCAATGACTAATGACTAATGACTAATGACTAATGACCAATGACTAATGACCAACTATAGATACATCCTCGAACCCTATACAGGCACTAAGAGCCGCTACACCTGCCCTAAATGCCAGCACCGCGTTAAAACATTTAAACTTTATGTTGATACCCACACAGGCGAATTACTGGCCGACCACGTTGGCCGCTGCGACCGTGAAGAACAATGCGGCTACCATTACACCCCAAAAGAATACTTTAAAGCAACACCGGGCGCTTACCAGCACAGCAACACAACAATGATAAAAACACCTTCAACCCCAACTCATATTGATACCATTCCTTTACGCTACATGGAAAAAAGCCAGGAAGGAGACCGCCCAAACAACTTCGTTTACTTTTTAAGAGAAATGTTCGGAGAGAATAATGCGAGGGAACTAGCCTTAAAATATAATATAGGTACGAGTAACAAGTGGCCGGGCGGTACAATATTCTGGCAAATGGATAAGAATGGAAAATTACGCACGGGGAAGATCATGCTGTATAATGTGACTGATTGCAGGCGTGTAAAAGAACCCGGCTATATGGTAACCTGGGTGCATCACAAACTTTATGTAAAGACGAAAATAAAAGAAGATTTTCAACTCAGGCAATGCCTCTTTGGCGAACACCTTTTACAAACCGACCCCTTTAAAACCGTAGCGATAACCGAGAGCGAAAAGACAGCTGTTATAGCCAGCAGGTATTACCCAAACCTTATCTGGCTCGCAGCAGGGGGGCTGGAAGGCCTGACCGTGGGCAAATGCAAGGTATTGAGGGACCGCAACGTTATCCTCTACCCCGACATCAACGGATATGCCAAATGGCATACCATAGCCGATGAATTAAACCGGCGCATCCCCGGAGCGACCTTTAAAGTAGATCAAACTTTAGTGCATTCAGAGTGCCCCGGCGACCGTGAACGGGGTATCGACATCGCCGATAGGTGGATTGATGAAAGGCTTAAGGAATGGGATTCGGAAAGGCAATGGGGGTTAAGGGAATGAGGGTGGTGAGTGGTGAATGGTGAGTAGTGAGTAGTGAGTTGTGAGTAGTAAAAGGGGGCTGGGTCCTGCTGGAAAAATATTACAAATCCAAAAGCAGAAACAATTTTTTTTCAAACCATGTCATTTCGACGAAGGAGAAAACTTTTCAAATATGCAAAGCGGACTATGCAAGTCGCTTAAGTTTTCTCCTTCGTCGAAATGACATGTATTCGTGATGAATTTTAAAACATAAACTATAACAATATGAAACTAGCAATTTTTAAGTACCAGGCCGAAAACCCAGAGCCTGTAAATGATTTTACGGTAATTGAAATAGATGGAGAGCCCTGGTTTGTGGCCCGGCAGGTGTGTGAACTATTAGGGATAGTAAACTCTAGTGACGCTGTAGCGTCTTTGGATAATGACGAAAAAAGGGTATCGGTTATACCGACCCCCAGTGGAAATCAAGGCGTTAGGATCATAAACGAAAGTGGATTGTATACTCTTGTTTTCAGGAGTAAAAAAGAAGGCGCCAAAGAATTCCGGAAATGGGTTACCAGGGAGGTTATCCCATCCATAAGAAAAACAGGGTCATTCGGTAAAAACAGACTGGGAACACCAAATTTCGTTGCCAGGTACCAGGCGAATTGGAATAGAGTCGACAGAGGGTATTTTTCTGTCATAAGCGAGTTGTTTGTTCGTCTTTACGGAAGATTCGAGCACAACGGTTATATCATGCCAAATAAAGCAATGGACGGTACCGAAATAAGGCCCGACAACAGCGTGGGCATGTGGTTTTCAAAACACCTGAAAGACCATCACCCTGATAAGGCGAACACCTATAAAATGTACAGCCACCTATTTCCCGACGGCTCAACCCACTATTGTAAGCAATACCCGAATGAATTATTATCTGCATTCATAAGGTTTATAGATGAAGAATGGTTGCCAAATCACGCAGCAAGATACTTTAGTGAACGGGATAAATCAGCTTTGGATTATTTACCAAAATTGCTAGGCAACAACCAGCCGGGCCACATGTTTTTAACCTGTCATACCTAAAAAACGGACGGACACCTTCACGACCACGTCATTACAAGTGGTAAAATCCCGGGAATTCCCCCATCCAGTGCTGCATACTCGCCAGATGGGGGGACTTATTAAGTTATTATTTCTGTACAACGGTCGTAGTTGGCGAATAAATACCAAAAGTAAGGCCTGAAAGAATCATATTTATAAAGCTATGCTTAATAGTTACAGTATAATCTGCAGCGCCTGCAGCCATTTGAACCGGATTAGAAACATTAACCGGTACAAGGCCGTCCAGAAGATAATGATTCCATTGTTTTACCGTAACATTTGATTGTGCTCCTTTGCCAATATCAAACTTGTTAACATAGCAGGAAGTAAGGGTTGATGCCATTAAAAAAAGGCAAAAAGAAATTGCAAACAGTCTTTTCATGATTTTAAGGTTTAAGTGAGTTATTTAATTTTCCTAATGTATAGAACATATTTTGCAATGCCAATAAATATTTTGGCGATTTGTTTAGTTAGTCTCTCTCTGGCGAGGATGCAGCGAGTGGCAGTGCGATTGCGTACCCGTGACGTAAGCATATGTCTGTAGTCACGAGTACGCCACCTTTTTAGGCTTTTGCGCTGCATACTCGCGATTTCTATGGTTTATGCAATAGTTAGTTGATAATTTTTTTGATAAGGATGATTGTTTTTCACACAGGCAAATATTCTCCAAATCAATTTGTTTCTAACAGCATTAATAACTGACATTTTGTTCTTTTTTTCTTCAACTTTTCTTTGATAATAAGCTTTTAGATCGGTGTTGTAATTTATAGCGACTAGTGCCGCCATATGCAACAAGCTTTTCATGGTTTTATTAGCTTTATGTGATACCCTGGGTTTTCCTTTTAGGCTTGTCCCGGAAGAATGTTCAAAAGGTGCTACTCCTGCATAACAGGCAAACTTTGAGGGCTCTGTGATATCCTTAAACTCATTGGTAGTAATGATCATTTCTGTAGCGGTTACCTTACCTATGCCTTCAACTGATGTAACTATTAAAAAAAGGGCTTTTAATTCTTCATCAGAAGCTATAACCTGGTCCATTTTTATTTCAATACGTTTAATATCCTCATCTAACGCCTTCAAGGATGCCTTACATAATTTTTTACATTCACTGGCTGCTATTTTATCAAAGCTAACCGTTTCGTTAAGGGCAACTGTTAATTGTTTCCTGGCATTGATCACCCTGTTACGAAGTGCTGATAAATATTTAAGTTGCTGGATAACCTGTCTTTTGGGTTGCCAAAGCCGTAATTCCGCACAGTTTTTATAAGCGTATTGCGCAATTCGAACAGCATCAATCTGATCGCTTTTACCTCGTTGCAACCCAGAGGAAAGTTTTATATGGATGGCAGCTTCCAGGCAAACGGATGCTTTCCTTGCATATAGAAAACTTAATAAATGCTGATTATAAATGCCGGTATGTTCCATACAAAATATAGCCTCATTTATACAAAATGATTTCTGTGACTTTAACTGTTTCCAAAACTCTTTAATACCGGATTCATCATTCTCACCGGCCCATTTAAAAAGTAAGTCTTTGTCTTTAAGCACTGCAAAATCAAGGGTTTTTTTGGATACATCAATACCAATGAAAAAGTTGTAATTCATACATTTGCATTTAAATTGTTAATAAAAAGCGGTTAACCGTTTAAACACAATCAATACCTTACTAATGAGCCTGAGAACTCTAATTTCTATTTGATGCTTGTTTAAACAACTGACAGAGGATTAAATCGCGAGATAAGCCTTTAAGCTTTGCCAGAGGATAACTCACCTCTGTCAGTGTTAACCTTTCCACAAAAATCACAGTTATTAACAAAAGAAAAAGAAGCAAAAAGAAAACTTCAACAACAATAATAACCTGTTATTTGTATTGTGCTAATCTAAAGGCCAGATGGGGACACAATGTTTAATTGATAATGCCCTCGCAATTCCAAATTAAGAATTGTGCTGAATATTACAGCTTGTGTTATTTGCCAACAAGATATCCTTTTCAATAGCTATACGCTTTTGTTCGTTACCTTCACGCATTAAACAAATACGGTTTGGTTCATGCGAAGTTATGCATGGATGATTATCGTGTTCGTAATTGCGTCTGACAAACGAATCGGTTCTACCTATATAAATTAACACATGGTTGCCCCCAAGACCTAACATTGGAGTTCTTTTCGTATAAATATATATTCCGCCTTCCTCCCGGCATTCATAATCAATAGAATGTACGCTAAATACATATTGATTTCCATTTTTACCTTTAAGTGTAATATGTTCCATTGTTGCCATAACCTATTTTTTTATTATATAAAGGTAGCAAACATTATTCCAAAAAGTAATATCAGTAAGTGTAATTTTACACTAATCAGACATTTACCACGCATAATTATATATCTAATTATTCCTTAATGTTATAATGAAACTTTCTTGTAGCTTTGTTTTAAATCCCCCATACTAGCACGAGTATGCAGCGAGTGGTGGTGTGATTGCGTACTGGTGACGTAGGCATATGTCTGTGGTCACAAGTACGCCACCTTTTTAGGCTTTTGCGCTGCATACTCGCGCCTGAGGGGGAGAAACATTTGGACGGGCGGGATCACAACCGAGCACACCTTGTCTTATATCCCTTCAAGGTTCGTTTGCCTTAAGAAGGATTTATTGGCTTAATTTAGGGCAGTTTTATGAAAATAGAAATTTGGCCCATTTTTGCATTCACCAATCGTGCCGCTCCGTTACTCATGATCCCTTCTCAGTTAACACGTAACTAATATCTGCATGACAATTTTCCACGAGTTTGTTAAACTATCTTGAAGGTCGAGAGATATCTTCGTAAACATTGCTCTCACTTTGTTTTGTGGAAACAGACTTCGCAACTGCTGTTTTTGTGCGGGGCTTTGCAACCCTCCCTATCGGTTCAGACTACCATACAACCGATAATACAAAATTAACGCTTATATAAATTTCATTGTAAGTTGTTGAAAATTAGTAGAATGTTAATAAAAAAGCCCGATTTCCCCGTGCTGGCGAAGAGGAACGACGAAGCAATCTCGTCGCCATACATATTCGTTTACCTATCAGCGATAAGATTGCGACGCTTCGCCTGCCTGCAGGCAATGACTTATTGAGTTAAATTTCTTACAATAAAATTTGTAAATACTAAAAATATTAGCAATTTTGTATGAATAAATTTATGTGATATGGAAGAGCAATTTGTTATTTCGAGGAAATCTGCTGATGACCTTACGCCTGTAATTAAGTGTAAAGGCAAGAATTTGTTTATACACGTGTATGATACCAAGCCCCTGGCCAACAAGAAAACAGTTGTTTACCGTGCAGATTATAAAGACGCATCAAATGGCAAGTTTTCAAAGTATTTTTTGGTCTGTAATGGTTTTACTGCTTATGGGTTCGAAAATTGGAGTCTGAACTTGTTTTTACAAATGATCTGGTTTTACAGTAAACACATGCTTAATACCGATCATTATAATGTTGAAACGGAAAACTTGCTCGCATCGTTTTTCTATGATTCAAATGCGTTTTATGAACCTTATGTTTTTGATGAAGAAAAGGATGAATGCATTGAAACCAGCGATCCCGACCAGTTGGCACTTTTTGCAGGTCATTAGGCAGCTGTCGCAAACCGTCCTGCAAAAAAAACGGACGAACAGCCGAAGGGATTTACGATTTACGATTTACGATT
>Ga0207048_10226_pt1 | contig 18195 bp, 17 predicted proteins | sample Alteio_BWMinCont_65_FD_153301 | JGI IMG/M metagenome (GOLD analysis project Ga0207048, IMG submission 153301) | Enriched cells from forest soil in Barre Woods Harvard Forest LTER site, Petersham, Massachusetts, United States -... | ecosystem: Environmental > Terrestrial > Soil > Temperate forest >...
GAGCGCGTGAAGCGTCCGAGCGAACCGGGGGTAGGGTTGAGCGCTTGATTCAGTAGATCGCGTGCATCTTTCAGCTTGCCGTCACGCTCGAGCACGGCTGCCATGCCCAACTGTGCCTCGGCATAAATACGGCCAAGTTGCGAGCGCGTCTGTGCGGAGGTGATTGCCTCGATGCCTGTAAGCACCTCGGTAAACGCGGCACGGGCAGAGCGAAGATCACCGCCTGTGAGTTGGGCATCGCCGAGAGAGGTGATCAGGCGGTAGCGGAGCAGAGGCGAGATGCTGGTGGCTGGAGGCGTGTGCAAGATGTCGGCGGCCTGTTGCAGCGCGGTGATTTGCTGGGTCGACTCGCGCAGGTAGGCGAAGTCGACGGCGGTAGTCAGGAGGGCGGAGACCTGTCCTGAGAGATCATTCGCAGCGCGCTCGCGATCAAGCTGCGCTGCGTCGTCGCGGAGGACGAGATCAAACTGGCCAGAGAGGCGGCGGCGGTGATTCCCTACCTCGCGCGCGAATCCGGAGATGGAGATAGGCAAGCCCGGGAACTCCTTATCGAGGCGATCGCACAGCGTAAGCGCCTGGTCGTAAGGAATGGTCTGCATCGCATCCAGACCGAGCAACAGGAGCGAGTCGATGGCCTGGTATGCGAAGAGAGTTGCGTTTGGCGCACCCTTGATTGCAGTCAGCGCCGCATGGATGTGCGAGATTGCGTCGTCGTAGCGCTGCTCGTCCATTGCAAGATTGGCGGCGGCGAGCAGAGCGCTGGCGCGATAGACGGCTGGCGTGGATGGAGTAGCGGCTCGGAGGAAATCCTCGGACTCTGTGCGGGCAATGGTGGCATTGCCCCGAGACGACTCGAGCGAGATAATCTCGCTCCAAAGATCGGCCGCATAAGACGCGGTTGGATCCTGGAGGAGTTTGCGTGCCTGATAGAAGGCAGCGGCGCCCTCGTCGATACGGCCGAGATGGATGAGGTCTTCGCCAACACTCTTCCAAGGGAGAGAGATGGTCGCAGTTTGCCCGGCACGCTGCTGCAGGTCGAGAGCCTGGCGCGCGGCCGCAAGCGCTGCCGTGTAGTCGCCCTCATCATTTCGGTAGGCGGAGTCTTGCATGCCGGCGTAGATGCTCGCCTTGAAAAACTGCTGCTGACTCGAGTCAAGGTCAATTAGAGCGTCGTACGCGCGGTGCATTTCGGCCCAGTCGTCGGAGGTGGCGGTGGGCGTCTTCCCGTTGGCCGTTACGGCAAGCAGGACTTTTTCGGAGCGATCAACGCCGAGTTGTTGAAAGAGAGCCTGGTCGGCGGATGCATTTGGCGACGATTTCGGGCTTAGATGAGTGAGGAGATCTTTGCCCTGAGCGAGGTCGGAGGGCGGCGGCTGCGCACAGGCAGCGCCGACACCGAGAAGGATGACAACGAGGAGGCTAGGAAGAGCCGGCTTTCGCTCGGGCGACCAATAAGGCAAGCTGACTCCCTCACTTCGTACCAGCACATGCTCACACGGGCGCGTAGCCGTGTCAAAGAAATCTATTCCCTTGTGGTATATACGGGCAAAATGGAAAGGCCCGTGAGAAATGTCTCCTAAGCCTTTGCTAATCAAGAAGTTTTTTGGTTGCGGAGGTAGGATTTGAACTTCGGGTTCATGGTCGCTGTTCAGACGCCGTGCGAGGTATTGTTTCAAAGGCCTACGGTTGGACCGCTGTAACATGCTGAAAAACATGCGGGCGAACTTGACGCGGGACTCTGTTCCATAAGGTGTGCATTCTGAAACGAACTGCAAATCTCCAGTAATTACAACGAAGTCGGAGCACCTAGTAGATGTCAGTTGGATAGCTGGTCCGCAAGCAGCTCGGCACTTCGCCTAATCTGATGAAAGCCATTTACGTTTGGATATGCCAAGGGATTAGCGGCTTATGACGAGGTTGAAACACTCCTGGCTGCGAGCAAGTCAGGCTTCCGTAGGTGCCATAGGCGCAGGCTTGCCGAGACCTCGTTCCACCATGACCACCAGCCGCTCACCCAGTGCCAATACCATTTCTCGTGGCATCTTATGTAACGGTCCTTCCAGCACCAGAAGTGCCAGCCCGTGAACGGTAGACCAGGCAAGATACTCCGCATCTTTGCGATCCTTCTTGCCAAGCAAGCCGCTCTCCAGCATGCAGTCAAGAGCCAGCGAAAGCAGCTGAAACGGATTCAACCCCATGGAGGCTGTGTTCGCCGGGTTTTGCTCATTTACAGGCGGTGGGACAGAGAAAGCCGTGCGGAACATTCCCGGCTCTCTCATTGCAAATCCCAGATATCCCATTCCAACCGCCCGTAAACTCTTTCGTGCAAACGTCTGCGGATTACGTCCCGGACGACACTTCTTCATCTCATCTTCAATTGCCGCGGCCACCCGCGACAGACATGCCGATCGTACTGCATCCAGCAGCCCAGCCTGGCTGACAAAGTGCCTGTATGCCGCATTGGGAGAAACGCCCGCCTGCCGGGTCGCTTCTCGCATAATAACGGCATTGGGACCTCCGACACGCGCCATTTCAAGTCCCGCTGCTATGAGCGCGTTGCGTAGATCGCCATGACGAAAGGTCTTGCGCTTCTCGATGGTGACGTTCTTTTTCATTGTCTGTTCAAAGAAGAGTGTAACGCGGAGAGTCGAATTGTGGACAGCATATACTTTCCGTGGTAGCGTATGTGAACGGTGTTTACTTGAGATCGATATATCACTAAACGGAGGGTGAAAAATGGCGGACGGATTCATCTGGTACGAACTCGTAACCAATGACATTGACAAGGCAGTCAACTTTTACAAGAAGGTAGTCGGCTGGGGCATCAAAGACTCCGGCATGCCGGGCATGAAGTATATGCTCTTCGGTAAAGACGGCAAAGATGTCGGTGGCATGATGACCTGGGCTGGCGCTGGCGCACCTGATCTTCCTACTCAGTGGATGGGTCACATCCACACTGCGAAGCTCGACGAAGAGCTAAAGGCTGTAACTGCCGACGGCGGGACTATTGTGAAGCCCGCTCAGGATATCCCCGGCGTCGGACGTTTCGCGGTCGTGCTGGATCCACAAAAGGTGAAATACCTGCTCTTCGAACCCAGTAAGCAAGATGCTCCGCCTCGCCTGGATCAGATGGCGGTGGGTAATGTGGGATGGCACGAACTACTTACCGATGATCAAGCGACGGCTTTTGACTACTACTCCAAGCATTACGGCTGGCAGAAGGACTTTGCGCACGACATGGGCGCCATGGGCACCTACCAAACCTTCCGCGCCGACAAGCCCCTTTACACCGGCGGAATGATGAATCGCAAGGGTCCCGGCATGCCTGAAGGGATTCCGCCACACTGGCAGTTCTACTTCACGGTCGAAGATATTGAGGCCGCTCAGAAACGTGTAATCGATGCTGGCGGTGAAGTGCTTTTACCTCCCATGGACGTACCCGGAGGCTCGCGCATCCTACAGGCCACAGATGACCAGAACGGCCACTTTGCTTTGATGCAGGGACCAAAATCGTAACTGCGATGTACGTCATCCCCAGTGCAGCCGCTCTTCGCTCCCAGGAGGACGGCTGCCGAACTTACGGTGGGTTTGAAAAGCTGAGAGGAGAGAGATGTCCGAAAAAATGATTACCTGCCTGTGGTTCGACCACGGGAAAGCACGCGAAGCAGCCGAATTCTATGCCGCCACCTTTCCCGACAGCCGCGTCGGGAAGACCAGCGTCTCGCCCATAGATACGCCATCCGGTCCCGAAGGCCAGGAACTCATCGTTGAGTTCACCGTCTGCGGCCGCAATTTCATAGGCCTCAACGGAGGTCCAAAGTTCGTCCCCAACGAAACGGTCAGCTTTGTGATTCTTACTGACGATCAGGTTGAGACGGACCGACTGTGGAACGCCATCGTCAGCAACGGCGGCCAGGAAAGCATGTGCGGTTGGTGCAAGGACCGCTGGGGTTTTTCATGGCAGATCACTCCACGCGCGCTGCTGGCGGCGATGGCGGACCCGGATCGCGCTGCAGCCAAGCGTGCGATGAACGCAATGATGACGATGCGGAAGATCGACATCGCCGCGATCGAGGCCGCGCGCGCGAAACACTAGCAGATCATCCACCCAATGACGGAGAGCAGCTACGATGAAAGATCTCTTTGACCCCACTCTGGCAGATGACATAAAGCAGCGAATCATGCGCCTCGATCCTGAGAGTGAGCGGCGCTGGGGCAACATGACCGTTGCCCAGACCCTGGCTCACTGTACGTCTGGCATACAGATGGCGACGGGTGTCATCAACCCCAAGCGTGCATCCTTTCCCGCCAACATCATCGGCCTGGTTATCAAGCCGCTTGTTTTCGGCAACGACAAGCCAATGCGTCGCAACTCACCCTCCTCACCGGAACTCTTCTCGGTGGACCCCACACAGTGCGACTTCGAACGCGAACGGACCCAACTCATCGCAACGATCGATAGTTTTGTCACTAAGGGCTCAGCTCGCTGCTCACAGCACCCACATCCTTTCTTTGGTCCGCTCAAACCGCAGCAGTGGGCGATTCTGATGTACAAACACGTCGACCATCACCTACGACAGTTCGGCGTATAAACAGGGCTCACATTCGGAGCAATCCAAGATCATCAGGTCCCGACAAGCGTGCCAGTGTTCAGGAATGTGGCCGGAGGCCGGGATCTCAACTGTCGGTAACAGGGCTTACCACGCTTCCAGATCGGATTCTGCGGAAACGCGCCTCGGCGATTTTGCATGACCGAGATTGCCGACGCGGCCAACTTCGGCTACCGGCACCGAGTGGGTTGAGGATCGGTAAACGCTACAATCCCGGGCGAAGCGGGGCACCCGTTCCCGAGCCTCATGCGCGGGGAACGCAGCGTGGTCTGGACTCGGACAGGTGGACATGTCGTTCTACTTCGTGCTCGCCTTTGTCGGGGGTATGGCATGCAGCCAGCTTCGTGCTCGCAAAGACATTCACTGGACACGCGACCGAACGACAGAATCAAGCTGCCGGATCTCACTATATCGAAAACAGTCGACGAGGTGATCGTTTACCATCCCGACCGCCTGCATGTGTGCGTAGACGACGGTCGAACCGACAAAACTGAATCCCCGCTGCTTGAGGTCCTTGCTAAACACGTCTGATTCTCGGGTGGTCGCTGGAATCTCCCGCATTGCCTTCCACCGGTTGATTTTGGGGCGTCCGTCGACGAACCGCCAGCAGTAAGCATCAAAGCTACCGAATTCGTCCTGAATCGCGAGGAACGCCTTCGCGTTGCGTATCGCGGCTGCGATCTTCAACCGGTTTCGAATGATCGCCGGATCCAATATCAGCTTCTGAATTCGTCGCTCGGTATATCGCGCCACTTTCTCGGGATCGAACTCGCTAAAGGCGCGGCGATACCCTTCCCGTTTTGCGAGCACGATCGACCAGCTGAGCCCGGCCTGCGCTCCTTCGAGCAGTAGGAACTCAAAGTGTCTGCCGTCATCATGGACCGGGACGCCCCATTCGAGATCGTGATACTGAAGCATCCGTGGATTGCTGGTTCCTACCCAGGCACATCGTTTCTGTTCGACAACACGCAGATGGACCGGCTCTGAGACTTTGACCGCCTGATCGATCGTTGCCATCTGAGTTCCCCTTCTAATCCGGATGCCGTCGGTGACGTCGCTTCTCGAAAGGCCTGTCACCCAGCCCCAATGGCGAGTCGATACAGCTCCTAATCTTTTCTCTCTCTAGCCATTCGCGAATAGTACCAGGCTCGATTTACCAGGGAACCACGCCGCCTGTCTGGTAGAAGCCGCCGGTCGGAGCGTCATCGGGAACGAGACACTGGCGAACCGTCTCTTCCGCTCCTTCTTCAACGGTTTGAGTGCCACTATTGCCGTTCATATCAGTCGCTGTGTAGCCGGGATTAACGGTGTTGACCTTGATGGTAGTATCCCTCAACTCCCATGCAAGCTGCACAGTCAACATATTGAGAATCGCCTTGGAACCGTTGTAACCCAGAGACTTGAAGCCAGCAAACGGCCAATTCGGATCGGCGTTCCAGGTGAGTGAGCCCAAACCACTCGATACCATCACAATACGGCCTGATGGGGCGTTCCGCACCAGAGGCAGCATTGCTTGCGTAACCGAGAGCACGCCGAAGAAATTGACTTCGAGAGCCTGGCGAACTGCTTCAGGATCGGCGACGCTTGGCGGACCATCCCCCTTCACCAGCACGCCTGCGTTATTGACGAGGATGTCGAGCTTGCCATGCTGAACGCGGATTTCTTCCGCGGCCTTGGTGATGGTTTCAGGTTTTGTGACATCGAGTTCAATGAAATGCGTGTCGATTCCATTTGCTTTCAGCTTGGCTTCAGCAATTTCCCCCAAGTGCGAATTGCGTGCGCCGAGGAGCACTGTGATGTCCTCCGCGCCAAGTTGACGTGCCACTTCAAACCCAATGCCCTTGTTTGCTCCCGTTATCAAAGCGATTTTGCCTTTGTGTTTCAGGGCCATGCGGTATCCCCCTTGTTCGAAGGATTGGAGAGGACCAAATGCCACCGGGATTCAAAATTCACCATGAGAAAACAGGCGCACTACGTTGCAAAACCGATGTCGGTCGCGAAAACGCGCTGGGGCTCTAAACCTGACTGCCTCCTTGCCGGGAATGAGGCAGGATGCATCAGAATAGTTGTTATGGCCGAACCCACTCCCATTCCGCTGACCGCTTCACGCGCCGAACAGATATATCCAATCTTGAGTTCAACTCAGATTCAACGTCTCGTGGCACACGGACAGGCTCGATCCGTGCATGCTGGAGATGTACTCGTCGAGCCGGGAGACCGCGAAATACCTATTTTCGTCGTCATCTCTGGGGAGTTGGAGGCTGTGCGTCCGTCATTTGCTCAGGAAACACTGATCAGGACCATCGGGCCGGGACAATTCACTGGTGAACTCAACACGCTTTCGGGACGCCGTGCAATCGCACGTATTCGTGCGCGGCAAGATGGACAGATTGTCGAAGTAGCTCGCGACAACGTTCTCGCATTGGTGCAGGCCGACGCGGGGTTGAGCGAAATCCTGATGCGCGCTTTCATTCTTCGCCGTGCGGAGTTGTTGGCGCAAGGAATTGGTGACGTAACACTCGTCGGGTCCAATTATTCAGCTGAGACTCTTCGCATCAAGGAATTCCTTACGCGTAATGACCACCCGTATACGTACATTAACTTAGAGCACGATCCTGCGGTCCAGAACTTGCTCGATCACTTCCACGTTTCCGTGGCGGAGACCCCAGTCGTGATTTGTCGCGGCGAAACGGTCCTGCGCAATCCCACCAACAGCGAGATCGCTGGTTGTCTTGGCTTTAACGAGGAGATAGATGAAACTCGCGTGCGCGATCTGGTGGTCGTCGGCGCAGGACCTGCCGGCCTCGCAGCTGCGGTGTATGGCGCGTCGGAGGGCCTTGACATATTACTGCTGGAGACGTACTCGCCGGGCGGGCAGGCAGGATCCAGTTCAAGAATTGAGAACTATCTCGGATTTCCCACCGGAATCTCCGGAAACGAGTTAGCCGGTCGAGCATATACTCAGGCCCAGAAATTCGGCGCGCAGATGCTGCTAGCCAGGGTAAGCGGGCTAAAGTGCGACGGCAAGCGTTACGAGATCGGCCTCGAAGATGGCACATCGATCGCAAGCAAGACAATTGTGATCGCTACCGGAGCTAGCTACCGTAGGCTGCCGATTCACGATCTCTCTCGCTTCGAAGGTGCAGGGGTTTACTATGGCGCGACTTCTGTTGAGGCGCAGCTGTGCAGCGGCGAAGAAGCGATTGTGGTGGGAGGCGGAAACTCTGCTGGCCAGGCCGCTGTGTTCATGGCTCAGAACTCAAAACACCTATACCTGCTAGTGAGAGGCTCTGGTCTCGTTGACTCGATGTCGCGGTATCTCATCCGCCGCATTGAGCAAACTCCTAATATCACCTTGCTGAGCAACACGGAACTTGTAGGGCTGGAAGGCAGCAACCATCTCGAGCGGGTGAAGTGGCGAAACAATCTAAGTGGCGACGAGGAGACAAAGAACATCGCTCACGTATTCGTCATGACAGGGGCTGAGCCGAATACCGGCTGGTTAAACCGCTGCGTCGTGCTCGACGGCAAGGGCTTCATCAAGACGGGGCCCGAACTCTCTCAGGAAGAACTCATTGAAGCGAGCTGGCCTCTCACCCGCCGGCCGTACCTGCTCGAAACCAGTTTGCCAGGAGTTTTTGCTGCGGGCGACGTCCGGGCTGGAAATGTGAAACGAGTTGCCTCTGCTGTCGGGGAGGGGTCGATTGCAATCTCGTTCGTACATCAAGTGCTGAAGGAGTAGCAGCATTTTGCCGGAACTTCAATGCTTAACGTAGCCATTCACAGGGTAGTCTGGCCTGCGGGCTCAGCTCGCTAAACCTTGTCCAAACAGCATTTTGAGGGAAATTCGAGACAAGCCCCGCCCCGCTTTACACAGGATGCGGGGACGTTTACGCGAAGAAATGCGCATCCGGGCGGATGTGGGTTACTAGCGAAACTGCCGCAGGGCTTTCGGGGTGTTTGGCCCCATCGGATTGAAGTCCCGCGGAAAAGTGTGTCATCCTGTCTCGGGCCACTTGCTTCGCAAGGGGGTACCAATGAGCAAGAGCGCGTCCCCGAACGAGAACAACCAGCCGTCAGCTGAAGCTCCCTTCACCACCTTCGTCCGGTTGGATGGCAAGTCCTCCATTCCATCTGAGTTTCGCACTCCAAACACATTTACAATCACCCGCCTCCGGTCGCCGGCCGGGTTGCCCGACCGCATCACAAAACTATCCGCAGCCCCCGCTCTGCTGGTTTCCGTCTCCCTTCAGACTCTGCCGCGGTCAAGTTATCAGTTGTGGATAGAAGATAAGCTCATTCCTACACCTACCGTCGAATCCTTGCGCTCCAACGTGATCGACTTCGCTTCAGGGCCAAGGTGCTGGGCGGGTTGTGCCTTCGATTACCTTCACTATTCCGTCCCTCGTGAAGGGCTGGACGACATCGCGCGAGATCTCGGATTCGGCACTGTGATCGACTATCGTCGCGTTGTCCTCGAAGACGACCTGGTAGTGGCTCAGATCACCAAGAGCATTCTTCCATTCGTGGGCCGCAGCGACGGTCCTTCGGTGCTCGCATTGGATCAGTTCAGCCTCATCCTGGGAGCCCATCTTCTTCAGAGATACGGCGTTGTCCAGAAAACAGCTTGCGCTCGAAAAGGAGGCTTGGCACCCTGGCAAATGCGGCGAGCGTCGGAGCTTCTACATGAGAACATACGGGGCCGCATCCGACTCGCAGAGGTTGCACGCGAATGTGGATTGTCGGTCAGCCATTTTGCCCGCTCATTCAAAACCTCCTTCGGCATATCAACACACCAGTGGCTAATCCAGCATCGCATTGAGCGCGCCAAAGAACTGATGACTGGGACCAGGAGTTCCCTGATGGAGATCGCGATCCAGTCCGGGTTTAGCGACCAGGCAGCCCTGACGCGTGCATTCCAACACCTTGTTGGGGTGGCCCCGGGGAGTTGGCGACGGCAAAACAGAGTGAGGCAGTTCGGCACGTAGCTCGCGCGTCACATGGCTCGAAAATATTTGGACGAGAAACGACAAAATCAGCAGGATTCGACAAGAATGCCGAGCCTGAAGGGTCTTATGTTGGGCACGAGCCTGAATCGCACTCCTGCTCCCAATTCGACTTGAAGGAGAACCGATATGAAATCTGCGCATGGTAGGCCAAGCATCGTTTTCTGCCACGGACTCTGGGCCGATGGCTCGTGCTTCAGCAAGCTGATCGTTCCCCTTCAGAGGGAGGGGTACGAGTGTATTGCAGCGCAGTACGGCCTCAACACAACGGCAGAGGACGTCGCCTTGGTCAAAGCAACACTGGGCCGGGTCAGCAGCCCAATTATCCTCGTCGGCCACTCCTACGGCGGAAGCGTCATTACCGGCGCCGGAACCGACGACCGCGTTGTCGGGCTGGTTTACATCTGCGCGCTCGCTCCGGACGCCGATGAAACGTCTCAGACGCAGCAGTCCAAGTTCCCGACAACCGACGTCTTCTCCCACATCGAAGTCGTGGATGGACGTATCTGGCTGCGTCCAGAGGGCACGCAGTATTTCTGCGGAGACCTTTCGGAGCAGGAGCAGAAGCTTGTTTGGGCGACCCAGGGCGTCCCCAAACCCGACCTGTTCGAGGCGAAAGTCGGGGGAACTGCCTGGAAGTCGAAGCCGAGCTGGTACATCGTCGGCAAAAAAGACCACACGGTGCATCCCGATCTAGAGCGCGCCATGGCCAAGCGCATGGGCGCAACCACCTATGAGCTCGACAGCAGCCACGTGCCGATGCTCTCCCAACCGGAACGGGTGATCGATGTAATCCGCACTGCTGCGAAAGTCGCTTCAGGGGCCGCCGTAGCAGCGTGAAATCGAGCTTCTGGTCCGCCGGTGCGAAACTCGCTGTGACTGTTCAGTCTGCTTGCAGTCATTGGGCGACTGGACTGCGCGGAACGTCGCTCGGTGCAAACTTTTGAGAAAAAGAGATCGCAATCAAGACGCGGCCACACAGTTTTGGGGGACAAGCACCGCAGAGTCGGCCAGTGTTTGTAAATGAGTCTGGGTTAACCTTGTCGCGTCGTCACTCGAAGCCGACCCCATCGTAAACGGGGCCGAGAAGAGTCGCGTTCATTTCGGCGGACGACGATGGCGCAAAAAGGAGAACGTCATCAATGAACGCCATTCATCTCACAGCCTACGGCAATCCGGCCCAGAACTTGCAGATGGTCGAAGTTCCGGAACCCAATGCACCTTCCACAGGCGAAGCTCTGGTACGCATGGAGTATGCGCCCGTGGACTACAGCGACCTCCTATTAGCGAATGGAGTGTACTTCCTGAATCCGCAGCTCCCCTCGGTCATCGGAGGTGAAGGTGCGGGAATTGTCGAGGCCCTTGGCCCCGGAGTCACCGGCGTCAAGGTAGGCGACCGAGTCACAATTCCGTTTCGGACCTTTACCTGGGCTCAACAAGTCCTCGCGCCGGTCGATGGCCTTTTCGTCGTTCCCCCTGCCATTGATGCCAAGACGGCCTCTATGTTGAACATCAACCCCACGACGGCAGTGCTCCTCCTAGACGGATTTGTGAAGCTGAAGCCTGGAGACTGGATCGTGTTGAATGCCACAAACTCCCAAGTTGCGCGCTGCATCATCGCGATTGCAAAATCGCGAGATCTCAAGGTCGTTGGTATCGTCAGACGGCCCGAGCTCATTCCAGAGCTTGAAGCGTTAGGGGTTGATTTTGTTGGTGTCGAGTCGCCCGAGCTTTCAAAGACGATTCAGAGTGCCACTGGCGGAAGGCCAATACTATTGGGGCTTGATGCCGTCGGTGGGCCAGCAGCAGCTACGATCGCAGGCGCACTCTCGCCGGGTGCCCATTTCGTCAGTTTTGCGTGGCTAAGTGGTTTGCCGATCCATTTGCCGCAAGGCGATCTCATCGGCAAGAGGCTGAGCATCCACGGATTCTGGATGTACTATGAAGAGTTTCTGCCCAAAATCCGCACTGCCCTGGCCGAGGGGACGCAAGTAGTCGCCGCTGGAAAACTGAGTCTTCCAATCACCGCAACATACAATCCATCTCAAATCAGAGAAGCGATCGAGGATTACCAGCGTGGCGGCAAAGTTCTGCTGGACTTCAATCATTAGGAAGATAGCGCTCGCACGTCTGGCAAGCGCTGTACCCCGCCGATAAAACCTGCGAGCAATGGAGATGCATTGTCGCTTCTCCAAACGAGGGCCAGCGGCAGTGCAACGTTCAAATCGACCACGGACATAATGACGACACTCTTAGGGCACCGCCAGCGTGCCGTTCCGAGGACCCATCCCACACCTAGACCGGTGGCCACGAGACTCAGGATTGTTGCCTCATCGAGTCCCTCTTGAACAATGCGGGGAGTCTCCAAACCGCCACGAAAGCATTCGTGCATCAGGCGATCGTACAACGCCGGACTTTCCCGCCTTGGGAACCAGACAAAGGTAGCATCGGCGAGGTCACGCAGGCGGATTTTCCTGAGCCTCGTAAGAGGATGTCCCTTGGGGGCGGCCAATTCGATATGTTGCACGGCGACCGGAAGCCGCTGCAATTCCGGATCGGCTTCGGGCATGTTGAATACGAAGCCGGCATCCAAACGGCCGGACCGGATAGCCTCTAACTGCTCCAAACTCGACGATGGCTGAAGTTGGAGTTCCGCGTCCGGTTGGAGATACCGGAACCGCCGGAAAGATTCCGGAACGACACCCCTCCATGACGCGTTTTCGGTAAACCCTATACGCAGCGTCCCGGAACGGCCGCGAGCCACTCGACCCGCACGCTCGGCCGCTTCGCTTACGTCCTGAAGAATGCGCCGCACATCATCCAGGAATAGCTTGCCGGCCGCGCTCAACTTCACGCCGCGCGGGAGACGCTCGAATAGTTTGAATCCTAATTCCTCCTCCAAATCCTGAATCTGGCGAGAAAGCGCGGGCTGAGCCACGCGCAGCCTCTGCGCCGCACGCCCGTAGTGTTGCTCCTCGCCGACCGCCGCGAAATATCTCAGATGCCGCAATTCCATTCTGATACTTTATCGCGATTGGTTCGATAATAAAGATATTCTGGACGTATCGGCATCTGTCTGCCAAATTAGACCCTTGGAGAGGAAAATGCCAGTGGCCGAACAGATCCGGGAGAGTCGCTATACCTAATCGAATCGAACTGAGCGAATCGAGCTAAAGGAATCGAAGGGGAAGCCAACCTATGAGCGAACACGTTAGCATCTCACCCCAGGAAACCGCGGATCGCCTTGCCATCCGGGAACTTGTTGAGGCCTACGCACACTGCGCCGACCGCCGCGACGCGAAGGGTCAGATGTCCCTCTTTACCGCGGACACCCACTTCGTTGTGTATATGAACGCCAAAGATCCGATGCCCTCACAGGAGCTGCACTCGCGCGAAGCGCTCGCTCCCGTCTTCTCAGACCTCAACAAATACGACGCGACGATGCACTTCGTCGGCCAGAGCACCATCTTCACGCTGACGGGCGATCGAGCCACCGGAGAGGCGTACTGTCTGGCGCATCATCTCACGGTGGAGGGTGAAAACCGGCGCCTAATGGTGGCTTACCTACGCTACTGTGACACCTTTGTGAAGACGGACGGCGCGTGGCTGTTTGCGGAGCGCCTGCTCTACGTTGACTGGATGGAGGAGCGTGCGCTGCCATGATCGTTACGGCGGCAGCTAACAAGCGGCTTACAATCGTGGGCGCGACGGGAATGGTCGGCGCCTACGCCCTTCGGAATGCGCTGGACAACCCCACCGTTGAACGTGTGACGTCGATCGGCCGCAGGAAGACCGGCATATCGCATCCCAAGCTGGACGAGGTCCTGCATCAGAACTTTAGTGACTGTTCCGCACTCGAGCCGGCGCTTTCCGGCCAGGATGCGGCGGTCTTTTGCCTGGGCACGTATACCGGAACGGTGACGGACGCGGAGCTCCGCACCATCACCGTGGACTACACTGTCGAGTTCGCACGAGTTCTCCACGACAGCAGTCCCCATGCGGCGTTCTCTTTTCTGAGCGGGAGTGGCGCGGACCCGACGGGACGAAGTCGGATAGCATTTGCACGTTATAAGGGCGAGGCCGAGAATGCGCTTCTGGAGCCGGGGTTCTCTCGCGTCTATATCTTTAGGCCTGCGTACATCTACCCTATAGAGCCACGAAAGGAACCGAATTTCAGCTATCGCTTGTTGCGCAGGATCTACCCCGTGTTTCGGGTGCTGTTCCCAAACCAGGTGATTCCGGCCGACGAATTGGCAAAGGCCATGGTGGATGTCGTCGTTCGCCAAGCAGGAGAGGCTCGAAGCCGGGTTTTCGAAAACCGCGAGATCCGAGCTATGGTTGAGGCACTTCATGCTAACCCTCGCTAACATGCCGTGCGTCCCTTAGCGCCGCACGTATCTCCACAGGTCTCTAATCAGACGCGGATGTCAGCATGTTGAGAACTAGGCTGTATCCACATATAGCTTGAGTCTGAGCCAGGCACAGGCGAGAGCGGTGAAGGATCGAAATGCTTGAATGGTTTTGCAATAGCGTGTGGCGAATCTGCGGAACTGTTTGAGCTTGTTGAAGCAGCGTTCGATTCGATTGCGTTGTTTGTAGAGTTCGCGGTCATACTCACGCGCTTGCTTGCGGTTGCGCTTGGGTGGGATTACCGCAACCGCTCCCATGTTGTTGGACTGAGCCAGGATGGCATCTGAGTCATAGCCTCTGTCCCCGAGCACGGCTTCGGCCTGCTGTCCGTCGAGCAGCTGCGCGGCTGGCGCGTACTCGCCAGCCTGACCGCCGGTGATGCGGAACTCCAGCGGCAGGCCATCCTGATCGGCCAGCAGATGGATCTTGGTGCTCAGACCTCCTCGGGAACGCCCCAGAGCCGCGTCTTCGGAGCCCCTTTTTTGCGGCCCGTAGCCGCTTGCTGGTGCGCTCGGACGATGGTGGAGTCGATCATCAGGTACTGGTTCTTTCGATCTGCAACCAGACCGGCGAAGATGCGCTCCCACACGCCCGATCGCGCCCAGCGTATGAACCGCGTATGCACGCTCTTGTACTTGCCATAACGCTCCGGAAGATCCGACCAGCGCGCTCCCGAACGCAGCACCCACAGCACTCCGTTGACGAACTGACGGTTATCCACAGCCGTCCGTCCCACATGCTCCAAACGACCCGGAAGCGTGTCCTTGATCCGCTCCCACTGCACATCGCTCAACTCATATCGGCTCGCCATCACACAAGTGCAACAAATCTTATGCCAGCAGAAAAGTCTATATGTGGATACGCCCTAGGCCTACCGCAGTCGCAAGATGGCGTTATCGCTCAAGTCGTTGGAGATACCGCAAGCAGGATTCCATGCGTTCCGGCATTTCAACGTTGCACTGATGGACGCCCAGCAGGTTCCACTGAAGACGATTCAGGAGCGGATAGGCCATTCGCTCACCGGGTCGTTTACGTTGGACGTGTATGGTGGAAAACCTGATTGGGAACCGAACCGAGAGGCTGCAAGGCTGATCGCTGCGGAGATTGAAAAGGCAGTTTCGGAAGTTGCTGCAAAAACAAAAGCTGCCGTAGTTGGCAGCTTATCGGCTTTTGAAGAGGAAACCCACTCAGTTTCCTCTTGTAAGTCATTGAATTAGTTGGTTGCGGGGGTAGGATTTGAACCTACGACCTTTGGGTTAGTTGCCGACAGGCACCACCGGACACCGACAGCTTTCCTGAGAAACTTGCTGGAACCGAGAAGTTGGGTTGAACCCGACAACTGTCGCGGGAGTTTCCGTTCCCTGTAGCTGCGCCGGTCGCATTTCATGGATGAGGGTGGCAACTCTGGGACAACTTTCCAATTTCCAAATTGGAAATTATCACCTACAATTAGCCCATGCAAGGCCAGGACATTGCTCTTCTCCTAAAACTCGCCATCCAGAATGGGGCACACGTGCCCTCCAAAGACCTGGCGGAAAGCCTCTTCATCTCTCCGTCAGAAGTGTCGAAGTCTCTAAAGCGGAGTGCCGAGTCAGGGCTGCTTCACATCGCCAATGGAGAAAAGAGAGTCAATCGGTCTGCACTGATGGAGTTCCTGTCTCATGGATTCAAGTATGTCTTTCCACCAGCAAAGGGCTCCCTTGCGCGCGGTGTCCCGACGGGTGCGTCCGCTGAGCCTTTGAAGTCACGTCTTCTGGACGACGGCGATCCTCCTGAAGTCTGGCCATATGCCGAAGGAAAAGTACGGGGCATCGCGTTTGCACCACTGTACAAAGGAGCGCCCAAGGCCGCGCTGCGAGATCCCAAGTTCTACCGTGTGCTCGCACTCTGCGATGCGGTTCGCGGCGGGAGAACGCGCGAACGTAACCTTGCGATCGAACTACTCGGCAAGGAGATCAATGCCTGATCCGAACCTGCCGCTGCTGGAAGATGCGGTTCACAAACTCGCCCCGTTTCTGGACGAGATTGTCTTTGTTGGCGGCATCACTCTGGGGCTGCTGATTACTGACAAGGCTGCCGCTCCGATTCGCGGTACGAATGATGTCGATGTGATAACCGAAATTGTCACGTATGCGGACTACATCGCGTTCTCAGAACGGCTCCGCAAGGCCCACTTCACAGAAGATGAAGGGGAAAAGCCTCTCACTTGCCGGTGGCACAATGGTGCCTTGACAGTGGATGTGTTGGCGCTCAACGAGGAAGTCCTTGGGTTCTCAAACATCTGGTATGAATCCGCACTTCGTCATGCGTTCCCAGTCACTTTGCCAGGCGGACAATTGATCCGGGTCATTACCGCGCCGTTTTTCCTGGGAACGAAGATGGAAGCATTTCGGGGACGCGGCAAGATGGATTTTCAGGCCAGTCACGATCTTGAAGATTTCGTTGCTGTAATCGAGGGACGAGATACTTTGCTTCGGGAGATCGCCGAGTCTCCGCTAGAGCTCCGGCGTTATCTGGCCGAGGTAGCAAAGATGCTGCTCGCTGAACCTCGGTTCCTTGACGTGCTTCCTGGATTCGTCTTGGATAACGAGAGAGTCCCCCTCATACAAGAACGGCTTGCTGAACTTTCACGGCAAGGATAGAGGTTCGTGGCGGTCGTCGGCTTTCTTGCCCAAGCTCTTCGAACATCAGCCATCAATTTCTCTAACACTATTCCAGCACTACTACCTCATGGTCTAAGACAGACTTCACCTCAAATTGGACCCAGCCCCCCTGTTGGCGTACCGGCACAACTGTTTCAGTCGATACGGTCAGGAGGAGTCGCTTCCAGGTCATTTCTTCGTGAACTTTCATCCTCACAGTTAACGGTCCCACCGGAATAAGCTCCTCAACCGGAGTCCGCCAGGTCCCTGCGCTGGTCAGATTTACAAGGTGCAGGACGAGACGACCTTCTTGGCTATAAAGGTGACAGTCGATCAGCCCCGGTCCCTTAATCTCAAGCGGAATAGTGTCCTTAGCCGCCCAGCGCACTACGTTCCCAAGTAGGTCCCCATGGTCGGGAATGTTCCCTTGTTCATAGCGACGATCAATGTCGGCCGGCAAATAGGCGATTCGAGCCCCTTTCTGCTCTCGGACGATTAAGCCAGGAATCTGGGTGCGCGGCGTCCGCATCCAGGAGTTCTCCGGCGGGTTCGTCGGAAATACCGGGACCAACGTCAACAGCACAGTTGAGTCCTCCGCCGGCTTTACCTCATGAAGTACGCCGCCAAACGTCAAAATATTGGTCCCTTCGAAACCCCGCAGCGCCGGATGCCGGGCTGCCGACTTCTCCGGCTCGTCTCCATGGGGCGGACCGTCTATATCCTGTCCCACATCGGGGTTCAAACGCAGATAGCTGTGGTCGAGGCCAGTCGCACTACGCGGACCGTACCGCTTTCCTGTGTACTTCGCCCCAAAGATGTCGCCAAGGGCAAAGTCGGGTCTCCGGTCGCCATACTCGTCGTAGAGGCTGGTCTCGTCCGTCGCAACCAGCGATCCCCCCTTACCAACAAATCGCTGCACTGATTCCACCTGTGAATTGGACATGGACGCCAGGTTTGGCAGAACCAACAACGAAAGCTTGTTTGCGTCACGATCGATATTGTCGGCGTGCACCGCAATGTAGGGTATACGAGCGCGGATGAGTGCCTGGGTAATGCCATTGTAAGGAGCAAGGGCCAGGTAGTTGCCGTCGTCTCTGCCGTACCACTCGAAGTTGCGCTCCGAATAAACAACGCCGACCGTCGCAATCGGGTCTCGATGAATCAAATACTCTTCATTCTTCGCACACCATTGGAAAAATGGTTCGGTTACAAGAAACTGGCGCCGATCCTCCTGGTAGCCGCCCACATGGTGCCACCACGGCGCAATACCGCCCGCGACGCCCTCCACCATCCACATACGAACCTCTGGAATAGGGCGCGCGGCCTTTCGTGGTCCATAGGTGGCCATACTTTCCGGCGCAATCTTGTCCCAGCCCCCCAGCCCGTGAACCCGCTTGCCAGTATCACCGTTCTCCTGAAATCCCCCATTGAGGCCGGCTCGGCCCTGCTGGTCCAGCATGATAATATCTGCACGCTCGCAGAGTTCTTTCATGTCCCTGAAGCTGCTGGCAGCCTGAACGAAGTTGC
>Ga0207048_10227_pt1 | contig 18141 bp, 16 predicted proteins | sample Alteio_BWMinCont_65_FD_153301 | JGI IMG/M metagenome (GOLD analysis project Ga0207048, IMG submission 153301) | Enriched cells from forest soil in Barre Woods Harvard Forest LTER site, Petersham, Massachusetts, United States -... | ecosystem: Environmental > Terrestrial > Soil > Temperate forest >...
GCTCCGCCTACAACCTTTGCCTGAAGGCCTTCCTGGTCTATGGCCCGGACGAGTCCGACCGAATCTCCGACGTAAGAACACATAAACAAAATGTCAGCGCCTGTTTGCTGAACGTTGCGGATAAATGGTGTAAAATCATTTGTGGACAGGGCGTAGCTTTCTTCAAAGACAACCTTCATTCCATGTTTGGCACAATTGTTCTTGGCGCCCTGTACGGGACTTTTGGAAAAAGGAGCGTCTGCACAAAGGATGGCTACTGTCTCCGGCTTTGGATGTTGCTTTGCTGCCATTGAAAAAAAGCCTTCCGTAAGTGCGGTGCCCGGATTAAGTCCGGTGGGAATCAATACAAAGTAATTTTCATAATTGTATTCCTGATTAACAGCCAGGCCCATTAACCCAACGAAGAATCGTTTATGTTCAATGACCAATGTCATAGCTGGTTTGATAGAATTATCGCCATATCCACCTATGATTAAATCCGTCTTTTCTTCGGCGAGTAACTTTTTGTAAATGTCCGGAACCAAACTCGGATTTGTTTGATCGTCAATGCAGACTAATTGAACCGGGCGCCCAAGCAGCCCTCCTCTACTGTTAATGTTTTCCTCCCAAAGTTTGTGCGCTAACAATGCTGTCTTGCCGTTGGCCGCCAAAATGCCACTTAGTGACAAACTATATCCTATTCTTATTGGGTTATTGCTCATATATAAATATTCTTTTTTGGGTGCGTTAAGGAAGATAATTATTTGTCTGGTTTGCCATCATCCAGGTCCTTATCTCGTAGGTTCTGAAACCTCCCTGAACAAGGGGATCTTTATCTACGATCGATTTGATTTCATCTTTATTTTCACCACGCAAGATCAGCATGCCAGTAGGATGATCGGTAAAAGGCCCGGCAAGCACCAATTTTCCATCGGCATCAAGCTCCTTAAGATGCTCCGCATGTTTTGCGACCACTTCTTTGTTCAGTTCCCGTGACTCAATGGGCACTAAAAAAACCGCGTAGTAAATCGGATCGAAATCGTTTTTCATAGACTTAAGTCTCAGTTTGAACTTTTACAAGATAAACTTCACAGTCCCCCCTTCAACAAACCAACGAATCAGTTTACTGATCACGGGTCTTGTATTACCGCTTTTCTTTCGCAGAAAGTTGTTGGCTACTGTAAAATGATCGGCCAGCTTCCTGATGATTTATTTTTGAATTACTGCTGACAGGTTTTCCAACACACCTAACTGCTCTAACAAAACGGTTCCGGATGGGTAGCAATGAAATATTTTTATTTTACCGTTTTCAATATGAAAAAAATCACCGCAGGGAGCACTCATCTTTTTTCCGGTTGCCGGTATTGTTCCGAACGCAAGCATAAGAGGGCCTTTATGGGTACCATTTAAAGATAATTCGACCATTACATCATCTCCCGACTCATAGAATTTATAGAGCTCGCGGTGCATGTCCGGGAACGCTTTGGCATAAATTTCAACGGTACGTCCAATCTCTGCGCCACGGTATTCTTTGCCGACCGATGCATCGAAAAATACGCCATCTTCGGTGAATAGGTCTACGAAGTCCTGGATTCTTTGTTCTTCAGCAGCCTGGTATACATTACGAACCAGTTGCTCGTTTTTAGAAATGGTTTCTACGCTCATGATATTTGATTTTACGTCTCAAATCTAAAAATGCCAAGTCTTTTCTCCTTTGATATTAATCAAAAAAAAAAATGACAAAAATCAAAAGTAATTATCTCCAATAATGCCACCACGAACAAGGATCGTATCGTTTGCTTCAAGTAGGCGCGTCTTTCGTTTTGCACTGAGGTTGTCCTTTAAAAGCATGGAGATTTTGTGGTAAAATTCTTTTACTAGCAGTCATAAAACGAAATAAGTCGCTAATAATCCAATTATTAGCGACTTATTTCGTCAGTAGCCCTTTGGGGAAACAGACCTGAAACGATTAGTCAATATTTAGGGGTTGATACCCCAAATTTTTATTTTCTTAGAATCAACGAGTTAAGTGCGATTTGTGAGAACTCCAAATTTTCCGTAGCCGGAATCCTACTTTTTCCATTAACATAATATTTTTGATAGACCAACAAAAGGTCTGAAATAAAAGCGGTATGGTAGGTAGTTGGGGCAGATCCGATATTGATTTTTTTCAGCCAGGAAAAAGAAAAGCGTCCCCGGTATCTCATCCCAGGGAACGCTTACGCTAATCAACTTTCGTTAATTACTATTAACTGACTTATAAAGAACGAAGAGTATTTTTAGTCCCTCTTTTGGCGGACTTTTATTATCCAGACAATTTAACCGCATCCATCCTCATCCCGTCTTCTGCGTTTGAACTCGAATAACCCATCAGTAATATCCTTGCCCTTTATTTTATTAACCCCAAAATGGATAAATATGTAGAGCACCACGATCGTAAAGAAACCCAAAACGATATACTGCAGTGTTTGATACGAATTTTCCATAGAAAACCTGTGGAGTTATGGTTGTTAAAAGCATGATAAATCAATCTAGTTTTTGTATCAAAAAATTCTGCACCGGGACACCTCCTGCAAGTAAACACAAACGCAAATTCTGCATAACTTTCAAATTATTACCAATAAACGACAGCGTACGAGATGTTTGATTATAGCCTTGAAATGAGAGCTCAGTCCGGTAATTTTGGCTGTCGGCTTTACTGTTTATACACTCGGATAAGGCTGAATTAAGAGCAGTTTGATCAATTCCCGGGGCCAGGGTAATAGTTACATAGAATCGGTCATGTCCTATCATGGCGCCTGTTTTCGCCCGAACAGTGCACGAAGAAAGAAGAACCATACACGTCAGTACGTTACTGAACCATAACCAAACGATTTTATTTTTTATCATTTAGGCAAGTTTTCTTGATCGTTAAATTTGCCGACTGCACTATATTTCCCCGATAGTGTTCGTTCGGTAAACAGCCTAACGGAGGCTTTGCCCGACATTTGTTTTATAAATATGAATTTCATCGCGATTATTTTTTAACTAAAGATTTGTAGGCCGTTAGTCCACTATTCAGGAATGCGGCATACGCTGCCGGGTTATAATTGGCTCCTTGCGGTGGCACCAATGGTTGTTCACTTGAAGGGTCAAGCAGCACATAAAATGGTTGCGAATTAGTATCAAATTTTGTGGCTTGGATATCGCTGTTTAAATTTCCAATTGTGGTCACCAGATTGTGGCTAAAGTTTGAGATGTATTGTTCCGTCGCTGGCAGCGTTGTTTTATCATCGACATACAACTGGATAAGAACGTACTGGTCCCGCACTATTGGCATTACTTGCCGGTCCGTCCAAACATTCGCCTCCATTTTACGACAATTGACACAAGCATGGCCCGTGAAGTCGATCATTACCGGCTTGCGTGTCTTCTTTGCGTATTCAACACCTTCTTTGTAATCAAAAAAGGGATTTTGGCCGGCCGGCTTGTCAAATAATGAAGCATATTTTCGTGGTACCAGATCGTCGTTGCTTATAGTAGATGAATGGTAGCCGCCATTTAAGGTAGGGGTATACAAATCAAAATCCTGCGTGGCCTGGGGCGGAAGAAATGCACTTATCGATTTAAGCGGCGCTCCCCATAATCCAGGTATCATATAAGTGGTAAACGACAGAACAATAATTGCTAAAAACAGTCGCGGGACCGAAATAAAAGGCAATGGACTGTCATTACTGAAAGCTAATTTACCCAAGAGGTAAAGACCCATCAAAGCGAAAATCACAATCCAGAGAACCAAATACACTTCACGGTCGAACCAATGCCAGTGGTAAGCCAAATCAACATTGCTCAGGAATTTAAGGGAAAGTGCAAGTTCCAGGAAGCCTAAAGTTACCTTAACACTATTGAGCCACCCGCCTGATTTTGGCAAGGATTGCATCAGGTTCGGGAACATGGCAAATAAGGCAAATGGAATTGCCAATGCCAGTGAAAAACCAAACATTCCGATGGCCGGCCCCAATAAGGCCCCACTTGTTGCAGCCTGTACCAATAGCGTACCGATGATTGGTCCAGTACAACTGAATGATATAAGCGACAAGGTAGCTGCCATAAAGAAAATTCCTGCCAGGCCGCCTTGATCAGATTTTTCGTCCATTTTATTTACCCATTTGTTGGGTAGGGTTATTTCAAACGCGCCGAGAAAACTAGCCGCGAAAACAACCAGCAAGAGAAAAAAAGCCAGGTTAAACACGCCGTTTGTTGCCAGGCTATTTAAAGCATCGGCACCAAATGCGATGGTAATGATCAGCCCTAACACCACATAAATTACGATGATGCTTAAACCGTAGAGTATTGCTTTTCTGATTGCCTTCGCCCTTGAGTGTGTGTTTTTTGTAAAATAGCTTACAGTTAAAGGAAGCATCGGAAAAATACAGGGCATCAGTAGTGCTGCAAAACCTCCAGCCATGCCAGCAAAAAAAATGGCTAACAAAGTTTGTTTTGTTTGCTTTTTCCGCGGCTGTTTGGCCGTATTGGAATCATGTTTTTTAATGGCGTGATTTTGAGCATCATCAGGCGATTTTACATTTGCTGATCCTTTAACTGTTGCTGGGGCAGGGGTAAATTGAACATCAGTAGTAGAAACAGTATCCTGACCAAAAACTGAAATGCTAAGCCCAAGCAGAATTAACAACACAAACGATTTTAGAATCAAATTCGGACCTTTAAAGGAGTATCCCATACTAGCACAAATTATTTTACAGTGATTGAAAATGGTACCTGTTCCGGCTGAATGCATTTTTCATCGTTGCATGTCATGAATTCAAGACTCCCATTAACTACTACAGACCCTTTTTTATTCAATTTGACCTTTTGCTGAAAAATCACGCTATTTTCAAAATAGCTGACTTCCATATCAAAGACTTTTTCGAACCTCTTTGTTGGTTTTGGTTCTTGTGTCTTTCCTATTAGTGAAAACGCACTTGAAGCGGCGTATGCAAAGGACGTTTTAACAGGGCCACCGTCTGGTACCGTTTGTGAATAGAGGTGCCAACCATCATCAATATCTGCTTTAAAAAAAACCACACCTTCTGTTGGGCTAAGTCTTTTTGCGGCAAAGCTCCATTTCACAGGCTTCAGGATTTGTGCATTTACGAATAAAAAGCTAAAGAGCAAGGCAATTGTTATTATTGATTTTTTTTTCATGATTCTAATTTTGATGTTACAACCTATTGGATTATTCCCTCCGGCAGCCTGCCAATGGGATCATAGCCAGTAAATGTTATTTTATTTGAGGTATAGTACTCCTGATTAGGTTCTTCCTTTACCAAATCCGTACTCAAATATTTCTTGTTGCTATCAGAAAGTAAAGTAACCACGACAGATCCGGAACCATACTTTTGCTGCAACTCAATTGCACCAATAACATTGGCCCCGGATGAAATTCCAACCGCTAATCCAAGTTCTTTAGCAAGTTTTTGCGCCATTATGATAGCATCGCCATCGTGGGCCTGTACAATTTCATCAAGTTCATCAAACTTTACTATCGCTGGTATAAATTCATCAGAAATCCCCTGAATTCTGTGAGTTCCGACCTTAAAACCAGTAGAAAGTGTTGGTGATTCAGCAGGCTCCAGCGGATGAATTTTTATGGCTGGATTTCTTGACTTTAAAAATCTGCCCGTTCCCATTACCGTTCCCCCCGTTCCAACACCTGCAACAAATGCGTCAGGCGTAATCCCAGCGTTTAATAGCTGTTCAAATATTTCCGGGCCAGTGGTTAGTTCGTGAGCTTCTGCATTGTAGATATTTTCAAATTGTCTTGGTAAAAAGAATTTCTCAGATACCTGTTGCATTTGTTCAGCGATGGCTATACTGCCAAGAAATCCTCCCTCCGCTTTGCTTACCAGGGTGATTTTTGCGCCAAGACTTTTTATTATATCAATCCTTTCCTTACTCAACCAGTTGGGCATAATTATTCTGACTTCATGTCCGAGCGCTTTGCCAATGGCGGCAAAAGCAATGCCTGTATTTCCGCTGGTTGCCTCTACAATGACACTGTTTGGCTTGATCATGCAATTTTTATATGCCTGGTACATGATATATAATGCCATTCTGTCCTTTACGCTACCGGTCAGATTATAATGTTCACACTTTACATAAATACTTCCGGGAACCCCATTATACTTATATTGTAATTGTAACATTGGCGTATTGCCAACCAAGTGCCATAAATGACTGAATTTGTTCTTTAAATGCCCTGTCAAACAGGCTGAAAACATCTGCTCCTCTACTGCTACCATAGTCCGTTAATTTTATAAATGATATGTTTTTATTTTTTTTTATCCCAATATTCCGGCTGCATAATTATGCAGCCGATCTAAGGACGGGCTCTTCGCTCAAGGACAATGACTGTAATGAAACCGCTGCACCCTTACAAAAACTTTTTAAGTATTCTCCTTCCAAAGCATTGTACAGTAGCTGGATATCCTCATCCCTTCCAATTTTCTGAATGATCAGGTTATCGTTGACCGCTCCAACCAGTATTGCTCCGTATTTTTGAATTACATTATTTACTGCGCTGTCATACCCATGCTTATCAAAAGTAAAAAGGGCCGTTTTCTGATACCATGAATCGTTTAATAACGAAACCCCGACGGAAGTCACCTCTATGATATTGTTGATCTTAAGACTGACCTTTCTAAGTTCATTTGCGTCAGCAAATAGTTGAAGATTGATCAGGACCTGGCTATGGATGTCCGTTCTTGCTGTAGAAATACATTCTATTTCGATATTATTCCGATTCAATAAATTGGTGATCATACTAACTAATCCTTTTTTGTCTTCCGAAAGGATATTTAACAGGTAATTCGCTTTCATAATTTTGTTTATTTATCAATTTTCACATTTGCATTATATTCTATATAAGATTTAATTTAGGCAACAGGAACCGTAGCTACATTTCATACCTTGCGGCACAAAGCGTAAGCTGCTTATAATTATTTATTTATGCTGTAGGTTTTTCTTTAAGAAAGATCTATTGGTTCACCAATTTCAATTAAGTAAAGATGAAATCATCAGTTCCAATGTCCTTTGATTATTGGCATTAATACCAAAATCGCTGTAAGCAATTTTCCCATCTTTATCAATCAGGAAATTAGTAGGTTCGCCCCGCACGTTATAGTCCTTCATAACCGAATCAGTTCCCCTCAGTGGTATAAATGAATATTGGGTGTTTTTCATAAAGGGAAGAACATATGCATTTTGTTCCGGCGAAACATTGATACCTATATAGACCACCTGCTGGTCTTTATATTCATTGATCACCGCCTGAAAGTGAGGAAATTCTCCGCGGCAGGGCCCGCAACCAGGAAACCAGAACGTGAGCAAGACCACTTTGCCTTTTAAATCGTTTAAGTTCAATTTCCCATCACTTGTATAAAGACCCAGTTCAAAAGGACTCGCTGCAATAGATTTACCTTCCCTGATGGCTTTCACATCTGCAAGAACCTTTTCTTTGTTTTTTCCTAATTTATCACCATATAATTCTACTGCGGATAATAATTGATCAGTGGGCATTTTAGCAAATTTTGCCGCTAAGGTGTCATAGGCCGCTTTGGCATTTCCTGATTTATCAAGAAGCGAAGCTTGTTCCTGGTATAAGAAATCGGAAACATCGGGGTATCTCGGTGATTTGGTTTGAGCAAGTAACTGAATTGCGTCCTTGAAATTTTGATCGTCCGCCATTTTACGTTCCTTTAAAATATTTTCGGTAAATCCTTTCATACTTTTCCAGTATTTATCATCCGTTCCAACATCATTAACTAAGGCCAAAGCTTTATTGGGATCAGTCCCCAAATAAGCAACCCACAATTCCATCATTCCACTTGCTGACCAATTATATTTCTGGGGAGGATATAAGCTTTTTAGTTCTTCAAAATATTTTATTTTATCGTTGAGACTTTTTGAATCGTTAGCCAGCCAATACAAAGCTTGTGCGCCGCGCTCGCTTGCGGGAAAACGCTTGGTGAAATCCATTACTTTTTGCGGATAATTGTCAGGGTCCAATTCCTTCGAACCATTCAAGGCATAAAAAGCATACGATCCTTCACTTGGATCTGCCGCCGCTGCTTTTACCATGTATTCCTGTGATAATTGTTTTTGACCCCAACGATCCGCATCCAACGCCAACATGAACCAGGCTTTTGCGTTTTTAGGATCTAATTCCACAACCTTTAGTAAAAACTCTTTTGCCTCAGGCAATTCCTTGTCATTAAGCGCTCCGCCGATTGCAAGAGGAATATTACTATTCGCGGGATATTTTACCATCCACTTCTTATACTGGCCAATCAGTGCAGGATCACGTAAACCGACAGCTTTAATGTATGCTTTGTGAGCTTCCATATTTTCAGGATTTGCTTCCACAGCCGCTTTCAGTTTTTGTATTTCCTGTGGTGTAGCGTGGCTAACCGGGCCGGCCCCTGCCGGAGTTACAGTTTGAGCCAGTAAATGTTGATTGAAGCCGAAAATGCTTATAACTGTTATGAGCATTATGTATTTTATAGTATTTTTCATAGTGATTTTAATTTAAAAGTTTTGCCAACGTTTTTTCAAGGTCTTCCCCACGAACATCTTTAGCGACTATTTTTCCATCAGGAGCTATCAGGAAGTTTTGAGGAATAGCGCGGACAGCATACAATTGCGCCGCTTCGTTTTTCCAGCCCTTTAAATCGGAGACCTGTGTCCAGGTCAGATTATCGTGCTGAATTGCTTTAAGCCATTTATCACGTGCATTAGGCTGGTCCAGGGATACTCCTAAAATGGTAAAGTTTTTATTTTTATAATTATCGTAGGTTTTTACAACATTAGGATTTTCAGCACGGCAAGGCCCGCACCAGCTTGCCCAGAAATCTACCAACACATATTTGCCTCTAAAATCATGTAATGATACCGCCTTTCCTGACGTATCAGCCATAGTGAAATCCGGAGCCACAGCGCCTATAGCGGTTTTCTTCATTTTTACAATTTCTTCCGCATATAGTTTACCCGCTTTAGTTGATCTGACTTCAGCAGATAATGAATTAAATAAAGGTTCAACAATAGAAACATCGGGAATACTACCGGCGTAATTCTGCAAAGTGGGAAGACTCACATAAGAGTTGGGATTTGCCTTTGTAAACGCTAAATAAATGGCCTTTTGCTGATCAGTCAGGGCTTGATACTGTTGTTCAATATCCTTCTTTTTATCAGTTGAAGCCGCATCGTATTCCTTATCCAGTCGCGACATTGCATCCTCAATGGGCTTAAGGGATTCTTTTAGCCTATTGAAATCAATATTTAAAGACCCACCACTTATTTCTGCGTTGCCCAGGGAATCAGGACTATTAACATTAATGTTTGCATTCTCCAAGTACAGTTCTACAGAAGTTGCCGTTTTACTATTGACACCCGTACCATTTTTGTTAATGATCAGGTAGGCTTTTATTGGTTGTTCCAAACTTCCGCTGAAGTTGAAGCTTCCATTGGTCATAACCGTTGAATCAGTTTGCCGACCCGCTGAATTATGGTAAAAGAGATAAGCTTTGGCCGGTGCGGAAAGGTGTCCAACGCGCCCGTTGATATGATAACCGGTGCTTTGAGCTGTTACCAAAAAAGGTGAAATTAACAGGGCTGATGCTAATATGTTTTTTAAATTTCTCATTTTCCAAATAAATTATTGATAGATTAATATCCTGGATTTTGAATTACCGGATTGTGAGAAATTTCACTATAAGGAATAGGAAGTATTAATTGAGAAGCTAACTTTATATTGGGGTTTAGTTTCTGAACTAATAGAAATGGTAACCTTCTTAACGCAAACCAGTCTACTCCGTTCTCAAATGCAAAATTGCGCAGATCCTCTTCAACAACCTGGAGTTGCAAAGCTGCGGGCGTATTTGCAGCAGCAACTGCTGCAAGTTCCTGGGGGCCGGCGCCTGCCCGTGTCATAACTGCTTCCAATAAGGTTTTCGCGGTTGATAACGATCCTCCGGAAAGTGTAATCGCCTCTGCTTCTAATAAATAGGCCTCAGACAACCGGAAAGCATAGCAATCTTCGCTAAGTGGAGTTTGTACAATGTTCACCGGATCACCCGAATAATATTTGGTTAACTCGTTTACAAGACCATTATATGGAGTATTAGCCGATTTGTACATCCACTGGTTCCGGCCATCGTTTTTCAAAAGACTTACCAGGCTGTCAGAAACTATGTATTGATTATATAGTTGATTGTAAAGAAATTTATAGGTTTCGTTCGGGTAAGGCTGAACGGCCAGCATCACTTCCGGACTGCTGAATCCCTCGGTTAAAAAAACATTCTTCAGGCTATCATCTAATTTAAACGGACCGTTTGTTATAATGTCATTTGTAAGGGTGATTACCTGTGCATAATCACCAGCGGCGCCCCTGTTCATTAAAACACGCGCTTTAAGCAATTTTGCATCCGATGTATTGGCATAATAAATCGCTGTATTTTGGGCAGGCATACCAGCGATAGCGGTATCAAGGTCGCTTAGTATCGATGTATAAGTTGCAGCTACAGTCGATCTTGGCAAGTTGATATTGTCGGCTGTTAAAAATTCGTTCCTTAAAATTATTCCATAATTACTCGACGGATCATTATACTGGCCATAATACAGCAACAATTCGGAGTTAGCATAAGCTCTCAAAAATTTAGCTTCCGCCAACATTTCTGTTTTGGCAGCCGCAGGAACGCCCGATGCCGGAACAACATTTTTAATAAATCCGTTAGCAGCATTCACGATACCGTAGCCATAGTTCCAAATACCGTCAGCCTGGTAAGTGTTATTAGTAGCTGTAAATTCAAAAGTATAAACTTGGTCGTCGCCCCCGGAATTTACAAGCCCCCCTGATAACTCAGATGCAAAATCTTCGTTCAAATCTGTCCATTTAATAGAGGGAACTTTGTTTCGGTCAAAACCGGCATCAGCAAATCTATAATAAACGCCATTGAGCACAACTCTGGCACTATTTTGATCTGTGATTACATTTCCGTCAACTTCCGTAGTTGTAGGAAAAACATTCAACTCCTTTTTGCAAGCGCCTAAACCGGCACTTAAAACAACGAGCGCAAATAGTTTTATATAATTATTTTTCATTTTGCTTTCAATTAAATTGTCAAAAATTAAAACCCTGCCTTGAATCCTAATGAGAATGTCCTTACTGTAGGATAGTTACTTACATCAATATAACCGCCACTTACGCTATAGGGATCGTCAGAAACTTCCGGGTCATTCCCAGGATATTTTGTAATGGTAAAGAGGTTAGTAGCAGACATAAAGAGTGACGCGTTTTTCATCCCTGCCCTTGTCATCCACCTGGCGGTCTTATCAAAGTTATAGTTAAGCGTAAGTGTTCGTAATTTTAAATAAGAAGAGCTGAATACATCAAGGTTTGACACCTGATATTGTGAATCGTTTAAAACTAATATGGGTTCGTCAGTATTTGTGTTTGTTGGCGTGTACCTATTCAGAATCGTCGTATTTGCATTGGCCGTGCCATAGAACTCTGTGCTGGAAACGTGATCAGACCATAGCAGATGACCGCCAACGGAATAAGTAAAATAAAACTGCAAATCAAAATGTTTATAGGCGAATCCCTGGGTAATTCCGCCATAATATTTCGGTGCGCCATTGCCAATAATCTGGTTAGCTGCTGGTGCCTCAAATCCTTCGGCAGCTGTGCTCGCATCTAATTTAAACATAGGGTCTCCTATTTGCAGTGGTGGGGCAAAGGTTGCAAATTGACCTAACTGTTGGTTATAGGCATTCAGCTGAGCTTGTGTTTTTATAATACCTGTAACGACGTGCCCGGTGATAAGGCCCAACGGTTGTCCTTGTATAAGAGCCGTATTTCCATTTGTAATGCCACTTTGAAAGTTCTCCAATCCGGTTAAACTGCCGATCTGTGCAAGATCTGCGTTGGCACTAAGCTTGGTCACTATCGATTTGCTAAAGGTTACGTTGACTGACGCATCCCACCTGAAGTCTTTGCTACGGATAATATCACCTCCCAAAGTTACCTCAACGCCCCTGTTCCTAATGCCTATGGCATTTTCTAGTACGGAACTGAAGGAACTGCTGGACGCTATCGGTAAAGACAATAAGTCGCCACTGGTTTGTTTATTATAGTAGTCGATTGTTGCAGTAAACCTCCCCTTAAAAAGGGATATGTCGATACCCGCGTCTGTCGCCGCTGTACTTTCCCATTTAATGCCCGGATTACCCAATTGTGTTGGAACCAGGGCGCTGCTGCCTGCATAGGAATAAGGCGTGAATAGGGTGCGATACATCTGGTCACCAATATTTTGGTTCCCGGTAATACCGTAGCTGCCACGTAACTTAATATCGTCTATCCAACTGATGTTTTTAAGGAAATCCTCCTGTGAAATTCTCCAGGCTAATGCGCCTGATGGAAAATAACCAAACTTATTATTTGGACCAAATTTGGACGAGCCATCAGTACGGCCGGTAAAAGTCAACAGGTATTTATCCATGTAGCTATAATTTGCCCTCGCATAGAAGGAGAGCAAATAAGCTTGTGGCATAGTTGGGTCATCACCCGACACTATTAGTGGAGTAACGGCCGAGGAAAGAGTGGTTAGTACATTATCATTGGGATAACCTGTTCCGGTAGCACTGAAATAACTCGCTTTGGTTGTTTCGTATGACTGTCCAACGAGAACATTTAACGAATTTTTACTATCAAACTTCTTATTATACGTCAACGTATTCTCCAGGAACCAGTCCGTAAATCTTCTGTTGGCATCATTGCCAATGCCACCGGTGTTATCAATATTTCCATAGGAATTACTGATATTGACAAAACTCGGCAAGTAAATGCGCTGGTTATAAGACTGGTCATTTAAAGAAACCGTACTTTTAAATGTAAGGGCCTTTGTTATATCATATATACCGGAAATTGAACCTAATAAACTAACTGTTTTGGCATTATTGGTCGCTTGCAGCAGGGCAACCGGATTTATAAACCCTTCCGACCCATAGCCAGATCCCTGTAAATTGAAATCGGTGTACGCACCCGTTGCAGTATACGGAGACCAATCAGGTCTGGCAGTTAATGCTTGCGTGTAAGCGCCATCGCCAATGTTTTGGTTGGTATAACCTAATACCAAATTGGTTATAAATTTAAACTTAGCCCCAATTTGATTTTCCAGGTTTATTTTGCCTGAAATACGCTGAAAGTCCGTTCCGTCAACTACTCCCGGTGTACTGTTATAGGATATTGAGCTAAAATATTTGGATGCGTTGCTACCCCCTTGTACAGACAGTTCAGCATTATTGGAAACAGTGGTTCGGGTAACTTCTTTGATCCAATTCGTATTAGCCGTGCCAAAATAGGAACCTGGATTATTGAGAATGGCATTATCATTGTCCGGCACCGTATAGCCTTCTGTTTGGCCTGTTGGGGAGGTGATAGTATTATAATCATTTTGCGCAGCTTCGGTAAGTAAGCTCCTGTATTGTGGCCCATTCAGCAAATTGGGCGTTTTATAAAGGGAGGTCACCGTTGAGTAGTAGCTGGCGGTGATTACTGGGGCCATGTCCTTTTTCCCTGTCTTTGTTGTAATTATAACAACGCCGTTCGCGGCTTTTGAGCCATAAATAGCAGTTGATGATGCATCTTTCAGAATGGTTATCGACTCTATATCATCCGGATTCAATCCACCAAGACTGTTCAGCCCATTGACAAATGATGCTGATAAACCAGCACTGTTGCCAAATCCATTTGACGCCCCAACCTGGTTACCGGCCGGGCTGCCTACGCTAAATCCAGGGCTAACAAAGTTACTACTCACTTGAAGCGGCACTCCATCAATAACATATAAAGGATCATTCCCTCCCAAAAGAGAACTCGATCCGCGTATCCGAATTCTAGCGACTCCTCCCGGCGTACCGTCTGACTTAGTTACTTCCACACCGGCAGCTTTACCTGCCAACGCATTATCAATGGTGTTAAAAGGCACGTCCTCAATGTCCTTTGCACCTACAGTTGAAACCGAGCCTGTCAAATCCTCCCTTTTTGTAGTTCCATAACCTATTATCACTACGTCTTCAAGAGAAGAAATAGTTTTCGTCATAGAAATATTAATTACCGGCTGAGCCTCAACAACAACTTCTTTGGTTTTGTAGCCTATAAAACTAAAAAACAGCACATCGCCTTTACCAGCAGAGATACTATAGGTGCCGTCAGGTTGGGTAACCGTTCCTTTTTTAGATGTTTTGTCAAAAACCGTTACACCAGATAAAGGCTTACCGGTTTCATCCGTTACTTTCCCGGTAATATTGGAAAATACGGTTTTGACCTTTTCTAAAAAAGTCTCCTCTTTTTCTTTAACAACAACGGTATTATTGCTAATGGTATAAGTAAGCGGCTGATCTGCGAATATTTGATTGAGCACATCGTCAATTTTGGCTGAGGCCACATTGATGTTTACAGGCTTTGCATTTTTGAGTTCACCTGCGGTGTACACAAAATTGTATCCGCTTTGCGCCTTGATCTCTTTGAAGAGTTTTACCAGGGGGGCATTATGCTCAGACAGGTTAATGTTTTGCGCAAATGTTGACGCGCTTACCTGCATTATTGTTATCAGAAGAAGGAAAGTAGTTATTTTCATAACTAATAAGAACTTTTTAGGCATGCTGTGATGGAGCATACCTATGTGAAAATAAGATATTTTCATACATTTGTACTGTTTGGGTTAAAGGAGATTTATTGACCAAATAATTTTCACCGTCCGCCGTCTGGCAGACAGATAAGGGTTAGCTCAAACTTTAGGCGTGAAGGTGGTGGTGCATCTTCGCGTCTTTTTTTTGAGTCCCTTTTCCCGTGCTGGGATTACGTTCGTAATTGTTTCTTCATGCTTGTTATCTTTAGTTTGCGTTAATATTTATATAATTAAATTAATACAGAGTTCGCTTTTATTTAGATACGGTTATTTTTCTCCCGTCAATTTTAAAATGAACCTTCCCTGTAAGCTGTAGTATATTTAATACTACAGATACATTTTTAAACCGGGAGGTCCCTCCGCCAAAAGTATCGTTGGGGATTGCCCCGTTGTATTCGACATCGACGTTATACCACCTGGATATTGTGCGCATGATATATTGGATATTATCATTTTCAAATATAAACTGTCCGTTCTTCCAGGCGACAGCTTCTTCGGTTTCGACCGGGTTTACGGTCAATGAGCTACCATTTAATGCAGATTGCTGACCAGGTTGTAATATCCGAACTTCATTGCTGGCGGCAGCCGTTACTTTGACTTTGCCTTCAAGCAACGTGGTTTTGATTGCAGGCTCATCATCATAAGCATTGACATTGAAATGTGTGCCTAATACTTCTACAGTTTGGCCACCGCTGATCACTTTAAATGGCTTGGCGGGGTTGTGGGCAACTTCAAAATAGGCCTCCCCGGTCATCTCAACTTTACGTTCATTGCCATTAAACGTAGTAGGATACCTCAAAGTAGAAGCTGAATTTATCCAAACCTTAGTGCCGTCCGGTAAAACTATTTCCTGGTATTCCCCACCTCTTGGGATACTCATCTCGTTATACGTTACAAGTTCTGCATTTGAAGTTTTACCATTGACAGATGGTTTGTAAATTACTTCTCCATCAGCGGCTTTATCGATAATGCTGTTCCCTTGTTGGGCCAGGGTGCCATTAGGGGCGCCATTTAAAATAATCTTTTTACCATTGGCCAGGGTGAGGATGGCTTTGTTGCCTCCTGGTGCAATATCATGGATTTGAGCAACCTGTTGGGTATGTGCCTTTTTGTGCGATAAAAAATAGACACCGAAAGAAAGAACTAACAAGACAGAAGCTGCTGCCGCAATACGAGGCCATAAACGGATTGTCTTTACTTTTGAAGGTTGAACTCCAATATGGCTCATAAGATGAGCAGTTATTCTTTGGTCTGCATCTGCTATCCTTTCATGACCTGGTGTATAGTCGCTGCTTTCTAAGTCTTTTTGAAACCATTGTTCTACCAGTACACGCTCTTCGGGAGTAGCTTTGTCCTGAACGTATTTACTGATCAAGCTTTTTGCTTTGTGTTTCTTCATATGCTGAACGGGTTTAAAATTCCCCCATTTAGCTATATGTAGGTTAACGCCGACAATAGTCCCAGATAAAAATTAAAAAAATGTTTATTTCCTAATAGTGGATTAATAAGAAAAGAAATGTGAATAACCCAAGCTTTATCTTGAGCGTTTTTAGCGCAGTACTGATCTGATTTTTGACTGTTTTTTCGGAAATATCCAACCGTTCGGCGATTTCCTTGTTGCTCAAGTACTCTTTCCTACTTAGTAAAAATACTTCACGCATTTTTGCAGGTAAATTATTAACCTCTCGTTCTATAACAGCCGATAGTTCTTTTTCGCTTATATAATTATCAGTTTGACGTTCCCCTTCGTCCAAAAATGCCTGGAACGCACTGACATAATCTGCCCGGACCTTTTGTTTATCAACCAGATCGAAGAATTTATACCTGATGGCGCTATAAAGATAAGAGGATATTGAAGATGTAAAATTGATAGTTTGACGCTTATCCCAAAGGTATATGAAAATGTCCTGCACCAAATCTTCGGCTATATCATCATCCCTGGTTATTTTACAGGCGTAAATATATAGCAAACCTTTAAACCGATTGTAAATCTCTGTAAACGCAGCCTGATCACCGGACTTGAGCAAGTCAGTTATTTCAGTATCGGACAGAGATTCATAAACTACCATTTATTAAAATTACGAATATACTCATAAATTAATGAGAACTCCCATTAACTTCATAATAGATTAGCATATGTTAGTATTAAATGAAAATTTTATCTCATCAAACAAACAACCTTTGCTTGAACTTCATCCACGATCGTCCAATCATTTTCGATATAAATATCTGTGGTGCGATGTACAGTATCAACATGATTAAGTGCCATGGCAACTTCGTCCTTCGGTATTCTGCATTTATTTCTTGCCAAAGTAGCAAAGGTATGCCGGGACTAATAGAATGTCAGGTCGGGGATATGGGTGATATCCCGAAGTTCCTTCATACCGATGGAAAGCGCCGTATCCAAGCCGTTATGACTGCCGTATTTTGACGTTAAAATGCCGATATATTTCCTTTCCAAGGGTAATCATTCCGTATGATCCTCGATGATGCCAGCCGGAATATAATCGAATAGTTTGAATATCAATTATTTGGCACAATAATCAACACTTAGACTGAAAAGCCTTGTGTCGTGCATCAATTATATGTAATTGTAAACCTAATTGATATTAGCTAATTTGTTTTCTTTCTCCACGCTTAAATATCAAACCTGACGGCACGTTAAAAAAGCATAAGTTCAAATGAAAATTGGGCTGTTTAGTTTTTGTCAACATAAATATAATCCTCGAAAGATATAACCGAATATAAACAACAAAAGCCACCTAAAGATGACTTTGTCTTTCAGTGTTCCCGACGAGATTCGAACTCATATCAGCTGAACCGGAATCAGCAATTCTATCCATTGAACTACGGGAACAATGGGTGCAAATATAATAGTTTAAGTAGGAAATTTATTGGAAATTATGCCATCATTAGAATATTGTTTTCTGTGTGATTGCTAGGCAATTCCAACACTGCGCTTTGTACTTCATCTACAATTTTCCAGTCTTTTTGATATAAATATCTGTTGTTTTGCGTCCTTCATCGATATGGTTTAACGCCATGGCGATGTCGTCCTTACTCTTGCGGCAGGCGTTTCTAGCCAGGGTAGCAAACGAATGGCGTGCCCATTAAAAAGTCACATCCGGTACTTGCGCCCCTTTTTGAATCCTTCGCAGACCTTGACTTAATGCTGTTGACAGCCCGGTATGGGTAGAAAATCGGCCCCGCAATTTTCCAATATATTTATTTAGTAGTTGTTCCGCTTCGGACACTATTTTTATGCTGATAAATGCCTGGTCTTTTCTTTTTCCTTTGGTTTTTGCACATTTATATTCCAGTCTGCCGTTTTTGATATTATTCTTCTTCAGATAATAAAAATCCACCGCGTTGGTACCGCAAAAAATAAAAAGACAGTATGAACAAGTCCCTTGCCAATTCTATCCTGCAGCCGGGTTCG
>Ga0207048_10229_pt1 | contig 18109 bp, 15 predicted proteins | sample Alteio_BWMinCont_65_FD_153301 | JGI IMG/M metagenome (GOLD analysis project Ga0207048, IMG submission 153301) | Enriched cells from forest soil in Barre Woods Harvard Forest LTER site, Petersham, Massachusetts, United States -... | ecosystem: Environmental > Terrestrial > Soil > Temperate forest >...
CAGGCAAAAAGCGGCCTGGCCGGAGTGGTTGATAACGGCACAGGAATTGTTTCTACCTTGGGTGGCGGCATCACCAACGGCCTGGGTCAGCTCGGCACCAATCCGAATGCGCTCGGCACTACTCTCGGCAGTACCGGCGGTGTAGTTACGGATGTGGGCAATACGGTAAAGAGCGCAGGGCAACTGGTCTCAGGATTGGGTAGCGGACCATTGGCGCCATTGGCTGTAGTGACTACGCCTCTAGGTGGTCTGGTGTCGCAGGTCGGCACTACGGTTGCGGGACTGGGAGCGCCATTGACCGGCGTCTTGACTACCGGTCCGGTGCAACAAATCACGGAGACGGTCGGCCAGGCCATTGTGCCGCTGACCAGCACCGTGACTACCTTGACGCAAACTATCGGCAATACAACCGGCCTGAACCAGCCAGTAAACACCTTGCTGGTGACAGCGGGCGGCGCCGTCAATACTTTGGGAGGCGCACTGACCGGCGCCAAGGTACCTGTGGTAAGCAACCTGGGTGCGGTGGTGAGCGATGTAGGGATTACCGTGGCTGGCCTTGGTACGAATGCCTTGGTCGGTACAGGTCAACCTCTGCTCGGCAACAAGACTGGCGGTTTATTGCAGCCTTTGAATAGCGCGCTTACCGGTGTGCTTGGCGGCTTGGGTGGCGTTGGCGGAGTTACCGGCGGCGGTCCTTTGGGCCCGGTTACCGGTTTGCTGGGTGGGTTGACTGGCGGCGCTACAGGTTCGGGTGGCAGCCCATTGGCACCTATAACCGGCTTGCTGAGCGGTTTGACCGGCACCCTCGGCGGTGCAGCAGGTTCTACCGGCGGGCCACTGGCTCCGGTAACCGGTTTGCTGAGCGGCTTGACCGGCGCGGTCGGCGGTGCAGCAGGCTCTACCGGCGGGCCATTGGCTCCGGTAACGGGTTTGTTGAGCGGCTTGACTGGCGGGGTTGGCGGTGCTGCAGGTGCGGGCGCTGGCCCATTGGCTCCGGTCACAAAGCTGGTCGGTAGCCTGACTGGTGCGCTCGGTGGTGCGGCAGGTGCGGGCGCCAGTCCACTGGCCCCGGTCACTAATCTGGTGGCAGGCTTGACTAGTGCAGTTGGCGGCGGAACAGGATCGGCCGCCAGCCCATTGGCTCCTGTGACAGGTTTGCTTGGCGGATTGCTGGGCGGCGTCAAGAAATAATGATTGAGTGATCTTCAAGGAAGCGCTGGCAGGGTGCCAGGCTTCCTTTTTCAATACAAGTTCTATCCGGGTGTCGGCGACCCACAGTCGAATCAGCTGCGGCCATGCCGCGGCAGGGAGTCAGCCAAGAAAAATGCAGTAGCAAGGCAAACAAACAAAGGCTGAAATCGTATATTTAATCTTTCAGAGGTGGGGACATGAGAGCCGAACAGATAGTAGATTTGATTGCTTGCGCCAGCCCACAAGCGCAGATACCGGGAAATGATTTACTGATCGGCATGCTGGCGCGGGAGATTGCGGCACTGTCGTACAAATTGACCGAGCAGGAGTTATATCGTTTGATAGCCGTCGGTTCGTTGGTGTATGAACGGGGACGTCGCGGCAGGACATGAAAGAACCATCGGCTAATGCAGGTCGGCGCTGGAGCAAACACGATTACGACCGGCAAATTTTGCTGCATATAGCGCTCTGTCTGCAGCCTGAATCAGTTCAAAAGGAACATTTCCATCTCTGACCGGAACGAAGGCGTCGACGCCGGCACTGATAGTGACTACACCTTCCGGGCCGCCAGGATGTTCGATCTGCAGATGGTAGATGGCAAGCCGGATCTTTTCCGCAACCGCTACGGCGCCCGCCAGGTTGGTATCGGGTAGCAGCACCGCTATCTCTTCGCCGCCGTAGCGTGTAGCCAGATCGCCAGGACGATTCTTGCTGGCTTTTACGGCGTCACTGATTTGCCGGAGACATTCGTCGCCGGCCAGATGTCCGTAAATATCATTATATTGTTTGAAGTAATCGACATCGATCATCACCAGCGCCAGTGAATTTCCGGTGCGCACGGCGCGGCTGAATTCGTCACGTAGCGCGCTATCGAACTGGCGTCGGTTGGCCAGGCCGGTCAGGCTGTCTTGCAAGGCGAGTCGCTCCAGATGCTGATTGAGGGACCTCAGCGATTCCTGGACCCGCAGCAGGTCGGCTTCCGCCAGCAAGCGCAACTTGATCTGATGGATCAGCCGCCACCCCAGCAGGGCCAGGGCCAGCGTCAGCAGCATGGCGCCAAACAGATGCAGATAGGTGTCGGCACGCCAGTCGGATAAAACTTCCTCCTTCGAGCGGGCGACTGTGACGAACAGCGGATATTGCTCCAGGTGGCGATAGGCGATCAGCCGCTCCACGCCATCCTGGCCGGAGCGCATGATGGCTGTGCCGACGGCGCTCCTGGCAGCGTAGTCGCGGTAGATCGGATAGTTGGACAGGTTCTTGCCGATGGCATCTTCCATCATCGGGCGTCTGACCAGCATGGTGCCGTCGTTCAAGCTAAGAAAAATCGAACCGGCGCGGCCGATATCGAAACTTTCGTAATAGGTCTTGAAGTAGTCGATGTTGATGGTGCCTAACACCAGGCCGGCGAAACTGCCGTCGGGATGGTTGAAGCGTCTGGAGACGGTGACTACCCATACGCCGGTGGAGCGGCTGCGTATCGGCGGGCCGATGTATGGTGCGCGGCTGGAGTGGCTACGGTGATAGCCGAAGTATTGCCGATCGGAGTTGTTGACGAGCGGGATCGCTCCGCTGCGCGCGTTGGCTAGCCACAGTCCGTTTTCATCGTAGATAGACAAGTCATTAAGCTGCGGCAATTCGGCAATATGCTGGATCAGTAATTTATGCAGGCGCTCCAGCGAGGCGTTGCCGGTGCCATCTACTTCCAGGCGTTCGATCACGCCTACCAGAACGGTGTCGGCTTCCTTGATGGTGTCGTCGGCATGTTGCGACAAGGCGCGCGCCAGGTTGGACGTCGCGATTTCGGTTTGCCGCAAGGCGATGTCGTGCGCATTCCAGCTGCGCCATACTTCGACCGTCATCAGCGAGGCGCAAACCAGCACCACGAAGATAGTCGCAAGAAAGGTGATCGGTAGCGGCTTGAGGCTAACATGCGTTGGCCGACGCGCTATCGCAATGGGAGTATTCATCGTTCCTCCTGACAACAGCGCGTTGCTCCATGTTTCAGGTTGGCCGTATTCCCTTGCGATATTCGGTCGGAGAAGTCCACATGTGCTTGCGGAATAATTTGGCGACATGCTCACCGCTGAACAGGCCGCAGCGCCGTGCAATCTTGTCTACCGGCAGGTCGGTCTCGGTCAGTTGCTGGCGTACTGCTTCCAGGCGCAGGTTCAGCAGGAAGTCATGCGGCGTCTGTCCGGTTTCACGCTTGAACTGCCGCACAAAATTTCGCTCGCTCATGGAAACATAATTGGCGGCGTCGACGACGCTGATCGATTCCGCCAGATGCTCGACAAACCAGAGCGAGGCTTTGTGGATCTTGCTGGTCTTGACGGGAGCATTGGTTGGCGACGCTTGATTGACGGTCGGCGTATCGCGCCGACGCTGGCACACCACCAGGCTTTGCGCCACGCGCCGGGCGACCGTCGGACCGAGATCGTTTTCCAGCAAACGCAACGCCAGGTCGGTCGCCATGCCAACGTCGCAGGACGTGAAAATCCCGTCGTCTTCGCTGATCTGCGCTTCACGGTCTATCTTTATCAGAGGGAATTCGCGCGCCAGTTTGTCCAGTAGCGCCCAATGCGTGGTGGCGCGGCGATTATTCAGGAAACCTGCAGCGCCGATCACAAATACACCAGTGCAGATTGCAGCGATGCGGCGCACGCTGCCACGCATTTGCTGTAGCCATGCTATCAAGTCGGGATCGCGGTAAGCGTCGAAGTTTCCAGTGCCGCTAGCGATAAGCAGCGTGTCGAATTGGTGTTTGCCGACAGATGCCAGCGATGAGGTCATGATTTGCACTGAGGCCGACGACATGATCATGCCGCCAGAGATAGATAGAACTGAAACCGCGTAACGCGTGGTGCCAGGAAATACTGTCGAAATCAGCTTGTCGCCGATGCCGAAAACATCTGCAGCGCCTACTACGTCAGCTAGCACGACCCCTTCGAAAACGATAATCCCTATATGCCTGGTCGAGCTGGTGTCTGAGCTACTGTCGCCTATCACCTCAAGTGTCTTTACGCACTCGATATCCATGTGACTCTCCCCACACGCAATCTACCTTTTTGCATTGCCGGGACGCAATTTTTTATTGGTAAATTACTATGTTCCATTCTGCTACAAAATTTGATTTTGTCCAGCGAATGATTGTTAAATATAGTTAGTTCTGTGGCGTATCCACACATAATTTTTTACGGCAACAAAAAAATCATTTTAAAATTTCCTCTGCGCATTAGTGTTGATTTTCATCAAGCATTTAACTGCGTGCCAAACCATTCTCTCGCACCTGAACTAAAGCAATATTGCTCGCCGGATTGTCATCTCTAAACCTGTACTTGCGTTCAATTGGACGAACTGTAATGTTCGTGCATTCCCCTTTTGTCATCGAGCGCGTCTTGCAGGCGAGAATTTTCCAGGGTCAGTTCAGCCACGATCTGTTTTAGCTTGGCATTCTCTTCTTGCAGGCACTTCATATCGTGCGGATAGCCTTGCAGGCCACCGTATTGCTTCTTCCAGTTAAGGAAGGTGCGTTCGGTAATTCCTGCTTGCCTGATCACGTCGGCCAACGGCATGCCTAGCTCCTCCTGTTTGAGAGCGGCAGCAATTTGGTCGCTTGAGAATGGCGAACGCTTCATGGCATTCCCTCGCATTCTGGTGGTTAGCGATCTTTTAGTTCCGATAGATCGGGCAATTTATCCAAACCGAGCCGAGCACGTATTACGGGATCTTTGTATTGATCGCCGATGTTATTGATATTGTTTTGACCGATCACGCCGGTTGAAGATGCCGAAGGAGGAACCGGTGCTGCCGGTGCTGCTCCAGGTGCTGCGGCTCTTTCCATACCAGGGCAGGAGCGTCCGGTCGATTCAACTGCTTTGCGATTGGCTTCGCTTTGGCACAGCAAGGCAAGCGCTACATCGTTCAATCCCATTGCACGGAACTCTCTTGAGTCGAGTCGGCGTACGCAGGCCTGGTCGACCATGGTGGTGCCGCCGGTTGCGCCGAAACCTGTGAAGGACAAGCCGAACGATGCGGAACCCATGCAAGTGTCGGACAGCGTTGTGGTCAACGATGGCGCGACAATGTTAGGTACTGTCTTCACGGTATATGTGCCGCCGTAATCAACTGTGGCCTTGGTGTTGTTGGGGCTGCTGCCGGGATCGCCCGCGGCGCTGCTGGCGCCTGTTCCGGCTCCGGCTGTTGTTCCGCTGCCGCTTCCGGTTCCGGATGTCGAATTCGGCAGTGAGACGGAGACATTCACATTCGAATTGCCGCCTGTCCCTGTGGCTATTCCGCTACCGCCATTGGTGGCCGATGCGCCATATGTGCCTGAAATTTGATTTGAAGCAGTACCACCCGCAGCCGTACCGCCTGATGCCGATCCGCCTGTTCCACCCCCGCCGCCGACTGCGGTTGCGGTAGATGTGGATGAGCTATTGGGCGTCGTCTGCGCAAAGACTGGTAATGTGAAGGCTGAGGCTACCAGGATACCTATAAGTTTGCGTTTCATGGCTTCTCCATCTTAAAGATTGGTTTCACAAACGAGAGGGAAAAATTTCTTTTCCCCTCTCGCAACTCATCGGTAACCGAGCCGTTGCCTGTTGTTGTTATTAGTGGTTGCCGGCAAATGCTTTCGAAGAAGCATTGCCACCGTCGCCGCCACTACCTGCAGTTGCATTGCCAGATTTGCCGCCACCAGCGATAGCGACATTGCCTGCGGAACCAGCAGAGTTATAGCCGCCGGTATTGGCGCTTGCGTTGCCGGTATCCGATTGGGCTGTACCGCCACCAGCAAGTGCATTGCCGTTTGCAGCTTGGCCGCTACCAGTGGTGCTGCCCGAATGGGCATTGCCGCCGCCACTAAAGCCAAACAATGCAGCGCTATTGCCGCCGGTTGCGCCGCCGCCAGTAGTGCCGCCGGCTGAGGTGTTGCCGCCTGTGGCTTTGCCGCCGCCAGCTGCTGTCAGGTTGTTGCCGCTGTTGGCTGTACCGCCGTTAATGGTTTGGGTTGCATTGCCACCGGTTGATGTGCCGCCGGATGCTGTGCCGCCGGTTGCATTGCCTGATGTTGCCGATCCGCCTGCGCCGCCATTACCGCCAATTGACACCCCGACTGCAGTGCTGTTGGTGCTGCTTGTATGCGAAGACGGCCCCCAGGCAAATGCAGAGACGGCGAACAGTGACATTACGGATACGGCAATAATTTGCTTTTTCATTTCTGTTTCTCCTTGGAGTGGGGGCATCATTCACCAGAGTGTCTTGCCTGTGCGCCCCTAGCCACAAACAAGCGTTACCACGATGAGGTGCATGCCAGTAACGGTTGCGCCGCGAAGTTCTGTTTGAACAGAACCACCTTCCCTTGCGACAACAGACGTTGCGGATGCCTCATCAAGCCAAAACGAAAATGTCTGGTTTCGACAAGGTCGGGCGTGATCGGGCAATGATGTGAAGCGAGTGATCAACACCAGACTCATCGAGTGAGTACATTTGCGTTGATCTGATAATAGGATTGCAAAACGGAGTGTTAATGACAAAACCTTGTCTGGATCGGACACCTGAAATGGCCGATATGGATATTTTTTTTCCAAAATGGAGGATGTGAGCGCTAACAAAAAATGACAAAAATGACAGTACATTCACAGGGCCTCTCTGAAGCCTGCGGTGATTAATGGCGTACGGAAATCTTATTGGTATTAGCGGTTGTCCGTTTTTGACAAGAGATAAAAAGAACTTGTGTCTTTTTCGACTGTCACGGCCGTTAGTTGGCATGGTCGCCGGAATTTACTTCATCGTTATCGACGAGATGTGTGTTGGAGTCGTGTGAAAAATGGCGATGTGGAAGCCTGTGTCAGCGCTGCCTTTCTCTTTTACGCATCTTGCGGTTATCGGATATATTGCCGCATGAAAACAGAATTTCTGTTTGATGCTTATCGATGCTCATCGATGTTTCTCCGAATCTGAAAAGACCAGCCATGAACATTGCAGAATTATTTTTTCTCGCCGCCATCTGGGGGGCATCGTTTCTTTTCATGCGCGTCGGTACACCGGAATTCGGCCCGGTGCCGCTGATTGCCTTGCGGGTGGGAATAGCGGCGCTGGTGTTGTTGCCGGTGCTGCGGTCGGCTGCCGCCCGCGGCCATGTGCGCAGCAAGGCGTGGCCGCTGCTGGTGGTCGGTGTCACCAATTCGGCGCTGCCGTTTTCCTTGTTCGCGTACTCGACCTTGTATCTCAACGCTGGTTTCGATGCGATCCTGAATGCCACCGTGCCGCTGTGGACCGGCTTGATTGCTTTCGTCTGGTTGAAAACACCGATGAGCCGGCCGCAAGTCATCGGCATGCTGGTCGGCATGGCGGGGGTGGTCACCTTGGTGTCGGACAAGATCGGTAGCAGCATGCCAGGCGTGTGGCTGGCGATAGCTGCGGTACTGCTGGCTACGTTGTCCTACGGCTTTGCGATTAACTATTCGAAGACGCGGCTGGCAGGCGTGCCGCCCTTTGTCGTTGCGTGCGGTAGTCAGGTGGCGGCGACGATAGTGTTGCTGCCGCTGGCGATCCTGTATTGGCCCACGGCGCCGGTTTCGGCCACGGCCTGGTATTCGGTGTTGGCGTTAGGCGTGGTGTGTACCGGCATCGCCTACGTGATTTTCTATCGGTTGCTGGAGCATGTGGGTTCGGCCTATGCGGCCTCTGTGACATTTCTGATTCCTATTTTTGGCGTGATCTGGGGTGCGATTTTTTTAAAGGAAGAAGTCACTCCGACTATGGTGGCTGGTTGCCTGATCGTGCTGTTGGGCACGGCGTTGGCGACCGGGAAGCTTAATCTCTCGAGCTATCTCGGCGATAAGGCGGCGAAGTGAGTGATGAAATAAGCAGGGAACTAAAAGTAACAGGATAAGTGCGACCTTTCCACTGGCGGGAGCGCGCCATAGTGGACATATGCAACATTTCTATCGCCGGTGTGTCGTTTTCAGGGGTTCCGCCAGCATAAATGACCTGCTTCTATGGCATAATCAAGAGCTAAATTCACTGTTTTGCGCGCCTCGCAGCCGCCCTGGATCATGCTTAAAACGCTCTACGATAAACTTTGGGAATCTCACGTCGTCCATTCTGAACAGGACGGCACGGCGATTTTGTACATTGATCGACATCTTTTGCATGAGGTCACGAGCCCTCAGGCTTTCGAAGGGCTGAAGCTGGCCGGGCGCAAGCCTTGGCGGCTGCCGGCCAACCTGATGGTGGCCGACCATAACGTGCCTACCACCAGCCGCGCCAACGGCATTGCCGATCCAATCTCGCGCCTGCAGGTGGAAACTCTGGATGCAAATGCCAAGAGCTACGGCCTGACCTATTTCGGCATGAACGACCATCGTCAAGGCATCGTCCACGTGATCGGACCGGAGCAGGGCGCAACTTTGCCTGGCATGACCGTGGTCTGCGGCGATTCCCACACTTCGACCCACGGCGCGTTCGCTTGCCTGGCGCACGGCATCGGCACTTCCGAAGTCGAACATGTGCTTGCTACCCAGACCTTGCTGACAAAAAAATCCAAATCGATGCTGGTGCAGGTCGACGGCGTGATTCCTAGCGGCGTCACCGCCAAGGACATCGTGCTGGCTGTGATCGGCCGCATCGGCACCGCCGGCGGCACAGGCTATGCAATCGAATTCGCCGGTTCGGCGATTCGTGCGTTGTCGATGGAAGGCCGCATGACGGTTTGCAACATGGCGATTGAAGCCGGTGCGCGTGCCGGCATGATCGCGGTCGACGACACTACCATCAACTACGTCAAAGGCCGGCCGTTTTCGCCGGTCGGGCCGCATTGGGAGCGCGCCGTGACTTACTGGCGCACCTTGCATTCCGATCCGGGCGCCAAGTTCGACATGGTGGTTACCCTCAACGCAGCAGAGATCAAGCCGCAAGTGACTTGGGGCACCTCGCCTGAAATGGTGGTGGCGATTGATGGCCGCGTGCCTGATCCGGACAAGGAAAAAGACGCCACCAAGCGCGACGGCATGGAGAAGGCTTTGGCCTACATGGCGCTGAAACCGAATACCGCGATTGAAGACATCCGTATCGACAAGGTATTCATCGGCTCCTGCACCAACTCGCGGATTGAAGATTTGCGTGCCGCAGCGGCGGTAGTGCGCGGCAAGTTCCGTGCCTCCAACGTCAAGCTGGCGATGGTGGTGCCGGGTTCCGGCCTGGTCAAGGAACAAGCTGAACGCGAAGGACTGGACCGGATTTTCAAGGATGCCGGTTTCGAATGGCGCGAGCCGGGCTGTTCGATGTGCCTGGCCATGAACGCCGATCGCCTCGAACCGGGCGAGCGCTGCGCTTCCACCTCGAACCGCAACTTCGAAGGCCGGCAGGGCGCCGGCGGCCGTACTCACCTGGTCAGCCCGGCGATGGCTGCGGCTGCGGGTATCGCTGGCCATTTTGTTGATGTTCGTGCCCTGTAATTGGTACGCTAGTACGTTGATATGCTCTGAATAAAATATTTACCGAAGGACAAAGATGAAGAAAATAGTCACCTTATGTATTTTGCTGGTCAGCGCCTATGCATTGAGCGCTTGTAATACCTTCCACGGCTTTGGTAAAGATGTGGAACACGTCGGCGAGAAAATTCAAGGCAAATGATCCCCTCGCGCGGGCGAGGATGGCAGATTGGGCAGATTGGAATCAAGAAATGAATAAATTTACTGTACTGGATGGCTTGGTAGCGCCGCTGGATCGCGCTAATGTGGATACCGATGCGATTATTCCGAAGCAGTTCCTGAAGTCTATCCAGCGGACCGGTTTCGGCCCGAATTTGTTTGATGAATGGCGTTACCTGGATCATGGCGAACCGGGCATGGATAATTCGCGGCGTCCTTTGAACCCGGATTTCGTCCTGAATCAACAACGTTACCAGGGCGCGTCGATTTTGCTGACACGCAAGAATTTCGGCTGCGGTTCGTCGCGGGAGCACGCGCCGTGGGCGCTGGACCAGTACGGTTTCCGTGCAGTCATCGCGCCAAGTTTTGCCGATATCTTCTTCAATAACTGTTTCAAGAACGGCTTGTTGCCGCTGGTGCTGCCGGAAGCGCAAATCGATCGCCTGTTCGATGAAGTCAAGGCATTCCCGGGCTATCGCCTGATTATCGACCTGGAAAAGCAACTGGTCTGCACAGCCAGTGGCAGCCTGGCTTTCCCGTTTGAAGTCGGCGAGTTCCGCAAGTATTGCCTGTTGAACGGCCTTGACGATATCGGCCTGACCCTGCGCCAGTCCGACAAGATTCGCGACTTCGAAGAGCGCCATCTGGCTGCGCAGCCTTGGTTGAGTAACACCATTTAGGTAGCTGGGAAGCGGCTTGTCCAGCCCAATACTTATATCTGATCTGATCTGATCTGATACTGATATTTTTTTGAATTATTCAATCCAGGAAAAAATGAAAATAGCAATTTTGCCAGGTGATGGCATCGGTCCGGAAATCATCGAACAAGCAGTCAATGTGTTGAACGTGCTTGGCGAAAAATTTGAACTGGAATCGGCTCCGGTAGGCGGCGCCGGTTATGCGGCGCATGGTCATCCGCTGCCGGAAGGCACCCTGAAGCTGGCAAAGGAAGCCGATGCCATTTTGTTTGGCGCCGTAGGCGACTGGAAATACGATACCCTGGAGCGCTCATTGCGCCCGGAGCAAGCAATTCTCGGCCTGCGCAAGCACCTCGGCCTGTTCGCAAACCTGCGTCCGGCGATCATGTATCCGGAACTGGCGGGCGCCTCGACGTTGAAACCTGAGGTAGTGTCCGGACTGGATATCCTGATCATCCGCGAACTGACCGGCGACATTTATTTTGGCCAGCCGCGTGGTGTCCGCACCGCGCCGGATGGCGCTTTCAAAGGCGAGCGCGAAGGTTTCGACACCATGCGCTATGCCGAGCCGGAAATCCGTCGCATCGCGCACGTCGCTTTCCAGGCGGCGCAAAAGCGCGGCAAGCGCCTGACCAGTGTCGACAAAGCCAATGTGCTGGAGACTTTCCAGTTCTGGAGAGACATCGTCACTGAAGTCCATCAGGAGTATCCGGACGTTGCGCTGGATCACATGTATGTTGATAACGCCGCGATGCAACTGGTGCGTGCGCCGAAGAATTTCGACGTAGTGGTCACAGGCAACATGTTTGGCGATATCCTGTCGGATCAGGCTTCCATGCTGACCGGTTCGATCGGCATGCTGCCATCGGCTTCGCTGGACGCTAACAACAAGGGCCTGTACGAGCCGTCGCATGGTTCGGCGCCGGACATCGCCGGCAAAGGAATTGCCAATCCGTTGGCGACGATTCTTTCGGCTGCCATGATGTTGCGCTACTCGTTGAACAAGGCAGAGCAGGCCGATCGTATCGAAAATGCAGTCAAGAAAGTATTGGCGCAAGGTTTGCGTACTGCAGATATTTACGAAGCGGGCACGACCAAGGTCAGCACTGGTGAAATGGGTGCTGCGGTGGTGAAGGCGCTGGGGTAACTAGATTTGGCAGATGGGTCTGCCGTAATGTGAAGTGCGGGGCTTTTCCCGTTTATTGTTAGGGAATCATGATGAAACTGGTTGGTTTGGTCGGTTGGCGTGGCATGGTGGGTTCGGTCTTGTTGCAGCGTATGCAAGAAGAGGGCGATTTCGCCCATATCGAGCCGGTATTCTTTTCAACTTCAAATGCTGGCGGTAAAGCCCCGGCATTGGCGAAAAACGAAACAACGTTAAAAGACGCCACCGATATTGAAGCCTTGAAAAAATGCGACATCATTATTACGTGCCAGGGCGGCGACTACACCAGCGAGATTTTCCCGCAGTTGCGTGCTGCCGGCTGGAATGGCTACTGGATTGACGCTGCTTCGACGCTGCGCATGAAAGACGACGCCATCATCGTGCTGGATCCGGTCAATCTGGACGTGATCAAGGACGGTTTGAAGCGCGGTGTCAAGAACTACGTCGGCGGCAATTGCACGGTGTCATGCATGATGATGGGCCTGGGCGGTTTGTTCGAGCACGACATGATCGAATGGATGACCTCCATGACTTATCAGGCGGCATCGGGCGGCGGCGCGCAGCACATGCGCGAGCTGCTGACGCAGTTCGGCTCCATCAATGCTGAAGTCAAGGCGCTGCTGGACGACCCGAAATCGGCGATCCTGGAAATCGATCGCAAGGTGCTGGGCAAGCAGCACTCCATGTCGGCCGACGAAATCAAGCAGTTCGGCGTACCTCTGGGCGGCAACCTGATTCCCTGGATCGACAAGGATCTGGGCGAGGGCTTGTCAAAAGAAGAATGGAAAGCCGGCGCGGAAACCAACAAGATCCTTGGTCGCGGCGCAGGTTTCAGCAATGGCGGCAAGGTTATTCCGGTGGATGGCCTGTGCATCCGCATCGGCGCCATGCGCTGCCATTCCCAGGCCTTGACCATTAAATTGAAAAAAGATGTGCCGCTGGATGAAATCAATGACATCATCGCTAGCAATAACCAGTGGGTGAAGGTGGTGCCTAACGACAAAGAATCGTCGATGCGCGACCTGACGCCTGCTGCGGTGACCGGCAGCCTGACAATTCCTGTCGGTCGTTTGCGCAAATTGCAGATGGGTGGCGATTATTTGTCAGCATTTACGGTAGGTGACCAATTGTTGTGGGGCGCGGCTGAACCGTTGCGCCGCATGCTACGGATTGTTCTGGATACCTGACTTGTTACGGTAGTTGTGATATTGTTGCCGACTTGCAATATGGCCCGCTAAATATTTTCTTAAAGAAAGTCTTAGCGGGCTTGGCGTATCTGTCGGTGCTCTTTTAACCGTTACGCTGGTTAGCGTTGTGCTAAGTAAATGGCACCATCGTTTGCTAAGTGCCACACTAATGTCAATCTAGGTATTGATTTTTAAAAAAACTGGGTACAGTATTTGCTTTCAGCAAGATTTGTTTCCTAATACGTCAACGGACAGTCCTTCATGCCACACAACATGCACCTGAATTCTTCGAATAAATTTATTTCCACCGGTTTAAAGACCCTCACTGCAGCCGTGGTTTCCGCCATGCTGATGATTTCCAGTGCAGAGGCTGCCGGTCTGGGTAAATTAACCGTGCTGTCCTCGCTGGGACAACCGTTACGTGCAGAAATCGAGCTTACCTCGGTGAGCCAGGACGAAGCGGGTTCGCTAGTGGCGAAACTGGCTAGTCCGGAAACTTATCAGCAAGCCAATATCGATTTCAATCCGGCCTTGCTATCTTTGCAATTTGCCATCGATCAGCGCAATGGCCGCCGTTTTGTGCGGGTAACCTCGACCCAGCCTATCAATGAGCCGTTTGTCGACATGCTGATGGAGCTCGGCGGCACCAAGGCACGTCTGGTGCGCGAATATACTTTGCTGCTCGATCCTGCCGGCCAGCGCCAGGCACAGCCAGCGCAAATTGCCGCACCAGCTGCACCGCGCGCCACTGCAGCAACGGCCGCCGCCGCTGTCGCACCGCGTTCGGCGCCAATCCAGCAGGCCGCCCAGGCGCCGTCGTCAGCCGGTTCGACCATCTCCGATGCTACCCGTGCTGCCGCAGCCCGGGCAGTCGCCAGCGGTGCTAACGGCGCCACCGGCACTGCGGGCAAGCCAGTTGCTGCCACTGCCTCGAGCCCGGCCAAAGCCGCGGCCGCAGCGCCTGCAGGCGGCGATTATCATGTCAAGAAGGGCGATACGCTGGCACGCATTGCCAGCGAAAACCTGCCGGCCGGCATCTCGCTGGACCAAATGCTGGTCGCGCTATACCGTAGCAACGAAGGTGCGTTTGTCGGCAAGAACATGAATCGCCTGCGCTCGGGCCAGATCCTGTCGATTCCTAATGCTGACAGCGCAGGTAGCGTCAGTAAATCGGAAGCCAAGAACGTCGTAGTGGCGCAGTCCAAGGATTTCAAGAGCTATCGCAATACCCTGGCGGGGCTGGTTGAATCGGCCGCACCAAACGCAGCGGCTGAATCCAAACAAAGCAGCGGCGGCAAAATTACTGCCAAGGTGGAAGAGCAAGCCACTCCGGCGAGTGAGTCCAAGGACAAACTGAAATTGTCGCGTGGTTCTGCTGCAACTGCGGCCGGCGCAGCCGACGCCAAGGCTGCTGCCAACGCGGCGACGGAAGAGAAGATTGCACGAGAAAAAGCTGCCGCCGAGGCCGCTTCGCGCGTCAAGGAACTGGAAAAAAATGTCAGCGACCTGCAGAAAACGCTTGAGTTAAAGAACAAGAACCTGGCTGACCTGCAGAATCAGGCGGCCAGTGTGAAACCTGCTGCTCCTGCACCTGCTCCTGTTGCAGCTGCTCCGGCAGCTACAGCGGTAACGCCACCTCCTGCGGCTCCGGTAGCGCCGGCGCCAGCACCAGCGGCTGCTCCGGTTGTGGCTGCTTCGGCAGAAGCCGTTGCCGCAAGTTCGGCTCCTGCGCCGGCGGCAGTCGCCGCTGCTTCGGCAACCGACGCCAGCGCTACGCCAGCAGCTCCAGTGGCTGCGGCAGCACCTGCCAAAGCTCCGGCACCCGCTAAACCGAAGGTGGCTGTAACGCCTCCGGCAGAGCCAGGTTTCATTGAAAGCCTTACCGAAAATCCATTGTTGCTGCCGGTCGGCGGTGTCCTGGTGGCCTTGTTGGCCGGTCTCGGTTTGTTCCGTTACCGTCGCAACCGTGCGCGTGACCAGGCTTTCCTGGATAGCAGCGGCGCGCCGATGACCAATTCGGGCTTGAAGGGTAACTCCTTGTTCGGCTCGACTGGCGGTCAAAGCGTCGACACCAAGAACAGTATCTTCAATTCGAATTTCGTGCCGTCGGTCAGTCATCTGGATACCAATGTCGATCCGGTTGCCGAGGCGGACGTGTACATCGCTTACGGACGCGATGCGCAAGCCGAAGAAATCCTGAAAGAAGCGCTGCGCAATCAGCCAAGCCGCAACGCCATTCGCGTCAAGTTGCTGGAAATCTACGCGAATCGTAAAGATCCTCGCTCATTTGAAATCCTGGCCAGCGAGTTGTACAGCCTGACCCGTGGTGAAGGCGAAGATTGGCAGCAGGCGGCCGCTCTTGGTCTGAATGTCGATCCGGCCAACCCTTTGTACGGTGGCGGTAAGTTGCAGGAGCAGGTGATTGCCAAGGCCAATTCGATTACTGCGCCGACGCAACCGATGGACGGTCTCGATTTCAATTCCCTGACTGCACCTACCGAGCCGCAAGCTGCGCCGATTCCTGAACTGGTGCACCCTGCAGCCCCGGCAGAATTGCTGGCGCCGTTGACTGCAACGGAGCTGGGCAAGCATGGCGGCGCGCCTGCAGCACCGGTGCATGCAAACGATATGGATTTCGATCTGGAGGAACTCGGCAGCGAAGCATCCGCCAATCAGAACACGGTATTGCTGTCGCCTGTCCACGATGCCGGCAAATCCATGCTCGACGCACTCGATTTCGAACTGGACCATAAACCGGCCGCAGTAACGAAAGCCGTGGAAAAGATTGCGCCCGCACCGACCGCATTTGGCGCGCTGGAAATCCCTGTAGGCGGCCAGCCTTCGAATTACGAACCGGCCCATGCCCATATCGATATTCCAACGGAAACCAAACCAGCCAAAACACCGGCAGCACCTTCGTATGCGCAACATAGCGAACCTATGGTTGCACCGCTGGAATTTAACCTGGCCGGCATGAACCTGGATCTGGACAGCGCAGTTCATGCACATGCCCCGGCCCAGGCAGAAGGCGGCACATCTGCAGCTGTGGCGACTGACGTTGCCGTATCTGCCGCAGCCAATCCTGAAATGGCGACCAAGCTGGACCTGGCCGTTGCATACAAGGAAATCGGCGACAAGGAAGGTGCACGCGAACTGCTGGAAGAAGTATTGAAAGGCGGTAGCGCGGATCAGGTCGATGCAGCGAAGACGTTGCTGGCCAAGCTGTAACTGGCATGTAAGCTAGTACAATAACCGTAGCATTTTGCTTTTGACGGGCGCAGCGTTATGCTGGCGCCCGTTTTCCTTTTTAACAGGAGCTGGATTGAAACGTATCGTTCTCGGCGTGCAGTACGACGGCACACCTTGGCAAGGATGGCAGACCCAGCCTAACGGCAAGACCGTGCAGGATCGGCTGGAAGCGGCCTTGCAAAAATTCACGCAAGGCCCGATAGACACGATTTGTGCCGGCCGCACCGATTCGGGTGTGCATGCGCTTGAACAGGTGGTGCATTTTGATACGCCTTTGTCGCGCGACCTATCTTCCTGGGTGCGTGGTTTGAATGCCTTCCTGCCGTCATCGATCGCCGTGCGCTGGGCCCATGAGTTGCCAGGGTTACCTGCACCTGCTGAAGGAGACGTGGCGGATCACGGAGCCAGAGATCAGTTCCATGCACGCTTTAGCGCCACTGCCAGAACTTATCACTACCTGCTGTACAACAATCCGGTCCGCTCACCGCTGCTGGAGGGCAAGGCTGGATGGGTATTCCGGCCATTGGAGCTTGAGCTGATGCGTCAAGCTGCGGCGCATCTGGTTGGCACTCACGATTTTTCTGCGTTCCGTGCAGTGGAATGCCAGGCCAAGTCGCCGATACGCACCATGGAAGAACTTCGCATCGAGCAGCGAGGCGACCTGATCGTATTCAGCTTGCGCGCCAACGCCTTCCTGCATCATATGGTGCGCAATATCGTCGGTTCCCTGATCTATGTCGGCAACGGGAACAAGCCACCGGAATGGATTGCAGAGTTGCTGTCGCAGCGCGATCGCCGACTGTCCGCGCCGACTTTCATGCCGGACGGTTTGTATCTGGCGCAAGTGACCTATGATCAGAAATGGCAGTTGCCTCAGCAACCGGCTGGATTGATGCCTTGGTTATAGGTTTCCACGGTTGCGATATTAAATTATCATCATTTTACATATTGATATTTTTTTGACCAGATTAAACTAAAGTAAAGCCCATGAGCCACCGTACCCGAATCAAAATCTGCGGTTTGACCCGCGAGCAGGATGTACAAGCCGCCATCGCTGCTGGCGCGGACGCCCTTGGTTTTGTGTTCTACCCGAAGAGCCCGCGCTACGTCACCCCGAAGCGGGCCGCCGAGCTGATTGCCACGGTGCCGCCGTTCATCACCACGGTCGGCCTGTTTGTCAATGCCGAACCGGCGCAGTTGCAAGAGATAGTGGCGCAGGCGCCGGTATCGCTGCTGCAGTTCCATGGCGACGAAACCGTGCAGGACTGCGCCGCGCTGGCGGAATCGGTAAACCGGCCATTTATACGCGCCATGCGCATTGGTAGTGCTACTGTGGCCGCCGATTTGCTAGAATACGCTCAGGCGTATCGTTCCGGCAGCCGTTTGTTTGCCGGATTGCTGCTCGATACCCTGGTTGAAGCTTATGGCGGCAGTGGAAAGGTATTTGATTGGTCTCTCATCCCAAAAGAACTCGCGCCTCAGGTCGTTTTAAGTGGTGGCTTGAGGGTGCACAATGCGACTGACGCGGTAAAGCGCGTACGTCCCTTTGCGGTCGACATCAGCAGTGGCGTCGAGCAAGACAAGGGCATCAAGGACGCCGCCAAGATTCGCGCATTTATTGATGCGATACGGCAGGCGGACGCCGATCACGATCAGTTAGGTTAGAGAGATATACCATGAAAGAATTCACCCCCCTCGAGCAATATGCCGAGCGCCAGCCGCTCGCCAGTGCCTCATTGCATCAGAGCGCCCAGTACAACCTGCCTGACGCCAAAGGCCATTTCGGCATGTATGGCGGCAGCTTCGTATCGGAAACATTGACCCTGGCGCTGAGCGAGTTGCAACAGGCTTACGCCAAATATCAGAACGAGCCGCAATTCCTGGCTGAATTCCACAGCGAGCTGAAACACTATGTCGGCCGCCCCAGCCCGATTTACCACGCCAAGCGCTGGTCCGAGCAGA
>Ga0207048_10132_pt2 | contig 18105 bp, 15 predicted proteins | sample Alteio_BWMinCont_65_FD_153301 | JGI IMG/M metagenome (GOLD analysis project Ga0207048, IMG submission 153301) | Enriched cells from forest soil in Barre Woods Harvard Forest LTER site, Petersham, Massachusetts, United States -... | ecosystem: Environmental > Terrestrial > Soil > Temperate forest >...
CGATTCGCCCGAACGCGTTCGTCGTCGGCCATAACCATTACTTTATCGAAGAATCGGTCCACGATAGGCCTGAGCTTTGAAATCTCTATGAGAGCAGGTTCGTAGTTTCGTTTGATGCGCAGGGCATCAACCACCTCGGCTGTCCGCGGGATTTGAGCGGCTAGTTCTTTTTCCACCGGTTCCTGGAGGGCGTCCAGGTCGATCGCAGGCGCCACGCGACTTCTGGTTTCGCCTGCCTGACGGAGAATGTTCTTGATGCGCTTAAATGCTATCGAAATAGATTCGAAATCCGCAGATGGGCGCACTTTCGTGACCGCTTCAGAACGTGCGATTACGTCCACTACGTCGTCAGATCCCGCGGCCAGCACGGCATTCACCACGTCATATTTAAACCCGAGCACATCGCGGAGATAGAACTCCAGACGCTCGCGGAAGAAAGTCCGCACTGCAGCTGCGTAATCAACATCGCCTGAAAACTTTCGTTCCGCAGCCGATCCGCGATAGACTTCGCGCGCGTCAGCAAACAACTCAGTCAGGCTGAGCGGCAGCTTCTTTTCGGCAATCGTCTTCACAATTCCATTAGCTTGACGCCGCAACGCGAATGGGTCTTTCGATCCCGTGGGCTGCAACCCAAGCGCAAACATCCCGGCAATGCTATCTGCTTTGTCGGCGATCGAGAGAACTGCGCCCTCGATGGACCGCGGAACCGCGTCCTCCGTGGATTCCGGCTTGTAGTGGTCGTAAATTGCCTGCGCGATCGCCTGGCGGGTCGCATCGGGCATGCCGCTGTCGAGTTCCTGTACACGGGCGTACAGCCCGCCCACGATCCCTTGCAGTTCTGTAAATTCTTTCACCAGCTCAGTCGTGAGATCCGTTTTCGCCAACGATGCCGCCTTGTGCACGATGCCAGGACGAATTGGCATTCCGCTATAGCGGATGATTTCGCAGAGCCAACTAGATAAACGCTGCACCCGCTTCGTCTTTTCGTAGTAGGTGCCCAGGTCTTTCTGAAAAGTGACATTCTTGAGCCACGCTGTCCGCTCGCGCAGGGGATGCTTCTGATCGGTCTGCCAGAAAAACCGGGCATCGTTAAAGCGGGCTCGGAGCACGCGTTCGTGTCCATGACGAATGATGCCGCGCGGATCGCCATCGGTATTCAACACTGCGAGAAAATGGGGCAGCAGCTTGCCGCCCGCATCTTCGACTGCAAAATATTTCTGGTGATCGCGCATCACCGTGACCAGAACCTCCTCGGGCAATTCCAGGAACTCGCGGTCGAAACCTCCTAGAACCACCGAAGGAAACTCGGTGAGGTTGACGACGGTTTCCAGAAGAGTCCTGTCTTCGCGCCAACGCGCGCCGGGAATGGTGCGAGTGGCCGCGTCGAGCTCTTTGCGAATCTGCCCCTCGCGTTCGACGCGCCCCAGGACTTTGCCGGTGCGCAAAGCCTCAACATAGGCAGACCTGACACTTGAAACAAGAATCGGGCCTTCGGCGAGGATCCGATGACCTCGCGTCTCGTTCCCGGCGCGAACACCATCGAATTCGAGCGGGATCACGTCGCTGCCGAGCAAAGCTACGAGCCAACGAACCGGCCGCACAAATTTTTCGCTCGGCTTGCGCCAGTACATGTTCTTTGGCCAGTAAATCGAGTTGATCTCTTTGGGAAGTAATTCGGCTAGGACTTCAGCCGCCGGACGGCCCTTCTTTGTGATCTTCGCGGCCAGGTATTCGCCTTTGGAAGTGGTCACTCTCTCCAGTTGAGAAACATCGACTCCAGCCTTGCGCGCAAATGCATGGGCGGCTTGTGTGGGTTGTCCATCCTTGAAGGCCACGTTCGTGGAAGGCCCGGTTACTTGATCCGTGACATCGGGCTGAGCTACTGGAACGCCTTCTGCGAGAACCGACAGGCGACGAGGGGAATCGAGACTGAAAATTGTTCCGGTCGCGGACAGACGTTCCTGCGCCAGCAATTTTTGCACTCGCTCACGCAAATCGAGGGAAGCGGCATCGATCATCCGCGCCGGAATCTCTTCGCAACCGATTTCAAGCAGAAAGTCGGGCATCTATAAAACTTTCATTCAGGGCAAATCAATAACATTCGCGCCGGACAGCCGCGCTACACATTGACGGTCTCGTTTCTTGTTTTCGGTCTCTTATTTACAGGTTTTTCCTCTTCGGATGCCGTATCGCCTTGCTGCTGACCCACATATGCCCTCGCAATCCCGACCGCTAGCGCACGCACGCGAGCGATTACTCCTACTCGCTCAGTCACAGAAATTGCGCCACGAGCATCCAGAATGTTGAACAGGTGCGAGCACTTCAGGCACAGATCGTAAGCGGAAAGGACCGGGAAACGCTGCTTGCTCTGTAGCCGCCCATCACCAGTAATCTTCTCCTTGCTCAGCGCCGCATATTGATCAAGCAGCGATTTGCATTCTGCTTCATAGAGTTCGAAGTGCTTCCATGCTTTTTCGACATCGGCCGTCTCGAAGTTGTACACGGAAAACTGCTGCTCGTCCGCCAGCCGTACATCGCCATAGGTTGTTACCCGGCTGGTTTCAGGATCGCGTGCCCACACGATGTCGTAAATTGAATCCACATCCTGCAAGAATGCCGCGATCCGCTCCAAGCCGTAAGTCAACTCCGCAGATATGGGATCAAGATCCAACCCGCCACACTGTTGGAAATAAGTGAACTGGGTGATTTCCAGTCCGTCCAGCATGACCTGCCAGCCTACGCCCCAGGCGCTGAGTGTCGGAGCTTCCCAGTTGTCTTCCTCGAACTTGATATCGTGCTGGCGCAGATCAATCCCCATCGCGCCTAGGGATTCCAGATACAGTTCCTGCACATTCTCCGGCGGCGGTTTCAGAATCACTTGCAACTGAGTGTGCTTATAAAGACGATTTGGATTCTCCCCATACCGCCCATCGGCGGGCCGGCGGGAAGGCTGCACATAGGCGACTTTGTAGGGACTCGGTCCCAAGACGCGGAGAAACGTTTCGGGCGCCATGGTTCCTGCGCCGACCTCGACGTCGTAGGGCTGTTGCAGCACGCATCCCCGTTCCGCCCAGAAAGTCTGGAGCCGCAGGATGAGTTCCTGAAAAGTCAGCGGATTGGAGTTGGTCTGAGTCAAAGTGTGGTTATCGAGCACTTAGCTGTTGGCATTTGGCACTTAGTCTTGCATCCGAGCAATCGCCTGAACTGAACAAGAACTCCCAACGGCCAAGTGCCAAATGCTAAGTGCTGATCTTTTCCAGCATCCCTGCCGTTATCAGCCTCTTCTCCATGTGTCGTTGAAGAGCCTGCAGTAGAAACTTCCGCAGATCGGCAGCTTGCGCCTTGTGCCCCGGCACCGCCACAAAGCTCTCGACCGGTGCGCGTAGCATTCGGCTGGCTAGCGTCCGCGATTCCGCAGAAATCTCCGATGACGCCAGCCGCTTGTCATCGGCGCACATCAGCCCGTCGCTCAACGCATGAAAGAATGCCCTACTCCCATTCAGCGTTCTTCCGCAGACGATGCACTCGGAAAGCTCCGGCAGATAACCCATCAGCCGCGTCATCCACAGCTCGAAATAGGTGATCGGCATCCAAACATCGGCGCCGCGAAGCCCAGCCAGTACTGCAAGGGCAAGCCGGAATACATCATCGTTGGCTTCGCGATCCGGCAGCAACTCATCCAGCAACTCGGCCACGTGACCCAGTGCGACCGCGCGCGCGTAACTCACTTCAAACGCTAGAGGTGACTCCAGCACCTCACACGAATCCAGCCGCGCCAACTCCTGCCGCTCGCGATCCTCGTAATAAACTCGGACGTAAGTCAGCGGCTCTAACGCCCCGCCAAACCGTCGTCTGGACTTCATGGCCGAGCGGGCCACCCCACGCACCTTCCCCTCCAAGCGGGAGAAGAGCGTGACCAGCAGGTCGGCCTCGCGCAACGGATACGTCCGCAAAACAATCGCTTCCGACTCCTTCAGCGCCATGGAAGCTCAGCAGGTAATCTTCGATTGTAACGGAGCGGTGCTGAGATGGAAAGGCAGGGACCCGTGCCGTCGCCGCGACATACAACGAGGGTGATGGCATTGTTCGCACCCTACAATTCGATCACTCCAAAGGAAGAACATTGAAATAGGCAAGCCCCTCTTGAATCCCGCCGCACATTATATTGCCGTTATCTCCTAACAGATGGAGTTCCTCCCGCCGATAGAGCAATCATGAACGGCGACGCTCGTGCCCCACGTCCCACGCCCAGAAACATGAGAGTTGAACGATGAAGAAGCGACTCCTCACGATCTGCATGATTCTGAGCTGCTGCCTGAATGTGGGCTTTGCGCAGGGGATTCGAGGCAGTGTGAAACTCACTGGCAGGGCGGCTATCGTCAGCAGCGGGCATTCGGTCTCTCTCAGCTGGAATGCCAGCCTGGGCGCGACGAGTTATTGCATCTACCGGGGAACTACACAGGGTGGCCCATACATAAAGATAGCCTCGGGAATCGTTGGAACGAATTATGCCGATGTACAAGTAACTCATAATCGAACGCTTTACTACGTGGTCACAGCGGTCAGCAGCAGCAACGAGAGCGGCTACAGCAACGAGAATGTAGTCGTAATCCCTTAGAGATCCGGAGATGAAATGAAGAATTGTTTACTAGTCGTTGTGCTGAGTCTGCTGTCTGGAATTTCGTGGGCGCAATGCACCACGGGCACTCCAGGTACGAATTGTAGCGGACCGTTGAGCGTGCAGCCGCAGACCGGAAACAACACCCAATCGGCGATTACTTTGGTTGACCTTGGCCTACCCGCGCTAGCGCCAGCAGCGGGTCAATATACCCTGTCGATTGCCAGCGGCATGCTCGTAGAGTCGGACAATGGGAACAACTATCACTCCCTGGTGGGATCGCAAGGACCACAAGGAGCGACGGGACCAACCGGTCCTCAAGGAACGGCGGGAGCGACGGGGGCAGTCGGACCGCAAGGCACCGTCGGGCCGATTGGTCCGGCGGGAGCAACAGGAACCGCGGGGGTGGCCGGAGCGATTGGACCGCAGGGCGCGACAGGGACGGTTGGTCCAGCGGGAGCGACGGGAGCAGCCGGAACCACAGGGCCGATCGGTCCTCAAGGAACGACAGGCGCGGTCGGGCCGATTGGTCCGGCGGGAGCAACAGGAGCGACAGGGGCCTCGGGAGCGGTTGGTGTGACGGGAGCCGTCGGGCCGATCGGCCCGGCGGGTGCGACAGGGCCGGCTGGTCTGCAAGGCGCGGTCGGACCAGTTGGTCCGCAAGGAACCACGGGCGCGACAGGAACGACTGGAGCGATAGGACCAATTGGTCCGGCGGGAGCGGTCGGAGCTGTGGGACCCGCCGGAGCGACAGGTCCCGCTGGTCCACAGGGGCCTCCAGGAACTACGGCCGCCCCGTCCGACTACAGTTTCTATTATGGGACCGGGTACAAAGCGGGCGTGGGCACAGTTGAAGTCGGAGGCTCATCCGATCGCGATCAGATCGACATGTCCAATGCGACCTCAGTCCGGCTCGTGGTCACGATCGGCCCGTCGGCTCTGCCGAGCGGAAGCTATGCTCAAGCCGAGTACACGCCAGACGGAACGAACTGGTTCGCACTCTCGGGAGAAGCACCTGTGACAACGCCAAACGGCCTTTACTTGAGTACCTGGCAGGGTCTGCCGACTGGAGCGAACGGCGATTACGTGGTACGCATTGTGGTATTGAACGCTGGGACTGCCGCTCAGCAGATTGGACTCCGCCAATTGCATGTACAGTTCAAGTAGGGCGGGCTCTTTTCTCTCTCAACTATGAGAGCTTGTCGCGACGCACTGCTGTCGATTCCAACCTCAGACCACTATCTTCGCTTCTCCAAGTCCCAAGTCCTCGGTACACGTATCGGCGGAGAAAGCGCCTCAGCTGCCCGGTTGAGGGAGTAGATGGAGGCTCCATTTCCATGCTCGGTGTTCAAATCGGCTGAAAGACATCGGGCTGATCGAGAGCCGCTTTTTCCACACCCAGAATTGTTGCAGTCATTGCCCAGCGCGAGTATGCTGTAGACGCCAATGCGGATCGCTGGCGTAGCCTGTTTTTGACTGTGGACTCCTGTAGCTGTTTGATCGGAAGAACCCAATTGCTTCCGGTTGCGAAAGGATGGTCAGACTCATGCACAACACCCGGAGAGATTTCCTGAAGGTCACCACGCTGGGAGGCGCAGCGTTAACGTTGTTTGGGTTTGACCTCGCCCCGGCCTACGCGCAGCTTCGCCAACTCAAGATTGCCCGGGCGTCCGAAACGCGATCCACTTGTCCTTACTGCTCGGTAAGCTGCGGCGTCATTATTTATACGATCGGTGACAAGGCTAAGAACGTCACGCCCCAGGTGATTCACGTCGAAGGCGATCCCGACCATCCTATCAACCGTGGCACGCTGTGTCCGAAGGGAGCTTCGCTCGAGCAAGACATCCTCAACGAGCGCCGGCTCCTGAAGCCCCAGGTCCGGCGACCGGGTTCGGATCACTGGGAAGACATCGGCTGGGAACAAGCCATTGATGAGATCGGCCGCTGGGTGAAAAAGACGCGCGACAACACGTTCGTTGAGAAAGACGCGCAGGGTCGAACCGTAAATCGCTGCGAGAGCCTCGCGTGGATCGGCGGCTGCACCGACACCAATGAATTTAATTATCTGGTCGTCAAGACCATGCGAGGCATGGGTCTCACCTATATCGAAAACCAGGCCAGGGTTTGACACGGACCCACGGTCTCAAGTTTGGGACCAACATTTGGACGCGGGGCCATGACCAATGGCTGGGTCGACATCAAGAACACCGACATGATGTTGATCATGGGCGGGAACCCTGCCGAGAACCATCCCTGCGGCTTTAAGTGGGCCATCGAGGCGAAGCGTAATCGTAACGCCAAGATGATTGTGGTCGATCCGCGCTTCACGCGCACCGCGTCGACCTCCGATCTATTCCTTCAGATTCGCGCAGGCTCCGATATTGCGATGCTTGGTGGAATGGTTCGCTATGCCATCGAGAACAACCGCATCGCAAAAGATTACCTTGTCAACTACACAAACGCAGCTTTCATTGTGAAGGAAGGCTTCAAGCTGCCCGAAGATGGGCTGTACTCAGGTTTCGATCCTGCGACCAAAACCTACGACAAATCCACCTGGAACTATGAGGAAGTAGGAGGCGGCCACGCCGCCGCCACGCCGGCCGGGCCGGACAAGCCAGCTCCAACTCTTCCTCCGAACGTGGCTTACGATCTGACGTTGCAGCATCCGCGCTGCGTCTACCAGCTATTGAAGCAGCAATACTCGCGCTACACGCCGGAAATGGTTGAACGCATAACGGGCATCCAGAAAGATCAGTTTTTGAAAGCGGCTGACCTGTTTACTTCCGTCCGCAAAGACGGAGACTTGAAGAAGGTCGCAACGATCTTGTACGCGGTGGGCTGGACGCAGCATTCCTTCGGCACGCAAATCATCCGCACCGCTGCAATTTTGCAGTTGCTGCTCGGCAACGTGGGGCGCGCGGGCGGTGGCGTAAATGCGCTGCGCGGCCATTCCAACATTCAGGGCGCTACCGACATGGGCGGAGTGTTCGACAGCCTGCCGGGCTACCTGAAGGTTCCGAGTCCCGCTGATACCGCCCTCGCCGCCTATCTGAAGCGCATCACTCCCACTGCTTCCAAACCGGCGCCGTGGGATTCGTTTAACTATTGGTCGAACACGCCGAAGTTTGCCGTCTCCTACTTGAAGGCCCAGTTCGGGGATGCGGCCACGAAAGAAAATGATTTTGCATTCCACTACATGCCCAAGGTGGATCGCAACTATTCGTGGACCCAGATCTGGGACAACATGTACCGCGGCTCCGTGAAGGGAATGCTAGCTTTCGGCATGAACGGAGTAGCCATTGGGCCGGATTCGCAGAAAAACATTGACGCGCTGAAGAAAGCTGATTTCCTCGTTGTAGGTGAGATTTATCCCGATGAGACGAGCGAATTCTGGAAGTCTCCCGGAATTACTCCCGAGGAAATGAAGACCATCAACACAACCGTCTACCGGCTGGCTTGCGCTGGTTTTGCCGAGAAAGACGGATCGATGACCAACTCCGCGCGCTGGCTCCAGTGGAAAAACGTTGCTGTGCCGACCCCAGCCGAGTGCCGTCTCGATCAGGACATTGTCGCTGACATTTTTCTCAAGGTGCGGGAGCTCTACAAAAAGGAAGGCGGCAAATTCCCCGACCCAATCTTGAACCTGACGTGGTCTTACACGAATCCCCAGCCGTCGCTTGCCGAATTGGCAAAAGAGATCAATGGCAAAGCGCTCGCCGATCTCACCGATCCCAAAACGCAGCAAGTGATCAAGCGAGGACAGCAATTGCCAGGCTTCGCCTGGCTGAAAGACGATGGCACTACTTCCTGCGGCAACTGGATTTATTCCGGGTGCTGGACCGAGGCAGGCCCGCAGCTTGCGCGCCGGGGAACTGAAGATCCGTCGGGTCAGGGTATTTATCCCAACTGGGCTTGGTCCTGGCCGGCCAATCGCCGAGTTCTCTACAACCGCGCCTCCTGCGATCCCTCCGGAAAACCTTGGGATGCGGAAAGAAAACAGGTCTGGTGGAACGAATCGGCACAACTCTGGGTCGGCAACGATGTTCCCGACTTCAAGCCGGATTCTCATCCCAACGAACACATGGGCCCCTTCATCATGACGCCCGAAGGGACTGGCCGAATCTTCGCGCCGTTGGGGGCATTCGCCGATGGGCCTTTCCCTGAGCATTACGAGCCGATCGAGAGCCCGGTGCAGAATGCGTTTCACCCCAATCAATCCAATAATCCTGTGGTGAAGAAATTATCCACGCCAGCGGACAAGTACGCGACGCCAAGCGACGGATTTAACATCGTCTGCACGACGTACAGGCTTACCGAGCAGTACCACTATTGGACCAAAAAACAATCCCATGAACGTGCAACTCATTCCTGAGCCGTTCGTCGAGATTCCGGTCGAACTGGCGCAGGAGTTGGGGATTAAAGGCAACGACAAGGTGAAGGTGACCAGCGCCCGCAGTTACTACGTGGCAAAAGCTTTCGTCACCAAGCGCATCAAGCCAATGATGATTGATGGCAAGAAGGTTTATCAGATCGGTCTTCCCATTCATCAGGGCTATCGCGGAATTCAGGAAGATGCGGGCCGGGACGCGAGGACCCTCGCCAATCGTCTTAGTCCGACCGTGATCGATCCAAACGCGTACACCCCCGAATTCAAAGGATTTCTGGTCAAGCTAGAAAAAGCGTAAGGCAATGCTATGAGCCAGGCAACTTTGCAAATCGTCAAAATCTCGGGCCACGCCGGGCCGGCGCCAGGCGCTGGAGTTGAGCGGGCAGAGCAGGTCTGCAAGCTGGTGGACACCACGACTTGCATCGGCTGTAAGGCCTGCGAAGTGGCCTGTCTGGAATGGAACGGCTACACCTTCAGCGAGACTGTCTTTGACAACAGCTATCAGACCATGCCGGAGACGACGTGGAATTATTGGAACCTGATCAAGTTCAACGAGCACGAACGCGAGGACGGCAGCGTCACGCTTCTGATGCGTAAAGATCAGTGCATGCACTGCGCCGATCCGGGCTGCCTGGCGGCGTGTCCAGCGGACGGCGCTATCGTGCAATACTCCAACGGCATCGTAGATTTTCAGCAGGCGAACTGCATTGGTTGTGGATATTGCGTCAGCGGCTGTCCGTTCAACATCCCTAAATTTAATTCGGCCACAAAGAAGATGTTCAAGTGCACGCTGTGTTCGGATCGGGTGAGCGAGGGTCTGGAACCGGCCTGCATAAAGTCTTGCCCCACGGGTTGCCTGCATTTTGGCACGAAAGATGACATGAAGGACCTGGCCGAGACGCGAGCCAAGCAGCTCCGCGAGAACTTCGGTATCGAGAAGGCCGGTATTTATGATCCGCCGGGCGTGGGAGGAACGGGCGTGATCTACGTTCTCCACGATGTGACCAATCCCGAAGCGTATGGCGGATTGCCGAAAGACCCGCACATTCCCTGGGTGGTGAAGTTCTGGAAGGGACCAGCGAAGTGGATTGGGAACCTGGCCATGCTGGGCGGCATTCTGGGCGTGACTCTCCACTACTTCCGCTATGGTCCGAAGGAAGTTGATTCCGAGAAGCACGAAAACGGAGGACAGCCGTGAGTTCGCACGCCATTTCCTCGCAACGAACTACGGGCGAACCCGGAGAACGCATCCTCCGCTACACGCTGGTCGAGCGCGTTCATCACTGGATGGGCGCTCTGTTCTACGTCTATTGTTTGATCACCGGCCTGGCCTTCTGGTCCCCATACATGTTTTGGCTCGCGGCGCTGGTGGGCGGCGGACCAACTGCACGATTCTGGCATCCCTGGATTGGCCTCGCCTTCGCGGCATCTATGTTTTGGATGTACAAGATGTGGCGCGGCGATATGGCTACGACCGAAGCGGACTTGCGCTGGAAGAAGGCGGTCAAGCATTACATCGAGAACGACGACCAGAATCTTCCGCCCGAGGGTCGCTTCAACTGGGGACAGAAAGTGTTTTTCTGGCTGATGTTTTATGGCGTGATTTTGCTGGCGCTTTCGGGGCTTGGGCTGTGGTTCGTGGAATCGATCCCGTGGAGTTTGCACTGGCTCCGACTTCTGTGTGTCACCGTGCATGTTGTCGCCGCCCTCGCCACGATTGGCGGCTTCATCATTCACGTTTACATGGGAACGGCCATGATTCGCGGCGGATTTACTTCAATCATTCGCGGCGAAGTTTCGGTCGGTTGGGCGAAGACGCACCATCGCCTCTGGTACGAACAGGTCACCGGCAAGCTGCCCCCGCGGAAATGAAGCGATCCAAGTGGGATCAGCGTATTCAGCGTGCGGATGAATTGACATCCGCACATCCTTTCGCGGCCGAGGCGTTGCGCTTCTACAAAGGCATCGCCACCTTCCAGAAGGAACTCTACGCCCACGTCGACGCAGCGCGCGGGAATGGTTCAGGGAAAAAGGCTGCCGGCTTATTCAATGAAGATCTCAATCTCCCGCTGCTGTTGCCCAAGTTTCCCGAGTTCCTGTCCCGCGTGAGTGCTTTCAGCCCTCGTCCAGTTGCCGAGTCTGCTGCTAGGTTGAGGACTCAGCCGGCCGCCGCAGTTGAGGAGATGCTCGCCTTTCATTGGCGGAAATTATCAAATTCTCAACCCGCTCCCAGCGAAACCGAGACACTGCTCGCTTGGATATTTCTACAACCATACGCGGAATGTATTGCCGATCGCAGCGAGCACGTACCGGTTAACGACAGTCTTGCGCTCTGTCCTTTTTGTGGAGGAAAACCTCTAGTCGGCGTGCTGCGTCCGGAAGGAGACGGAGCAAAACGATTTCTGATTTGCGCGCTATGTTCGACGGACTGGGCGTTCCGGCGAATTCTATGTCCTTCGTGCGGCGAAGAAGCTGTAGAGAAGCTTGCTGTGTACACGGCAGCCGAGTTCAACCACGTGCGCGTCGAAGGGTGCGATACTTGCCAGCATTACATCAAGACCGTGGATCTCACGAAGAACGGCCTCGCGGTGCCGGTCGTCGACGAACTGGCAACCATCCCTCTCAACCTCTGGGCCCAGGAGCACGGATACGTGAAGCTAAAAACCAACTTGCTCGGAATCTAGCTTTCTCCCTACGGAGCGCGTGAGGCAAACCGGGCCTTTATCGTCTTGATCTCATACGGTTTGGTATGCACCGTGACGATGTCATCGTGTACAGCGAGTTCAGTAATCGATTTCTCCATCAGATCCGTTTCTGACGCCGCCTGCGCTCCTGCCGGAAGGTGAAGTTTAACGTCCACTGCTTTCCCATCCCACTCGTAGAAACGCAGAACGAGAGAGTCATCGTCCTCAGACTTCTTGACTGCGGTGAGCACAACGTTATCCGATTCAATCTTTACGAAAGAATATTCAGCCGGGAGCGTTCCATCGTGTTTCTGAGACTGGATAGCGATCGGCTTGTAATTTAATTCGTATCCGCGGCGCACGGTCTGAGCGTCCCGCCAGCTTCCGGCATGCGGATACAAGGAGTAAGTGAATTCGTGATGACCTTCGTCGGCGTGCGGATCGGGCCACTCCGGCGAGCGCAGCAGCGAGAGGCGGAGCACGTTGCCCTTCACGTCGTATCCGTACTTGCTGTCGTTGAGCAGGCTGAAGCCGCGTTTGGTATCAGAAAGATCGGCCCAGCGCTGCGCTGGGACTTCGAATTTAGCCTGTTCGGCTGGCGTGTTTCGGGTAGTTGGACGCTCGATCGAACCGTAGGGAATTTCAAAAGTGGCCTTGTCGCTGTGTGCGCTCAAAGGAAATGCAACTTTCAGCAGAATGTGCTTCTCGTGCCAGTCGACCTGCATCTTCACGTCGACTCGCGGCACGCCGGCGTACATTGTGATGTCTTGCACGAATGTAGAATTCTGGAAATGCTTCGTCACTCGGGTGATGGCCCGCAGTGGCCCACCCTCAACCAGCTTCACCTCGTCAGCTTTATCCAGATCCCAATGTTGTTTCTCGAAATCTGCATCGATGTTCCAGGCATCCCATTTCTGAGGTTTGTCGTAGAAGGCCTGCAAAAGGTTTCCGCAAACGGACGTCTTGGGGCCTCCTGTGTCAGTTTCCGAGGGAGCTAGCGCTTCTGTTTGATTTCGTAGATCGTAGAGGCTGGTGATGCATCCGGTTTGTGAGTCAATAGTGACCCGAATAGCATCGTTCTGCATCGTATCACCAGACGCCCTAACGGCTTGCATTAGACGGCCATTGTAGACGTCCGGTGCGTTCGTCGGCTTCGGGGTGGAGCGCACAAAATACGTCTTGTAGCCCATTGAGGGCGTGGCTGCGAGGATAAGTAAACGCGCCCGGTTCGTTGCAGAGTCCATCGTCAACAGCTGGGATTCAACCCGGTGGCCGGCGGCATCGATCACTTCAACATGTTGAGCTTGGCCGGGAAGTTGTACCTCCGCATCAATCACTTCCTCGCGCGGCCACGAAAGGGAATTGAGAACCACAACCGGCGCACCGTCTCCTTGGGTATTAATGTGAGCCAGAATCTCTTCGAGCGCACTATGCGTGAGCTCGCTGGCAGAACGGGCAACATCTTCCAAATTTCGCTTGGCGTCGAGATAGTTCACGGCAATTCCGGAACCGGGCATGACATCGTGGAAGTGATCGAAAAGCAGATTTTTCCAGGCGAGCTCGAACTGATCTTGTGCATACGGCCGGCCGAAGAGGGAAGCGACGGATGCATACTTCTCCGCGTCGAGCATCAGCTCTTCATCATGACGAATTCGCAGTTTGGTGTCCGCTTGCGACGTATACACGCCCCGGTGATATTCGAAATAGAGTTCGTCCTTCCAGGTAGGCACTTTGAGATTTGGGAGTTCCTGATTCAGGTCGGCGAAAAATCCCTTTGCGGTGCTGAAGTCAATCTTCGGAAAGACGGTGTTCGGATCCCGAAGGCGATTGGCCTGATCCAGCATGGTGCGAGTCGGGCCGCCGCCGTGGTCGCCGATTCCGTACAAGTAAAGCATCTGGGGCGAATCCGTGACTTTAGTCCCGTAAATCAGCGGGGCATAGAGCGACAGGTCTTTTGTCATCTGCTCAGGGTTGAAGTCGTTGGCGTATTCGTGCGGAAAATATGTCAGCAGACGACTCCCGTCGGGCGCTTCCCACCAGAATAGCCGGTAAGGGAATTTTGTATAGTCCGTGGCCCATAGCAGCTTGCTGGTCACGAAATAATCGATGCCGGATTTCTTGTAGATTTGGGGAAGCTGCCAGTTGTATCCAAACGAATCCGGATTCCAGCCGATCTTGATATCGGCGCCAAAGTTTTTATGAAAATATCGTTTGCCGACCAGGATCTGACGCACCAGCGATTCGCCGTCTGGCATGTTCAAGTCAGGTTCGACCCACATACCGCCGATGACCTCCCAGCGTCCCTCTTTCACCCTTTGCTTGATCTGCTCGAACATGTCCGGATATTTTTCCTGCATCCATTCATAAGTTCGTGCCGAGGACATGGTGAACTTGAAATCCGGATACTCGCGCATCAAATCCAGAACGCTCTGAAATGTGTTGCGCACGACTTCGACCGTTTCCGTCCACGGCCACAACCACGCCATGTCGATATGGGAGTTACCGACAGCGCGAACTGTGAACTGTTTCAACCACGGATTCAGTGATTGCAGTTTGTCTTGAGCCTGGCGAAGAGATGTATCGAAGCCCCTTTGGTCATTCTTGTCGAGCGGCGAAAAATCGATAGCTTTGACCGCCACATCGAGCTGCTGCTGGCGTTCCGCGCGACCCTCCTCATACGCCGCAATCATCGGACGCACCGCCAGGATCTCCACTCGCAGCATCGCTGGATCGGGCCGATTGGCAGGAGGTTCAATACTCAGCTGGGCGTGATGAAATTCAGTTTCAACATCGGGGGCGTCGATCCGCACCGCGACCAGAAACTTCTGCCCGGGTTGCGCGTTCTCCGTGAGCGGGATCGGCTGCTGCATGTCGTCGTCTCCGCGCGACACCAGCGATCCATTCGAGAACACTGCGATCGTGACCGGGCCCTTGTTGTTCCAATTGAAATCGAATCGGAAGTCTAATTTTGCGCGGGCGCCCTGCACTGCGTAACCATTGATCTTCTGCGGAATCTCGATCCAGCGCCGCAGCACACGGGACCCGGTCGACCACTTGTCCCCGACTTTTACAGTCTGCCAGCCGGAGTCGTCTAGAGACGGATCCTCAGGATGTGGTACGTCCGCGTGAAACCACCACTCGGGGAGCGGTACGGCGGTTAACGATTGCAGCCGATCCAAAGTTGCTTGATAGGGATCAGCCGTTTTCTGGGTCGACTGCTCGGCGGAAACAAACGTGACTGGTACGAACGCGAGAAGCGCGAACACGATCCATCGCTTCAATGGACATCCCTCCTTCATGGATTCGGACGGGTAGATAAATGAACGAACAGAGTACTCGCTCCGATTCCGTCTTACCAGTCTTTAGCGAGTTGGGCCCTAGCCGCCGGCAATCGCTCCTATGATAAGAAACGGTTCCGCCCCTGAGACGACGGCGTCAGGCAGCGGAGCATCCGGTGATTCGTGGGAGAGATCCTCCTCGCAGGCAAAGAACCTCAGGAACGGTCGGCGCTGTTGGGTGTCGTGCTCGCGGATGGTTCCGCGCAGCATGGGATAGCGTGCTTCGAGCGTGTCGAGGACCGAGCGCTGTGTGATGGGACCGTCGACCTCGATCGAGACCTCGGCGCCAACGTGCGCCAGCGTTCGCAGGTGTTGCGGAAGTATGACGCGGATCATGATGGCTTGATCATTTCAGCGTCTGAACCTCGACCGAAAGCACCGCCGGGAGATCACGGACAATGGGAGCCCAACTATCCCCGGCATCAGCCGACGCGTACACTTGGCCGCCGCTGGTACCGAAATATATGCCGCATTTGTCGAGCGAGTCGACGGCCATGGCATCGCGCAAAACATTCACATAGCAGTCTTTTTGGGGCAGGCCTTTCGTGAGCGCTTCCCATTCATTTCCGCCGGTGCGGCTGCGGTAGACTCGCAGCTTGCCCTCGTGCACGAAGTGTTCCGAGTCGCTTTTGATGGGGACAACGTAAATCGTCTCTGGCTCGTGCGCGTGAACGTCAATCGCGAAGCCGAAGTCGGTTGGCAGATTTCCGCTGACCTCGTGCCACGAGTCGCCTGCGTTGTCGCTGCGCATCACGTCCCAGTGCTTCTGCATGAAGAGCACGCCCGGCCGCGATGGGTTCATCGCGATGTGGTGAACACAATGCCCGACCTCGGCATCCTGGTCGGGGATGTATTGGGAACGCAGGCCGCGGTTGATCGGCTTCCAACTCTTGCCGCCGTCGTCGGTGCGAAATGCGCCCGCCGCCGAAATAGCGATCCACATTCGCTGCGGATTCTTGGGATCGAGAATGATGGTGTGCAGACACATGCCGCCCGCGCCTGGCTGCCACTTGGGGCCGGTGCCGTGGCCGCGGAGGCCGGGGAGTTCGTGCCAGTTCTGGCCGCCGTCGGTCGACTGGAAAATGGCGGCATCTTCCACGCCGGCGTAAACTGCGTTGGCATCAGTCAGCGACGGCTCCAGGTGCCACACTCGCTTGAACTCCCATGGATGTTGCGTGCCGTCATACCACTGATGCGTGGTGAGCGGCTTGGCGGCCGCGTCGTATGCGAACTTGTTGCTTTCGCTCTGTGGAGGACCAGGCGTAGCGGGCTGGCCGGCGGGCGTTCCCGGTTGGTGCCAGGTTTTGCCGCCGTCGTCGGAGCGCTGAATGATCTGCCCGAACCATCCGCTTGTCTGGGAGGCATAAATTCGATTCGGGTCGACCGGGGAACCCTTCATGTGGTAAATCTCCCACCCTGCAAAGTGCGGGCCACTAACGTCCCATTTCTCACGCTTACCGTCTGAACTGAGAATAAAAGCGCCCTTGTGTGTCCCAACCAGAACTCGAACATTACTCATGCGTCGCTCCGTTTCAGTGATTTGGAATTCGTTCGTTCCTCATCCGCTTTCCTGCACAATATCGTTCCGAACTAGGCGGTCTGCCCGCAGTTGATCATCCACGGGATGCCGAATTGATCCACGAGCATACCAAATCGCACCGCCCAAAATGTCTCCTGGAGCGGCATTTGCACTGTCCCATTTTCTGCGAGTGCGCTGAATACACGTTCCGCTTCTGCCGCATCCTTCGGATCAAGCTTCACCGAGAAGCCCGCGGGTTTCTGATAGTGATCCGGCGGGCAGTCAGCTCCCTGCAATAGCCGGTCGCCGACCTGCAGGCTGGCATGAAGGATCTTCTTGCGCCAATCGCCGGGGACATCGTTCGCCACTGGAGTGCCCTCGTGCGGCATCATGAACGTGATTTTAGCGCCCAGACACTTCTCATAAAACTTGAATGCAGCCTCGCATTGCCCGTTGAAAGTCAAATAAGGATTCATTTGCATAGCGACCTCCTTTACTCAACCCGCGGTTGATGAAATGCCAGTGGGATTCCACCTTTCGTGTTCGAAGGGTGGAATCCCACTCAATCGCGAATCCGTCCTCAAGCCGCTTTTGCAGGTTGCGGACGCATTTGCTTCATGAACTCGCGCATTTTGGCGAGGTGACCGGGCGAGCGCTTGTCCATCCAGACCTCAAAGCGCTGCGCGGCCTTTTCCAGATGCGCAAGGAACTGCTTATTCGCCCATTGTTCTCGTCCTTCCGCGATCGTTGGCCTGATCCGTTCCCAGACGCCGAAGAATTCACCGCTGGTTTCGAAGAACAGGTCCTCGTGAAGCAGACCATAGTTCAGCAAAGCGCAGGTCTGTTCCCAATAGCTGACGACCATCATGAAGTTGGTGCCGCCTTCTGTCCCCGGCGCGGTGACTCGCATGGCGTCGTTCCAGTTGTCTGCGAAGTAATTCTTGAAGAACCAGTCTCGGGCTTGCCGAAGCCGGGCTTCGCGGCGCTCTTCAAAGACCTGCAAGTGAAGTTGTGCTTGTTCGTGTGTGGGTTTTGTTTCCATGATCTTCGTCTCCTTAATTATTAGTTTTGTTCTTCTTGTTTTACGAATTGACTGCCGAGAGGTGCAGCTTTCGGATCTCCTCACGATGTTCTTGTTTCACGGCCGTAAGCTTCTTTCAACCGCTGAATATCGATTTTATTCATTTGAAGCATTGCTTGCATGACTCTCTGCGACTTCTTGGGGTCCTTGTCGCCCAGCATTTCGCCCAAGGCCTTCGGAATAATCTGCCAGGACAAGCCATACTTGTCTTTCAGCCAACCGCATCTTTGTGGTGTGCCCCCACCTGCGGTGAGCTTTTCCCACAGCTCATCGACTTCCTCCTGGGTTTCGCAGTTGACGAAAAATGAGATGGCCTCCGTGAACTTGAAAAGCGGGCCTCCGTTGAGTGCGAAAAAGTCTTGTCCGTCAAGTTGGAATGTGGCGGACATTACCGTTCCCTTCGGTCCCGGCCCTGCGTCCCCATAGCGGGTAACATTTCCAACCTTTGAATTCTTGAAGATCGAAACGTAGAAATTCA
>Ga0207048_10223_pt2 | contig 18086 bp, 20 predicted proteins | sample Alteio_BWMinCont_65_FD_153301 | JGI IMG/M metagenome (GOLD analysis project Ga0207048, IMG submission 153301) | Enriched cells from forest soil in Barre Woods Harvard Forest LTER site, Petersham, Massachusetts, United States -... | ecosystem: Environmental > Terrestrial > Soil > Temperate forest >...
GATCATACAGTCGGTGAGGTTTTGCTGGCGAAGTGGCGTGCCTTGAGGTGCCGATGGGAACTACTCGCCCAGCGGACTCGACAAGATGATTCCTGCCATGCGGACGAACATATGCAGGCGGGAACGATGGCGCTGTATACGGTGCTGCCGTAGGCGGCGGCTAGGATTCAAAGGACGAAGCAGATTCCCTTCGGGAATGACAAGCAAAAGGGGGAGGGCTAGCTGGCAGAGGGGGAGTCGTAGTCGTCGGCGGTGATGGTTTGGAGGCCGGAGGGTTTCTGATCGATGAGCAGGACGGTGTGGACCGAGGTGGCGGGGTAGCTGACCTGGCTGCCAGTGAAGGTCGGGGTGGTAGCGCTGGGGACCGCTCCGGTGGGGAAGGCGAGGATGGAATAGGTGCCACTGGGCGCGTTGATGTAGCCGGTGTTCGAGCCAAATCCGACGCCGGTGGCGACGGGGGAAGCTCCGGAGAGCGAGAAGCCGGGGGGCAGCAGATAGATATCGACGGCGCCGCCGCGGGTAGCCTGTCCGAGGAAGCGGAGGGCGGTCTGGCCGGTTGGCGCAGGCGCGGACTGGTCCTTGAGCACCGTCATCTGGAGGTTGGCGGCGATGTTGCCCGCGAGGATTGTGTACTGTCCATTGGTGGCGAAGGTTCCGCGAATGGCGGCTAGTTGCTGCTGAGTGCCTGCGGTGAAGGCGGCGTGAGTGTAGGCTCCGGGGGCGACGGGGATGTAGGAACTGACGGTGCCGAAGCCGATGTTATATAGACCGGCTTGCGAATTCTGATAGATGTCGAGGGCGGGTGCGTCGGGGGAGGCGTCGATGACGCGGACCTGGGAGAGCTGGGGCGTGCCGGCCATGCTCTGGCAGCCGGCGAGGCCTGCGGCGAGGATGGCGAGAGCCGTGAGCCGGGCGGTGCGGGTCGCGAGATGGAGGCGGTTGAAGAGCATAGGCCGAGATCGTCACGACTTGCGCCAAAGCGACGACTATCACAACTCTAGCCGATTTTTGGGATGCGAGGGGCTGAAAGCAGCGAAAGTGACCCAAAAGTGACACAACAGTGACATTGGTGGGGCGCGGGCAATCGCTCATTGAATTCGACTGGAGAGAAGAGTGGATTGCGGCGAGGTCGGTGTGGCAACGGCATCTGGCGGCCGGGTTGGGGTGGCGTCGATCATATCGGCGGTGAAGACCTGGAAGCAGCTTCGGCCACATTCCTTTGCGCGGTACATGGCGGCGTCCACACGCTTGAGCAGAGTTTCCGCGTCGACGACCTCATCGGAGATGGTGCAGACGCCGACGCTGGCTGAGATGGGCAGTTGCAGTTTGTCGATGCGAACTGGTTCTGAGAGGGAAGCGACGATCTTTTCCGCGATCCGCTCCGCGTGGCTGGGGTCTTCCAGGTCGTTGAGCAGGACGACGAACTCGTCACCGCCCATGCGGGCGACGCTGTCAGTCTTGCGGATGGCGGCGCGAAGACGCTCGGCGGTGATCCGAAGGACGCGGTCGCCGATGCCATGGCCGAGGGAATCGTTGATCTGCTTGAACTTGTCGAGGTCGAGCATCAGCAGTCCGATGCTCTTGTGGAATCGTTGGGCGCGGTCGAGTGCGGTTTGCAGGCGGTCGTGGAGAAGGACTCTGGTCGGAAGGCCAGTCAGCGCGTCGTGGTGAGCCATGTGGCGGTAGAGTTCGCGGCTGCGGCGGAGTTCGCGAGTTTGCTGTTCGACGCGGTGACGGAGGATGAAGGCCCAGACGAATCCAGTGATGGTGATCATCATGCTGACGAGCAGGGCGAGGCCGACGCGTTGGGTGGTCCACCAGGAAGGAGCGTGGAGGACGACGGCGTCCTGGGGGGAACGCAGCAGGATCCAGAAGCGCGAGGCCTGGGTCGCACCGTAGCCCTCGAGCGTGCCATGCGCGTCGATCTGAGTGGAACAGACCCCGGTGATGCGAAGAGTGCTTCCCACACGAATATTGGAGAGGGCGGCGGATGAGAGGGCGGCGGGGAGGACGGCACGGAAGATGGATTTACCGGAGGTGAGGATGAGGACAGTGTCGGCTGACTCTAGATCCTGGCCGATGAGTTGGCCTTCGATTTGAACGAGTGCGGAGTCGAGGCTTCCCTGGAGGGCCTGCGCGTCTGTAATAGAGACGGGGGAGACCGGACGACTTCCCGGACTAGGCCTAAAGACGGCATCGGACAGGCTTGGGTTGAATCCGTCGAGGAGGGTGAATCCTGCGATATCCACGAGCGAGCCGGCGGCAATGGGGGTGGTCTGGGAGGTTTGCGCGCAAAGCGGCTCGGTCCCGTCGTCGACGCAAAGGGTTCTGCCGGGCCAGTATGTAGTGACCGCGCCGCGGATGTGGATGCGGTGGGGCCACACGGCGGCCGAACTGAAGCGCATAAGGCTGTTGATCGGCTGCACCGGCAGAGAGAAGACGTCGAGCGGCCCGGGAGCTCGGGCGGTGACTGTTTCCAGGCCGGGGAAGAACAGGCGTGCGCCGGTCAATTGACGGTTGGAGTTGAACATTGGGGCGGCATTGCCGCGGAGATGAACCCACGCGTCCACAAGATGTTGGTAATCGACGCCAGGGCGCCGGACGGTGGTGGCGCCGATGGTGCCACCGGTCATGGCGATTCGCAGAGTGACGTGGGTGGCGGACTCGGAGACGGAATGGACGACGCCCTCTATCTCGACCCACTGGCCGTCTTCGCTGCCCGTGAGGATTTCTGAGAGTGCGACGGATTTGGCGTGGATGGGAATGTGCGACTTGCTGATGACGGTGATGTGGGGCTGATCGAGGATGGGTGCGAAGTCGCCCGGTGCGCTGATGCCGGAGACATCGACGAGTGTGCCGGGGAGAGGTGCTTGGCCAGGCCAGACTATTCCACGGGGAACGGCCGCGTATATGCCGCCGGTGGAGTCGTGAAGGAAGAGCGCGATGCGTCGCGAGTCGACGTAGGGGTCGTAATAGGTGACGACGGCGCGGACATGGATGGGATAGCCTCGGCGCGCCTCGTCGGCAGCGAGACTGTGGGCCTGATGCAGAGAGGTGAGGGTGCGCAGAGCTGCAGGTTCACGGGTGTTCAGCGAAGACGGTTCTTGTTTAGCCGGACTTTGCGCAAGTGCGGAGGATGCAGTCAACGCGAACGTGAGTGCAACAAGGATCATACGTCGTCGCGGGATGTGGACCTGATGCGGCACTTAAGCATCATCGGCGGGTTTGCGGCAAATAGTTATCCCACGTTGGTTGGAGGGACTAGCCGAGATATGGGTCGTACCCGACGGACGCTGAGGCTGGCTTGGAGCGTTCAGGAGCAACCACTGACACACACCACCTACGCCGGGGATGGGCGGGCCGTAGAAGCCGGCGTATTTCGGGTCGAACTGATCGTTGGCGAGGCCCTTCCATGGGGTAGGCGAAGGTGTGGTACTCGTGCCTCCCTCTACACCAACAGGAAGACTGCTCTATCGGGCGGATGACTTGTTCAGGGCTGCGGCGGCGCGTACGAGCGTCTTGAAGGCAGCGTCATCTATTTCCTCACCCTCATGGAAATCGATAGCGCGCCTGGTGTTGCCTTCAAGGCTGGAGTTGAACAGTCGTGAAGGGTCGTTGAGCGAAGCGCCTTTGGCGAAAGTCACCTTCACGGCGCTCTTGTACGTCTCGCCGGTGCAGATCATTCCGTCGTGATACCAAACGGGAACGCCCCTCCACTTCCACTCCTCGACCACCTCAGGGATAGCCTGTTTGATGAGGGCGCGGAGATGGGCGAGCGTCTTGCCTCTCCAGTCGGCGAGTTCCTTGATCCTCGCGTCGATCAGCCGGGAAGGGGATTCGCTCCTGGTGGTGGCGCTCGTTTTCAAAGTCATTGTTTTCATGGTTAGTCCAACCTCCTAACTTCCGTTTTCAAGATTGATGGCCTTACTCGGTAAGAGACTCAGGGTTGATAGGCCATGTTCGCTGCTCTCGTGTTTGTAGCGGCCTGCCGTTTGTCGCTGGAAATAGGATGCCGATGGTACGGCTTTGGGGTCGCATCGCCCAGGATGCCACAGCAAGGACAGCAACGACGAGAGGGGCGAGGATGTGAAAGGCGCCCCCGCCGACCGCTGCGGAGGATGCGGCCGCGCCGGTCAGGTCAAAGAAGATGCCGGCATACGCCCATTCCTTGAGCCGCGGAAAACGCGGCACGAGTATGGCAATGGCTCCAGCCGTCTTCCAAAACCCCAGGATAGTCACAAAGTACGGCGGGTAGCCAAGGACGCGCACAAAGCCATCCACAACACCCGGCACATGCGCCAACTGAGCGACGCCACCGCTCATCGAAAACGCTACTAGTACGGTCGTAGTCCAATAGGCAATGATTTTTGCTTTCATGGTCGAGTCTCCTTTTCGATACCGACGTTATTGCAGCCCGGCGACGACCCGCTCCAGGTTTCCGATGAACCCTTGCCAGCCGTAGGTTGCACCCTTGTAGGCGGCATTCTCTTCCGACCGGAAACCGGAGTGCTCCATGCGCAGGTGGGTTCCCGTGTTCGTGGGGCAGAGAGTCCAAGTCACGACACTCTCGAGACCATAGGCCGCCCACGTGTAAGACAGCGTTTGGTTCGGCTCGACCGCCATGACCTGACAATCGACAGCGCCCCAGTCTGCGCGAAGGTTGAACCGGTGGCCCACGACCGGCTGGAAATCATTCTTCATCAGCCACTCCTCGATCAGCGGGCCTTCTGTGAGGGCGCGCCAGACTTTTTCCGGCGGGTGGGGGAGGTCGCGTTCGACGACGACGGTGCGAGTGTTGGCGGCGGGATTGGTCATTTGTCCATCCTATTCAGCAGGTTTTCGAGGCGATCGATGTGGTCGCGCCAGAAGGCGCCATAGAAGCTCATCCAGTCGATGAGCGGAGTGAGGGCTTGCGGTTGGGCACTGTAATGGGTCTCGCGTCCCTCGCGCCGGTGGCGCACGAGCTTTGCGCGTTTGAGTACGACCAGATGCTTGGAGACTGCCGGCTGCGAGACGCCGGCGCGGTCGGTCAGGGAGTGCACGGTCTGCTCGCCGTCGCGTGTGAGTCGCTCGAAGATGGCCCGGCGGGTGGGGTCGGCGAGAGCCTTGAAGAGATGGTTTGCGGCGGCTGGCATGACGAAACCATAGCCAATTGGTTATGGATTGTCAAGTGAAAATATGCGGTGTGTCGCTGGCGAGGTTATGCGCTAGTCTTGGAGCGCTTCCTGTTTGCACAGCAGAGATTCTTCAGGAGAGTTGCGATGAGTGTTTTGTTTGGATTACGCGGCAGGATTTTGGCTGCGGCGATGTTGATTGGTTGCGTGGTGGGCGGGTTGGTTGCTCGGCCGGTTGCGGCCCAGACGGCACCGCAGCAGACGATTGCTGAGAAGATTGCGGCGTCGAAGGATCTGCTCGACATTAATACGGCGACGGCGGCGCAGTTGAAGGCGCTGCCGGGGATGGGGGATGCGTATGTGCAGCGGATTGTCGCCGGGCGGCCTTACACGGCGAAGAATCAGTTGACGACGCGTGGGATACTTCCGGCTGCGGCTTACGAACAGATCAAGGCGCTGATTGTCGCGCACCGGGTGAAGAAGTCGTGAGCCGCCTTCGGAGAATTAGGCGCTGCCGTAGCGGAGTGATCGCTGTCACTGTGATGCGAATTCGATGCTCCTATAATCCAGCGGTCTGGGCTCCGGGTGTTTATCCTGTCGTGTTACCGAGGACGGGATGGATCGAGGCGTAATGAATCGTGCTCTGCTGCGTAGTCGTGTCTTGACGTTGGTTGCACGCGGGCGGCGGATTTTGCTGATGATGCCACTTGCCGCGGTGATTGGTTGCGGTTCAGGTTTAACGCCGCCTGCGTCGACGGGGCCGTATCTAAACCTGAATGGCAACTGGGAGGCGATTGGGACTTCAGGGATTCCGCCTGCTCTCACGACTCCGATTGCTGCTTTCATGGGCGCGCTGCAGTCGTCCGGAGGGGTGGTTACGGGAACGCTTCGCGCTTTCGACGCCAGCAACTTCTTGAATCCATGCGTTCCCTTTACGCAGGGTCTTCCTGTGACCGGGACGCTGAGTTCGGGCGGCAACCTAGTGCTGACGGTGCCGATTTCGGGCGGTACAGCGACCCTCACGGCGACGCTCGGCTCGACGCTTCAGACCTTTGCCACGGGCACATGGCAGATCGTCGGCGGGGATTGCGCCATGCCTTCTACTTCGATGGCGATTACTCAGTTCGCACCGGTCACCGGCACCTATGTTGGCACACTGACTAGTAGTCTCGGCAGCCCGACCGTCTCGTCTACGATCACGGCGGTACTGACGCAGTCTGCCACGCCAGATGCGGAGGGCCAGTTTCCGCTGACCGGGACGGTGACGTCTACCGGTGTCTGCGCTGGAACCGGGCCACTGGTGCCGGAGCTTGTTTCCGGCAATGGAATCTTCACTGTTCCCGGTGGCATGGGGTTTCCCGGTTCTAGCGTCTCGGGCGCGTTCCTGCCAAGTGGGGCGACAATTCAGGTCGCCGTCGTTGGGTTCTACGATCTGAACTGCCTGTTGGTTCCATCTTTGGACGGTACGCTGACGAAGCAGTGAGGGATTGGGGCGTGCTCGCGTTGACAAAGGGGTTGGGCGGAAGGTAGCCTTACACCAGATGAGTTTTTCGACGCAGCATCGCGGGCACCACCATCATCATGCGCAAAGCGTGTTGGCGGCTGTGTCCGGTGCGGCGAGATAACGAAACTCACCCAAGGATTCGAAGGCCCGCTGACGCGCACACCGCGAGCGGGCCTTTTTGCTGCGCGCGGATGGATACGGACTCGGGTTCGGGCCACGCAACTATATATAGATAGCCAAAAGAAAGATTTCGAAGGAGAGACATGATGGATGCAGTGAAAGATGCACCAGCAATCGATTTTGCCAAGATGGACGGCCTCGTCCCGGGCATTGTGCAGGACGCGAAGACGGGCGAGATGCTGATGCTCGGATTTCTCAACGAGACGAGCTACCAGAAGACGCTGGAGTCAGGCTATGTGACGTTCTGGAGCAGGACGCGGCAGAAGCTGTGGATGAAGGGCGAGACCAGTGGCAACCGGTTGCGCGTGATCAGCGCGGCGACCGACTGCGATAACGATGCGCTGCTGTTTACGGTGAAGGTTGAGGGCGATGGCCTGGTTTGCCACGAGGGCACGGTGAGTTGCTTCACGAAACCAATTACGGTTACAAAAGCCGCGGGGAGCAACTAATGGCGACGAAATTGAAGTTGGGAATCCCGAAGGGTAGTTTGCAGGATGCGACGATCGCATTGTTCGAGCGTGCGGGCTGGCGGATATCGGCGAGCGGGCGCAGCTACTTCCCCGGAATCGACGATGACGAGATCGAGTGCATGCTGGTGCGCGCGCAGGAGATGGCTCGCTACGTGGAAAAGGGCGCACTGGATGCAGGCTTGACCGGCAATGACTGGGTGCAGGAGAACCAGACGGATGTGGAGTATGTCACCAGCCTGACTTATTCCAAGGTGAGCCGGCAGAAGGTGAAGTGGGTGCTGTGCGTGCCGGAGGATTCGCCGTTCCAGAAGCCAGAAGACCTGGCGGGCAAAGTGATTGCGACTGAGTTGGTGGAGTTTACCAAGCGCTACTTTGCCAGCAAGAACATTCCGGTAAAGGTGGAGTTTAGCTGGGGTGCGACCGAAGTGAAGCCGCCGACGCTGGCCGACGCGATCGTCGAAGTGACGGAGACGGGGTCGAGTTTGCGCGCGAACCGGCTGCGGATTATCGAGACGCTGATGGAGAGCGAGACACAGTTGATCGCGAACAAGGCGGCGTATAAGGACGAGTGGAAGCGGAAGAAGATCGAGAACATCTCGCTGATGCTGAACGCTGCGATTGCGGCGCAGGGCCGCGTGGGCCTGATGATGAATGCGCCGAAAGAAAAGCTCGATGCGATTGTGGCGGAGTTACCGGCGTTGAATTTCCCGACGATTTCGCATTTGAGCGATCCGGCGTGGGTTGCGCTGAACACGATTCTCGATGAGGCTGTGGTGCGCGATGTGATTCCGAAGCTGAAGGCTGCGGGAGCTACGGGGATTGTGGAGTATCCGCTGAGTAAGGTGGTTTTGTAGGACATGAACATGAAGAGGCTTAACGCCGATTACACCGACGAGCACCGATCAAGGGCGAGATCAATCCGAACTTAACGGTGCTCGTCGGTGTAATCGGTGTTAAGTATTGGGGAATGCAGATGAAGCTGGTGAAGACGTTTGGGCGAAGCAAGGCCGCGGCGGAGGCGATGATTGAGGCGCTCGAAGGCCGGGGCGCGCTCAATACGTCGCGGGTGGCGGAGATTGTCACCGACATCGTTGCAGATGTTCGCAAGCGCGGAGATGCTGGGCTGCGTGAGCATGCTGAGCGGTTCGATGGACTGGAGCGGGGAGCGGCGCTGCTAGTCTCGCACGACGAAATGAAGGCGGCGTGGGAGGCTACGGCGCCGGAGTTGCAGACGGCGATGCGGATGGCGCAGGCGAACATTCGCGCGTTCGCCGAAGCGCAGAAGCCGAAGGAGTGGAGCATCACTCCAGCGACGGGTGTGTCGACGGGGCAGATTGTGCGGCCGTTGGAAAGTGTTGGCTGCTATGTTCCGGGCGGGCGCTATCCGCTGCCGTCGACGCTGCTGATGACGGTGACGCCGGCGCAGGTGGCGGGTGTAGAGCGGATCGTGGTGTGCTCGCCGAAGCCTGCGCGGGAGACGATGGCGGCGGCGTGGCTTGCGGGCGTGACGGAGTTCTACCGGGTGGGCGGTGCGCAGGCGATTGCTGCGATGGCATACGGGACGGATACGATTGCGCGCGTGAACAAGATCGTCGGGCCGGGGAATCTTTATGTAACTGCGGCGAAGATGATGGTGTCGAGCGAGTGTGGCATCGATATGCCGGCGGGGCCGACGGAGATTGTGGTGACCAGCGAAGGCGGCGATGCGGCGGGAATTGCCGCGGACCTGGTCGCGCAGGCGGAGCATGATCCCGAGGCGCTGGCGGTGCTGATCACCAGCAATGAAGCGCTTGCGGAGGCAGTGAATGCCGAGGTGAAGATTCAGGCGAAGGGGAATTCGATTGCGACACGGTCGCTGGCGGCGCAGGGACGAATATTTGTGACGGAATCGGTTGCAGAAGCGCACAAGCTGACGAATCGACTGGCGCCGGAACATCTTACGGTGGATGCGACGGCGGATTTGAAGTGGGTACGGAATGCGGGTTCGGTGTTTGCAGGCGCGTATTCCCCGCAGTCGATGGGCGACTATATTTCTGGGCCAAACCACGTGCTGCCTACGGGCCGCGTTGGTCGCGTGCGCGGTGGGCTGAGTGTGATGGATTTTGTGAAGGTGATTACGGTGCAGGAGTACACACGCAAGGGATTGCTGTCGATGGGACCTCATGCAATAGCGCTGGCTGAGGCCGAAGGGTTGACGGGCCATGCGGAGAGTGTCCGGGTGAAGATGCGGCAGGGCTAGTAGTAAGTGATTGGGGCGAGGATGGCGATTGTGGCTGAGGTTGAGAAAATGAAGGGCACGGCGTTGATGCCGCGGGCGCGTAAGGCTGTGCTGGCGATGCCGGAGTATCATCCGCCGCTGGCGGGGCGCGATGCGCTGCGGCTAGACTTCAACGAGAACACGTTTGCGGCGTCGCCGAAGGTGATTGAGCGGTTGAAGCAGACCACGGCGGAGGGGCTGACGAAGTATCCCGAGCGCGAGGGTGTGGAGCGGATTACAGCGGCGCACTTTGGATTGCAGGCCGACCAGGTGCTGCTGACGAATGGTGTGGACGAGGCGATTCACCTGGTGTGTGCGGCATTTCTTGAGGAGGACGATGAGGTGATTGTCTGCACACCGACGTTCTTCATGTATGAAGTGAGCGCGGGCATGATGACGGCGCATGTGAAGAAGGTGCAGGCGGACGCGTCGCTGGAGTTTCCGTATGAGCGATTTCTGGCGGCGACTACGCCGCGGACGAAGCTGGTGATGGTGGCGTCGCCGAACAATCCTACGGGTGCGGTAGTGAGCCGCGAACATCTGTTGGCGATCTGTGCGGCGGCTCCGCAGGCGGTGGTGATGGTGGATGAGGCGTACTACCACTTCTTCGGCGAGTCGCTGTTCACAGATGTGGGCAAGGTGCCGAATCTGCTGGTGGCGCGCACATTTTCGAAGGCGTATGGATTGGCGAATCTGCGCATCGGCTTGCTTGCGGGTGATGCGGGGTTGATGAAGTATGTGCGCAAGGTGAGTTCGCCGTACAACGTGAATGGCGTGGCGCTGGACTGCTTGCCGGTGGCGCTGGCGGATGATGCGTTTGTTGCTTGGTATGCCGAACAGGTGCGGGTGGGGCTGGCGCGCATGATGGACGGGCTGCGTGCGTTGGGTGTGGAGTTCTTTCCGAGTCATGCGAATTTTGTGTTGATGAAGATTGGCAAGAAGCACGCGGAGTTGGTGAAGGCGATGCGGACACGGGGTGTGTTGCTGCGGGATCGTTCGACTGATCCAGGATGCGATGGATATGTGCGCATCACGATTGGCGTGGCGGAGCATGTGACGCGTGGGCTGGCGGCGTTGAAGGAATCGCTGGCGGAGATTGGATGGGCGCCGGAGCAAGTCAGCGAGTTAGCTAGTCAGCCAGTCAGCGAAGGCGAGAGGGAGTGGGAGTGATGAGTACGGATGCGGTGCGGACGGGGACGGTCAAGCGCGATACGACGGAGACGCAGATTGCGTTGACGCTGACGATCGATGGGCAGGGCGCGTATTCGGTGTCGACGGGGATACGGTTTTTCGATCACATGCTGGAGCTGTTAACGCGGCATGGCGGGTTCGATCTGACGCTGGTGTGCAAGGGCGATCTGGATGTCGATCAGCACCATACGGTGGAGGATGTAGGCATCGCGCTGGGCGAGGCGTTTGGGATTGCGCTGGGCGATAAGAAGGGGATCATGCGCGCCGGATATTTTGTGATGGCGATGGACGAGACGCTTGCGGTTGCGGCGGTGGACTTGAGTGGACGCGTGGCGTACGTGGTCGACGATCAGGTGACGGTGCCGCTGGTTGGGGATTTTCAGACGGAGTTGGTGGCGGATTTCTTTGATGGATTTGCGCGTGGCGCGAAGGCGAATGTTCATGTGAAGACTATGTATGGGCGGAGTAATCATCACAAGATTGAGGCGATTTTTAAGGCGTTTGCGCGGGCTATGCGTGGGGCTTGCAGCAGGGACGAGCGGATGCGGGAGATGCTGCCGAGTACGAAGGGATTGCTGTGAATCTGGTTCTCCGCAGAAGGCTATTTGCCGGCGGGTCGTGCCTACTGCTGGTAGGGGCAATTGCCTTTGCAGCGGAAAATGCTCTCTGGCGACATCAGTGGTCTGTCCATGCCTATGGCACGCTAGCTCTCTGGCATGAGGTCGGGATGCTGGTCGCATTTGGATCCTTTGTCCTCCTACTCTTTGGGACCGGTTGGAAGCGCTGGATACTTGCTGCATGCGCATTGATTGAGTTCTATCTTTGGCTTTCCGGATTAGCTTTCTTGGTGCAAATGACATGATTGCAGTGATTGATTACAAGGCGGGGAATTTGACTAGCGTGGTGAAGGCGCTCAAGTTCCTAGAGGCGCGCGATGTGGTGGTGACGCAGTCGCCGGAGGATGTGTTGCGCGCGGAGAAGATTGTGCTGCCGGGGGTGGGGCATTTTCAGTCGACGCAGTTGTTGAAGGATTTGGGATTGACGGATGCGGTGCACGAGGCGGTTGGACGAGGTGTGCCGTTTCTGGGGATTTGTGTGGGGCTGCAGTGGCTGTATGAGGGATCGACTGAGGCTCCGGAGACGGATGGGTTGTGTGCGTTTGCTTCGCAGTGCGAGCGGTTTCCGGCGGTGTATGAGGGCGCGGAATTGAAATCGCCGCATGTGGGTTGGAATTCGCTGGAAAAGATTCGACCGGATTCGCGGCTGCTGCGGGGTGTGGCGGATGGGGCGTTTGTTTATTTCACGCACTCGTGGCGTGCGCCGGTGAGCGAGGATACTGCGGCGGTTACGAATTATGGTGGGGCGTTTACGTCGGCGGTTGAGCGGGGGAATGTGATGGGCGTGCAATTTCATCCGGAGAAGTCGGCTGAGGTTGGGTTGCGGGTGTTGAGGAATTTCGTGGAGTTGTAGGAGTTGTGGCAGACAAAGGCAACTACAGAGATTCTGAGCTTTGCTCAGAATGACGAACTCCTAGAAACAAATGCGGGGGTTCTTCGCTCCGCTCAGAATGACAAGCAAGTTGGGGCCACGGTGATACGAGGTAGTGAGTGTGCTGACGAAGCGGATTATTGCGTGTTTGGATGTGCGGGGCGGGCGGGTGGTGAAGGGTGTGCAGTTCGTCGATATCGTCGATGCGGGCGATCCGGCGGAGCTGGCGCACCGGCATGCGGCGGCGGGTGCGGATGAGATTGTGCTGCTCGACATTACGGCGACGCATGAGGGACGCGGCACGCTGCTGGATACGGTGAGGCGCGCGGCGGCGAAGCTGTTTGTGCCGTTCACGGTGGGAGGTGGGATCGGATCGGCCGAAGACGCTGAGGCTGTTTTTACTGCGGGCGCGGATAAGGTGTCGATTAATTCGGCGGCGATTGCGCGACCGGAGTTGATTGGTGAGATTGGCGCGAGCTTTGGGGCGCAGGCCGTGATTGTGGCGATCGATGCACGGCGCGGCGCGAAGGGTGTGGAGGACGCGGAGGTCTACGTGAGCGGCGGGCGCAAGCCGACCGGGCTGCGCGTGGTGGAGTGGGCGCGCGAGGCTGAGGCGCGCGGGGCGGGTGAAATTCTGCTGACGAGCATGGATACGGACGGCATGCGCGCTGGCTTCGATTGCGAGTTGACGGCGGCGGTGAGCGCGGCGGTCCAGATCCCGGTGATCGCGAGCGGGGGGGCAGGGAGTGCGCAACATTTTGCAGATGTTTTCGGGAGGGGCAAGGCGGACGCGGCTCTGGCGGCGAGTATATTCCACTTTGGTGTTACGGACTCGCGCGAGTTGAAGAGTGTATTACAGAGGTCTGGCGTCAGTGTGCGGCTACCGTGTTGACAAAGATTTACACAGATGAAATCGACGGGTGCGATGCTGTTTTGTATTGTGATTCTGGTCGCCGAAGAATTATGCTCTCATTTGCGCCAACACCTCTATAGTAGTAGTCACCGTCACGGGAAAACAGAACCTTAGCCAAGTGAAAGGATGACTCATGCTTGATATTCTCCAACTGCGCATGTATCAGGAAGAGTTTGACCAGCTTGAGATTTGCCAGATCAGGCGCCGGGACGACTGCCACGCGGCGTTTACGGTGAAGGGCAAGGATCAGATATGGCCGGTGGCAAGCTGGGGAGAGATTCCGGCTGAAGAGAAGATCAATGTCCGGGGATGGTTTCCTTTACTGGACAAGATCGCGAACGAATTGCTGATCTGGCGGCCGCAGGGTGGATCCATTTTCGTGACCCGCGACAGCGTTTTCTATCGCCTTGCGGAGACGGACACGCGCGGAGTGCTGTTTCTACAGCTTGAGATGCATCGCTTGGCGGTGGTCCCGCCACGGCAGGTGGATGTTGTGCGGGCGCAGGTGGCGACGTAGTTCGGGCTCTCCAAAGGCCGACCACGAATTTCCGCAGATGAACACGGATTAGGACATACGACTGCACAAGCGGAATGCGGAGGGAGTGTTCCTTCGCGTGGGATGGCCTGTGGCTGAGACAATAGAAGCATGTTGATTCCTTCGATTGATTTGATGGGCGGGCGGATTGTGCAGCTTGTCCAGGGCGAGAAGTTGAAGCTGGCGTTTGATGATTTTGAGTATTGGATTGAGCGGTTTGCGAAGTATCCGCTAGTGCAGTTGATCGATCTGGATGCGGCGATGCGACAGGGTGAGAATCGCGCGCTGATCGAGATGATTTGCGGGCGGCTTCCGTGCCAGGTGGGTGGTGGGCTGAAGACCGCGGAGGATGGACGCGCGTTGCTGGATGCGGGGGCGAAGCGGGTGATTTATGGGTCGTCGCTGTTTGGCGGGGAGAGCTTAGAGGCAACCCACCCTTTGCCAAAAGCGGCAAAGGATGGGCCACCCAAATCCAGGCGGCATAAGGTGATTCGGCTGGAGTTTGCGGAGGAGTTGAAGCGAGTGCTGGGTGAGGATGCGCTGTGCTTCTCGGTAGATACGAAGGGCGGTCGCGTCGCGGTGAAGGGGTGGAAGGACTCGGTTGACCTGACGCCGGAGGAGGCGGTGACGTGGCTTGAAGATTCGTGTGCGGCATTCCTCTATACGCATGTGGATACCGAGGGGACGATGCAGGGATTTCCGCTGGATGTTGCGGCGGTGCTGCGTGCGTGTACGGCGAAACAGTTGATTGTCGCGGGCGGCATCAAGGAGCGCGCGGAGGTGGATGCGCTGGATGCGATGGGCGTGGATGCGGTGGCGGGGATGGCCGTGTATTCGGGTGCGATGGAGGCGTAGGGCAGCACCCCATAGGCAATAGCGGGCATCTGAGTGAGGGAGCAACAGCAGATTCCCTTCGGGAATGACAAAAGAAGCGGAGGATGTCATGGAGTATGTGAATCTGGGTCGGAGTGGGGTAAAGGTTTCGCGGATTTGTTTGGGGTGCATGTCGTATGGATCGCCGCCGGTGGGGCCGTTGCGGCCGGGCAGCAATTCGTGGAGCTTGAATGAGCACGACAGTGAACCTTTCTTTCGCCAGGCGCTGGATGCGGGGATCAACTTCTTCGATACGGCGAATGTTTATGCGATTGGTGACAGTGAGCGCGTACTGGGGCGCTTTCTGAAGGCCAATGCGAAGCGCGAAGATACCGTGATCGCGACCAAGCTGAATGGCGTGATGCGCGATGGGCCCAATGGCGGCGGATTGTCACGCAAGGAAATTTTCTTCGAGCTGGATGAGAGTTTGCGGCGGCTGGAGACGGATTATGTCGACCTCTACCAGATTCATCGGTGGGACAAGACGACGCCGATTGAGGAGACTCTGGAGGCGCTGAACGATGCGGTGCGCGCGGGCAAGGTGCGATATATCGGTGCGTCGTCGATGTGGGCGTGGCAGTTCTCGAAGGCGCTGTATACGTCCGAGAAGCATGGTTGGGCGAAGTTTGTGACGATGCAGCCGCATTACAACCTGCTGTATCGCGAGGAAGAGCGCGAGATGCTGAAGGTGTGCCTCGACCAGGGCGTCGGCGTGCTGCCGTGGAGTCCACTGGCGCGCGGGCGGCTGGCGCGGCCGTGGGATGCGGAGACGACTAACCGGTCGGAGGCGGATGGGTACGCCAGGAATTTGTATGCGAAGACGATGGAGGCAGATAAGCTCGTGGCGGATCGGCTGGGCGAGGTGGCTGTGGCGCGAGGAGTTCCGATGGCGCAGGTGGCGCTGGCGTGGCTGCTGAGCAAGCCGGCGATCACGTCGCCGATTGTGGGCGCGACGAAATTGCATCATCTGGAGGATGCTGTGGCGGCGGTTTCGCTGAAGCTGCGGCGGAGGAGGTGAAAGCGCTCGAAGAGCCGTATGTGCCTCATCCGGTGCTTGGGTTGAGCTAAATCGAGAGTCAATCGAAGCGGCTTCAGCGGAGATTAATGCCGGGCGCGGAAGATTGCCTCAGCGTGCGAGCATGCTACGAGGTGAGCCCTATGTTGTTCCGAGATGCGGTAGTTGTGGCGATGGCTTTTTCGCTGACGTTGGTGGCTTCAGCGGAGAAGAAGGTTGAGCGTTCCGCGCTTCCACCGGCGGTCGAAAAGACGGTGCAGGCGCAGTCGCAGGGCGCGACGATCAAGGGCATTTCTTCCGAGACCGAAGATGGGGTCTTTGAGTACGAAGTGGAGATGACGGTGGACGGCCATGGCCGGGACATCGCCATCGCGAAGGATGGGACGTTGCTGGAAGTTGAGGATGAGGTTGCGGTGAACACGCTTCCAGCTGCGGTTCAGGGCGCGCTGACGGCGAAGGCGGCGGGAGCGAAGATCACCAAGGTCGAGTCGCTCACGAAGAAGGGAAAGCTGGTGGCGTATGAGGCCGCGACACTGAATGGTACGAAGAAGGGCGAGATTCAGGTGGGGCCGAACGGCGAGAAGCTGACGCACGAAGAATAATGCCAGCAAGTCAGCGGAAGGCAGCAAGTTAGCGAGTCAGCAGGATGCGCGATGGACTTGCTGACTTGCTGTCTCACGCCGACTTGCTAACTCGCTGCTTACTGCTGGTCGATTGAGGAGATGGCGTAGTAGCCTTTGCGCGTCTGGACTTTCAGGCTCTTGCCGCAGGCGAGATCGAGCTTGCGGTAGGTGCCGTCCGTCTTCTTGTTAGTGGAGGTGAAGCTGACCAGATACTGGGTGCGGAGTTCATCCTGGATCTGGTTGAAGGCGTCTTCGAGCTTCTTGCCATTGTTGCCTACGTTGATGACGCGGCCGCCCGTTTCCCTGGCAAGTTGCTCCATATCGCGCGCGCCGGTGTCGGCGAGGTTGATGCCGAAACCTCCCCCATAGAAAGCATGGTCGGCGATAAGGATGACGTAGATGATGGCGTCGGCCTTCTGTGCCGCCTCGGTCGCGGACTTCAGCGTCTCCTGCGAGCCCTGGTCGCCGCCGTCGGTGAGCAGGACGAGGATCTTGCGGCCAGCCTCCTGGCGCAGCTTTTCGTTGGCCGCGAGGGAGACGGCGTCGAAGAGCAGTGTGCCGCGCGGCGTTCCGTTGCCGGTGACAGATCCAGTGCCCGCACCGGTGTTGATTTGGGCCTTGTCCAGGGCGCGTTTGATCTCGCTGGCGCGGTTGGTGTAGTCGGCCAGCAGGTCTACGTTGATGTCGAAAGAGATGAGGAAGGCCTCGTCCTTGGGCGTGAGGACGTTGCGCAGGAAAGTGGCGCCGGACTGCTGTTCCAGCGGAAGCACGTTCATCTGGCTGCCGGAGGTGTCGAGCAGGATGCCGATGGTGAGCGGCAGGTTCTTCTCCTGGGTGAAGTTCTTGATGGTCTGCGGGACCTTGTCCTCGCCGAGCATGCAGTCGTTCTTGACGAGGTTGGTGACGAAGCCGTCTTTGTCGCGCGCGGAAAAGTAGAGGTTCACCAGGTTGACGTTGACGTTCAGCGTCGGGGCGTCCGTGTCGTTCTGCGGCACAGCGGGAGCGTCGCTGGCCGGGGGAGGACCGCCGGGCGAGGGCGCTTCCTGGGCGAAGGCCGCGGGGAGCAGTGAAAGCGAGAGCAGGGCTACAGTGAGGAAATAGGCGCGCATATCGTATTAGACGACGGATAGACGGCCAAAAAGTTTACTTGTGAGCGATATTTCGTTTGGGAGGGCCGTTTGCGGCGCCGAAAGGCTGTGACGCTGGCTCGTCTTGCGGCGTCTAATGGTAGACGGCCCCAGCCGCCGAGATGACGGGGTGTGCGTGGCGCTGGTAGTCTCATAAGGGTATTAGACGGGGGATTTCGAGTTGAAAATTGGCGTATTGGCAGGATCGCTGGCGTTGGTGATGCTTGGTGTGCAGGCGAGGCCCCAGGCAGGTCAGGATCTCGCTCAGCAGGCAATTCCGGATGCTCCGAAGCCGCAGGCGACGCTGCCTAACTTGAATTCGATCGCCCCAGGCAAGGGGACGACCTCTACCTCGAACGGCGACGAGCCATCGGCTAGCTCCACCAACACTCCGCCGTCTACTTCGAAGGTGATTACGACTGCGCCAACGCCTGCGGAGCTTTCGCAGCCGGGCAATGACCAGAGCCCAGTGTATGAGCCGGCTGCCGGCCAGGGTGTCGCAGTCAACACTACGTTGCACGTAATCGTGAATTACGTTGATGTGGACTTTACGGTGAAGGATTCCAAGGGACGCCTGGTGCCGGGGCTGACCGGCCGCGACGTTGAGGTTTTTGAGAACGGGGTGCAGCACCCGATCAAGTTCTTCACCGCAGAAGCGACTCCAATGTCCGTTGCGCTGGTGATCGACCAAAGCATGACCAGGGACGAGATGGAGCGGGTGAATGCAGCGCTCGGGTCGCTGCAGGATGCGTTCACAGCGATGGACGAGGTTGCGGTCTTCACCTACAACAAGAGC
>Ga0207048_10230_pt1 | contig 18073 bp, 16 predicted proteins | sample Alteio_BWMinCont_65_FD_153301 | JGI IMG/M metagenome (GOLD analysis project Ga0207048, IMG submission 153301) | Enriched cells from forest soil in Barre Woods Harvard Forest LTER site, Petersham, Massachusetts, United States -... | ecosystem: Environmental > Terrestrial > Soil > Temperate forest >...
TGGCGGAGAATTTGACGACACTGCTGCGCAGCCTGCGCAACTCATCCCAGGGAAATGGAAGGCGGCGGTTGCTGAGCAGAACGATGAGTATACCGGCGATGCCGAAAACGGCTCCTGAGGCGCCCGCTCCGGGGATGTGAAGGAAACCCGGGTCGTTGTAGTGGATGCTGAGGGCGACGTTGGAGGCCATGCTAAGGAGGTTTCCGGCGATGCCGGTGATCATGTAGACGGCGACCATTCCGTAGGGGCCGATGAGCGGTTCGCCGAGGATGCCGAGGTTCCACAGGCACCACATGTTGGTGGCGAGGTGGAGCAGACCGACATGGACGAAGATGGCGCTGAGCAGGCGATACCACTGGCCGTGCAGGACAAGCCAGGTCTGGTTTGCGCCGTAGTGGAGCAGGGCGGGCTCGGACGGGAGCTTGGGGTCGACGCCGTGGGCGACCATCCAGAGGTAGACGGCGATGTTGACGGCGAGCAGGAGGTAGGTGCCGGGTGCAGAGCGGGGGTCCCAGACGCTGTACTCGCGGCGGCGGCGGACCTGCTGGGGCGAGTAGGCCTCGGCGGGCGAGTCTGGATGAATGGGCGGAATTATCTCGCCATCTGGATACGATTGCGTGGGGGACATGGTGGTCTTCTTACGCTATCGCATTTTGGGCTGAATAAAGAGGCTTAACACCGATCAACACCGATTTTACCGATCTAAGACAAACAGAAAGGCGATCAGGTTCCTGGTGAGTTAATTCGTGGTCAGGTTTTATTGCGCGGGGTAAAAGTATCAGGCGGCGTTCTTCATGATGCGTTCGCGGATGGCGGGGATGCGCTGTTGGATTACGTCGGTGACCAGCGTGGGGATGGGTGTTGCGATGGCGACCAGCACCCAGAGCAGGAATGAGATGACGACGCCGGCGATGGCGGCTGCCTCGAGCGAGACGGTGATCGGCGTGTGGTAGAGGTGGCCGTGCAGGCTGCTGCTGAGGTGAGCGATCGTTTCGATCCGGTGAAGGACGGCCGCGGCCAGCATGAAAGCGAGGATAGAGAGTGAGGAGACGGAGAGAAGCAGCACGTCGATGGTGCGCGCCAGGTGTTGGCGGCGGCGGCAGTGTGCGCAGTCGGTGAGGTGCTGATCGTAGTCCGTGCGCATGGCCGTGGAGAGGCCAGAGATGTCATATCGCCATCCAGCGAGGATGTTACCAATGAGCGGATCTGTGCAGTGCGGTACGTTCATACGGCGTGCCCTGGACGTGCCTGAAGCGAAAATAACCATAGGGGTATAGACATCAGTCTACTTGATTTGATAGCTGGTCGCTGCAAAAAGATGCAAGTTAGCTGTTGTGCAAGGTGTTCTTTGTGCGTCCCTTATATTGGTCGGACGGCTGCGGGTTCTGTGTCCGTCGTCACACCATGATATGAGGGGGTTTAGAGGCTGATGGTGGCGAGCGGAGCGGCTTGAAGGGCGAGCAGGACGCGGTTACCGAGGAGTGTCGCGCGGCCCTGGATGGCCTGCTCGGCAGCGATGAGGGCGAGCTCGGGGGCGTTGTTGGCCTCGGAAAGATGGCCGAGCACGATCCAGGTTGCGGCGCCGTCGTAGTCGCGGGCGAGGAACTCGGCGGTGGCGTGGTTGGAGAGGTGACCAACTCGGGAGAGGACACGCTGTTTGACAGCCCAGGGGTAAGGGCCGTCGCGGAGCATCTCGAGATCATGGTTGGATTCGAGCAGGAGAACGTCGATGCGCTTGAGCGCGGACTTGACGTTGGGGGGCACGTAGCCGAGATCGGTGGCGATGGCCATGCGGATTGATTCGGAACGCGATTCGAAGACGAAGCCGCAGGGGTCGACAGCGTCGTGGGGGATGGTGAAGGGCGTGATGGAGATGTCGCCGATGGAGAAGTTTGTGCCGGAGTGGAAGTATTCGACCGTGGGGAGGAAGGCGGGGTCGGCTTTGGGTGCGGGGACGTCTTCTTCTTCGTCGGGATCGATTACGGATTCGGCGGAGGCCGGGAGTTCGGGAATGAGACTTCCCACCTCAGACGGTGAAGCTGTCTGAGATGGGGCAACCGGTTCTGTGGTGAGTTGGGCGGCCGCGGTGGCGCGGGCTTCTTTTTCCTTTTGGACGTGATCGAGCCACTTGGCGTAGGTCATGGTGGTGCGCGGGGTGACCATGCGAACCCAGGCGCGGTGGGTGGGTTCGGTGATGAAGACGGGAATGCGCAGACGGCGGGCGAGAACGGCGAGGCCGGCGATGTGGTCCTGATGCTCGTGGGTGATGAGGATTGCGTCGAGCGCGGCGGGGTCTTCGTTGGCGATGGCCATGCGCTTGAGGAGTTCGCGGCAGGAGAGACCGGCGTCGACCAGCAGACGGGTCTGTGCGGAGGCGATGACCGTGGAGTTGCCCTTGGAGCCGGAGGCGAGAACGGTCATGCGCATAGATTTGAAGATACGCCGCTGGAGTGTGAATTTGTGGGATGTGGGACGTTGGGATGTGACTTAACGGGTGCGGGGAGCGGATTCAGTAAAGACTAACCCCACGGTCGCTTTGCGAACGTGGGGCACCCGCGGCGTTGGGGCGGAGGACGTAGATGCGGTAGCTGGCGGGGGTCTCTTCGCGGGACCACCAACGGGCGGTGCGGTTGGGGGACCATTCGGTGTGGAGGGTGTAGCGGTCGGCGAGGAAGCTGGCGAAGGCGGGCCAGCGCGCTAGTTTTTCGAAGTTGTCGGGACCGTCGATGTGTAGATGGCTGGTGACGATGATGACTTGCGGCGGGTGGGCGAGGATTGCGGTGGAGAACTGGGCGCGCGTGTCGCGGAGGATGGAGATGGATTCGGGCGGCTGGTTGTCGGAAACGGAGCCGAAGAGGAGGAAGTCGGAGAGGACGCCGGTGGCGGGTTCGAGGCGCATGCGGTAGAGGACGTTGCCGCAGCCGGAGATGGAGTCGATGCACTGGATGTGGCCGGAGAGGGCGGGGCCGCCGAGTGAGTTGAGGTTCTGTTGGAGGGAGGTGATGAAGTCGGTTTCGCGCCAGCGGTAGCGATGGATGAGGATGGCGGATTGTGGTGCGAGGACGAAGGCGGCGTATGCGAGTGTGAGGACGGCGAGTGTCTGGGCGGCGCGCGATCCCATCTCAGACGGTGAAGCTGTCTGAGATGGGGCACCCAGTTCTGTAGTGAGTTGGGCGTCGAAAGTGCGGACGAAGTGGAGTGCCATCAGCGGCAGGAGAAAGACGAGGAGGGGGTAGCGGTAGTAGGGCAGGGCGCGTTGCTGTGCGATGCAGTTGAGGAGTCCGAAGAGCACTCCGATGAGTAGCGCGTTTCGCTCCCAGTTGCGGCTCCAGTAGAAGATCTTTCGCTGAAGTACGAGCACGATGAGCCACGCGATGACGATCGGAAGCAGAGGCGAGATGCTGTGAAGGAGAACGAAGCCGACAGAGCGGTGGCCGAGGCTTGCGTAGTAGGGAATGATTCCGCGGAAGCCGGCGAGGAAGGCGGCGAGGGCGTGTTCGCGGAGGAGGAAGATGAGGGCGATGGTGGGGGCGATGAGTCCGGCGGCAGCTGCGGGAGCGATGTAGTGGATCAGGACGCTGCGGTTTGCGTTTTTTCGACCAAGGTGCAGGAAGTCAATGCGGAATCTTCGCAATGCATTGGCGGCGAGTAGAAGTTGGGCGAGGCTCAGCGGCAAGGCTGTGGGCTTGATGGTGAAGGCGATTCCGGAGAGCAGGCCAAAGGTGGCTGCTGACCATTTTGAGTCCTTGCGAACGGCGACGAACAGGAACGCGGTTGCGGTGAGGAGGAGGACGGCCATGGTGAGGTCGCGCTGGCCGCCCTCGGCGAGGCCGTCGCGGCCGTGGATGAGGATGAAGAGGGATGCGGAGAAGAGGGCTGCGAGGAATGAGGGCGATATGGCTGGTAGGCGAGAGAATGACCCCACGGTCGCTTCGCGAACCCTTCGACTACGCTCAGGGCAGGCTACGGGCACCCGGTTCGTCGATGCCCGGTTTGCTGGCGTGCTGCAGATGATGAAGAAGGATGCGGAGGCTATGGCGAGGAGGGTGAAGTCGAACAGGCGCCAGGCGAGGTCGCCCATGCCGAAGATGTGCATGGCGGCGATCTCAATGAGGAACGAGCCGGGCATATTCATGTCGCCGAGGTCGCGATAGGGGGCCCAGCCGCGCTGGATGAGGAAGCCGATGTAGTGGATGAGTGACGCGTCGCCGACCAGCGGCCAGCGCCAGCTCCAAAGGAAGAACAGGAGCGCGGAGAGTGTGAGGCTGGTGGCGAGGGCGGCGCGGAAGAGGCGTGGGGTCAAGCTGGAACGTGCGCCGGAGATGTCGTCGAGCCGCTTGGGCAAGAGGCGTACCTCTGCGGCTAAAGCCGCAAGACGAAGGCGGAGTTTTCGGCACGGCTGAAGCCGTGCCCTTAAGCAAAACAAATACAGAGATTCTGGCTGCGCCAGAATGACGGACTACGCTACGTGGTGGGACGGAGTGGGGCGAGGAAGTTGACGGTGGCGCGCATGACGACCTGTTCGCGTTGGTTGATGGCCTTGGTGGTGGTGGTGACGACGCCGTATTCCTTGCGCTTCTTGGCGTAGCGAACGCCGACGACTTCGATCTCGGTGCGGAGTGTGTCGCCGGGGCGGACGGGCTCGGTCCAACGCATCTCTTCGGCTCCGGCGCCGATCATGCCGCCAGCGACCTTCAGCGACTGTACGCGGAGGCGCATGACGATGGCGGCAGTGAGCCAGCCTGATGCGGCGAGGCCGTGGAAGAAGGAGCCTTCGCCAGCGGCTTCGTCCAGATGGAAGGGCTGGGGGTCGTACTTCTGGCCAAACTCCTTGATCTCTGCGGCTGTGACGGTATAGGTGCCGGCGGAATCGAATCTCTGGCCGATGTGGAAGTCCTCGAAGTAAAGATCCTTGGGCATGGTGTACGTATCTCCTGATGCGTGTCTGTATCAGTTTACGGGATGCAATCTGAAATTTGGATAGGTGAACGGGTTAAGAGGCGCGGGCAGAAGCAGATTCCCTTCGGGAATGACAAACAATAGTGGCAAAGAGGCGCGGGCAGAAGCAGATTCCCTGCGTGGGCGACATACAACGGTGCTACGGGCAGGCGATGAGGAGGACGGTGATGTTGTCGCGACCGCCGTGTGCGTTGGCGGCGTCGATGAGGGCCTGGCAGGCGGCTTCGAGCGCGGCGTGGCTGGCGGCGCGGGCGAGTGATTGCGTGAGGATTCGTGCGATATCGTTGTCGGTGAGTTCGCGGGTGAGGCCGTCGGACGCGAGCAGGTAGAGGTCGCCGGACCGGGCGTCGTGGGCGGCGATGTCGGGTTCGACCGTGGGCCGTGATCCGATGGCTCGGGTGATGATGTTGCGGATGGGCGAGTTGCCGGCCTGGACGCGGCTGAGGACACCGGCTCGAACTTGCTCCTCGACTAACGAGTGGTCCTCGGTGAGAAGGGCGAGGGCGCCGCGGCGGAGGCGATAGCAGCGGCTGTCGCCGACATGGGCGAGCCAGAGGGTCGGGGTGGGGCTATCGGCAGCGGCGTTCACGAGGAGGGCCGAGACGAGAGTTGTGCCCATGCCGTGGAAGCTCGGCGATTTGCGGGAATGGCGAAAGACGGCCTGATTGGCGGCGCGGACAGCCTCGCAGAGGCGAGTGTGGGGATGGTTTGCGGGAAAGTGTGCGGCGCCATTGTTCGGGTTGGGGCTGGATACGGTTTTAGGCGAGATGCGCCGGGACGGGTGCGGTGCCGGCTGGCTGAGGGCGTGCAGGAAGGCTTCGGCGGCGAGATGGCTGGCGACTTCGCCGGCAGCGGCTCCTCCGATTCCATCGCAGATGACGTAGGCTCCGTGCTCGGGCAGGGCCGCACAGGCGTCCTGATTGGCATGGCGCACGCGGCCACGATGGGAGAGCATGGCGAAGGCGTTTGCGGGGGCGGATTTGGGAGCGGGTGCGAATGGGGGAGCGACCGCGGCGGCGGGTGGAATTTGCGGCTTGGCAGGCTTCAGAGTCGCAGTATTTGCCATTTTCGGCACCGTGGATCGCCGCTTTCGCGGATCGTTGAAACGATACTCCTTGTGTCAATAGAGTCCAGCGGTTTTTCGTTCGGGGTAGTCTGGTTGCATTACAAGGGGGTGGATTGAACAGGATCGTGCATGGAGATAATTTGGAGGCGCTGAGTCAGATGGCGACAGGTTCGGTGGCGCTGATCTATATAGATCCGCCGTTCAATACCGGGCGGAGGCAAACTCGTCTGCGTATGAAGACGGTGCAGGATGACGCGGGCGATCGGGTGGGATTCGGTGGGCGGCGGTATCGGACCGAGTTGGTGGAGCGGGCAGAGAGGCCGGTTGATGAAATTGCGGGGTACGCGGACCAGTTCGACGACTTTTTGGGGTTTCTGCGGCCGCGGCTGATGGAGGCGCACAGGGTGCTCTCGCCGACGGGGAGTTTGTTATTCCACATCGACTATCGCGAGGTTCACTACTGCAAGGTGATGCTGGACCAGATCTTTGGACGGGAGAATTTTCAGAACGAGATTATCTGGGCGTATGACTACGGGGCTCGTGCAAAGAAGCGGTGGCCAGCCAAGCACGACAATATTCTTTGGTACACGCGCGATCCGGAGCGGTATACGTTCAATCTGGAGGCGAGCGACCGGATTCCGTACATGGCTCCGGGGCTGGTAGGTGCGGAGAAGGCGGCGCGGGGCAAGACGCCGACGGATGTGTGGTGGCACACCATCGTGTCGCCAACGGGCAAAGAGAAGACGGGGTATGCGACGCAGAAGCCGCTGGGAATTCTGGAGCGGATTGTGCGGGTGCACTCGAACCCGGGCGACCTGGTGCTGGATTTTTTTGCGGGGAGCGGGACCGCGGGCGAGGCGGCGGCGAAGAATGGGCGGGCGTTCTGCATGGTGGACGAGAGCGCGGAGGCGGTCGCCGTGATGGAAAAACGGCTGCGGACGAAGGCCGAGAAGTTGTGAATGGGTAGAGAGTAACCCCACGATCATCGCGATGAAGCTTGCGATGAGCATGGGGCACCCGGCTTGGTGGAATACCGCTAGCTGTTCGCTTGTTTCTCGGCAAAGTTGCCGATGATAGGCAGCTTGTACCACTCACCCTTGCTCGCCTTGAGTATCGCCAGCAGCCACATGATGAAGAGGCAGATGCCGAAGACGAAATAGGCGAGGGGAATGAGGAAGATCGCCATCGTCCGAATGACGGGGATGAAGGACAGGAACATCCCAAACACGGCCATTATGATCCAAAAAGCGAACCAGATGACGGCGAGCCCGATCGACTGGAACGAATGGAAGCGGACCAGTGGCGTCTTGTTATAGGGCTCGATGATGAGGAAGAGGACCGCTGGGATGAAGGTAATGTACGCGAGCGCAGCGGCTCCGTTGGGACTGAGGCCGGACGATGCCGCGGCAGGTGGTGGTGTGGAGGTCGCCGGCGGGGCAGAGGCCGTAAGAGGCGCTGCTGGAGGTGCTTCGGGTGGGACGGTTCCTGCAGCGGGAGCGGAAAGTGGTGCTCCGCAATGATTGCAGAACGCGGCTGACTCGGACGCAACTTCGTTGTGGCATGCGGGACACTGCATAACGATCGTCTCCTTCAGTCTGAATGAAAATAGCTCCGGGTGGGCCTTCGGTCAAGTTCCAGAGATGACTCAGCATACTCGCACTGGCGCGGAGGTCGATAGGTATTTGGCAAGAGGGGCGTGTGGCCGACGTAAGATGGAGTGCATGAAATTCCTGATTGCAATTCTGGCGGTAGCGGGCATCGTCGTGAGTTCCCTGGCGTTGCACGTACACAACATGGACGCTGGGGCGGCGCCGCCGTGCGCGGTGACCGAGAAGTTCGACTGCGGTGCTGTGAATCACGGCAAGTATGCGGTTTTCCCGCCAATCACCGACGACGAGTTTGACGATAACGGGCAACTGCATCCCAACAAAGTGCACATTCCCGTCGCAATCATTGGAGTCGTGGGATACAGCCTGATTGGGATATTCGCGCTTTGGGGCCGGCTTCGGATTGCGCTTGAACTGGCGCGCATCGGATTCTTCTGCGCTGCATTTCTCAGCTACCTCGAGGCCTACGTCATTCACAAGTGGTGCATCTATTGCCTGTGGTCGCAGTGCATTATCGCGGCGATATTGTTGGCGAGTGTGGTGGCGGAGTTGCTGCGGAGGCGCCGGCGCGCGGCCTCGATGGTGTCGGTTCTGGCCGAGCACGTAGACTAGAGGCATGTGGCCCAAGCTGCTCTTCGACCTATTGCCCCATGTTGCACGGCTGATGCCGGTGGCGGATAAGTACCTTAGCTCCAGAAGCTCCAGCGACAAGGCTCAGGAGACGGCGCTGGCGACGCTGGCCGAGAACGTGCGCGGTCAGGTGGCCGAGGCCAACGAGGGTATCAACCGCCAGTTGTGCGAGCAGAGTGCGCAGATAGCGGAGATTGCGGTCGAGGTGACGCGCGCGCGGATGGGAGCCGAGAACATAGAGGCACGGGTCGCAAAGCTGGAGAGGACCGCGGGGACGGTGGTGCGGCTGCTCTGGGCTGTGGTGGGGCTGCTGGTGGTGGCGTTCGCGCTGCTTACGATTCTTGTAGTGCGCATGGTGCGCTGAGAAATGCGGTCGCAGGCGTAGAATTTTCTTATGGGAATCAGCAGGGAACAGGCTCTGGATTGCTTTCGGAGCGACGATTTGGTGGGGATTGGCATGGAGGCCGACGCGGTGCGCCGCCGGCTGCATCCTGAGGGCGTGGTTAGCTACGTGATTGGCTGCAGTGTCGATTGTGCGGCTGTGATGGCCGACGGTGGCTACGAGGCGATTGGCGAGTCCGTCGAACTGGGTGGAACGGGCGTGCGTCTCGGGCTTGGCGGAGTTGATTGCGACGCGATTGAGGCCGTTTTGCGTGGCATCCGGCAGCGCTTTCCCGCAGTGTGGATTGAGGGCCGGTCTGCGGCGGACTTGGTGTCGATTGCCCGGAGCGGCGGGTTGGGGCTGCGAGAGACGATTACGCGGCTGAGGGACGCGGGGTTGGATTCGTTCTCTGGGGAAGGTGTTGACCTTGCGGATGGGGTTCACGCTGGGCGATGCGGCGTTCAGCAATGGATTGAGGTGCACCGTGCCGCGCACGGACTGGGGATGCGGACGACGGCGGCGATGACCTTTGGCGCGAGCGAGACGCTGGAGCAACGAGTCGATTTTCTGGAGGCGGTGCGACGGTTGCAGGAAGAGACGGGCGGGTTTGCGGCGTTCGTTCCGATGGCGGCTGATGCGCCGGGTGGGCGTGAACTCGATGGAGTGACGGCGGTTGAAAGGCTGAAGACGCTGGCGATCTCGCGGATGTTTCTGGACAGCGTTGAGAATGTGCAGGCGATTGGTGCAGCCCAGGGGATCAAGGTGCTGCAGATGGCACTGCGGTTTGGGGCAAATGACGCAGGTTCGGTGATGAAGCATGGGGACGGCAGCGAAGAGGATTTGCGGCGGATTATTCGCGATGCGGGGTTCGTGCCAGTGCAGCGGGATATGGTTTACCGGACGATGTTTCTGAACTAGCTCTGGGGTTTCTTCTGAATATCTGATATTCTGATATTCAGAGATTTTTGCGATGGCGACGACTACGATTAAGATGGGCAAGCGGGGGACGATTGTCCTTCCGGCGAAGTTGCGCAAGCAGTTTGGGCTACAGGATGGTTCGCTGTTGGTGACTGAGGCTAAGGATGGTGAGATTCGCATTCGTCCTGCTTTTCTGTATGAGCCTCCGGTTTGGTCTCCTGAGGAGACTGCGTACTTCATCCTGATTAATTCGATGACAAAGGAAGAATGGGACCGGAATCTGCCGGACGTCGTTGCGATGGGTGTCGACCCAACCAAGATCGAGGGACTGGAGCCGAACCACCGGGATGGATTGCCGACTGACGCGGAATGGGACGCGAAGATGACTCGCTCGTCTGAGAAACTTATTGCCTGAACTCCCTGCCCTTCGCGTCTATCTCGATTCCAACGTCCTGTTCTCTGCTTCGCGCGATGAGCCGTCCCGATTCGTCAATTTTTGGATGCTCCGCGACGTGACTGTCGTTACATCGCAATATGCTGTCGGTGAAGTGTCCCGAAATATCAAGTCCCTCGAACATCGCAAACGGTTCGAAAACCTACTTGCGCGGACTCAGTTTGTGAGCGACGCGGACGTACGCCTCATTCCGGCCGATACACTGCTCGTTGCAAAGGATCAACCGATACTTGCGGCGGCCATCGCGGCTAGCGTGGACTATCTTGTGACTGGCGACAAGCGACATTTCACTCATCTGTATGCAAAGACGATATCGGGCGTCCACGTCATCAGCCCTACGGACTTTCTTCTTCAACACAAGGATCGTCTTCTTTAGCGTTGGGTTCGCGTAGAATCTTCGAGAACGGCTAACCCTGCCTGCGGAGTATCTTCCTGCCAACTTTTTTCGACAATCTGCATGCTCCGCTGGCGATGTTTCTGGTCTCAAAGGGCCTTGGGCATTATCTGCATACGCACTATGGGGACCATACTTTTCGCGGGCTGTATCGCTGGAACGCGTTCGACATCTCCATGCTGGTTCCGTACTTCATCGTAATGGTGATCCTGGCGTTTTATGGGATTCATCGCTACCAGTTGGTGTGGCTTTACTACCGGAACAAGGATAAGGCGGCGAAGTGGGACGAGCCGGGCGGCCGCTATGCGGAGGGCGAGTTGCCATTCGTAACGGTGCAGTTGCCGATCTATAACGAGCAGTTCGTGATCGACCGGTTGATTGATGCGGTTTGCCGGATCGACTATCCGCGCGACCGGTTCGAGATCCAGTTGCTGGACGATTCGACCGACGAGACGGTGGAGGTAGCGCGCGAGATTGTCGAACGCTATGCACGCGGATTTGCCGGGCTGGAGCCGCAGCCGATCGTGCATCTGCATCGCACAAATCGCTATGGGTACAAGGCCGGCGCGCTGGACGAGGGGCTGAAGGTGGCGCGGGGCGGGTTGATCGCGATCTTCGACGCGGACTTTGTGCCGGCGCCGGACTGGCTGATGAAGGTGGTGCATCACTTTGCGGAGCCGGGGATCGGCATGGTGCAGACGCGCTGGACACATCTAAATCGCAACTACAGCTTCATGACGCAGGTGGAGGCGATCCTGCTGGACGGGCATTTTGTGCTGGAGCATGGCGGACGGTCGCGGGCGGGCGTGTTTTTCAACTTCAACGGCACGGCGGGTGTGTGGCGGCGGGAGGCGATCTCCGATGGTGGCGGTTGGCAGCACGATACGCTGACCGAGGACACCGACCTGAGCTACCGCGTGCAGATGGTGGGGTGGAAGTTCAAATACCTGCAGGATGTGGAATGCCCGGCTGAACTACCGATCGAGATGACGGCGTTCAAGACGCAGCAGGCGCGTTGGGCGAAGGGGTTGATCCAGACGGGCAAGAAGATTCTGCCGCGCGTGATGAAGAGCGACGCGCCTTGGCATACGAAGCTGGAGGCGTGGTATCACCTGACGGCGAATATCAGCTATCCGCTAATGATCGTGCTGAGCGTGCTGCTGATGCCGGCGATGATTATTCGCAGCTGGCAGGGTTACGTGCAGATGCTGCTGATCGACCTGCCGCTGTTCATCGCGAGCACGATGTCGGTGTCGACGTTTTATTTGGTCAGCCAGAAGGAGCTGTTCCCGAAGACCTGGTACAAGACGTTTCTGTATGTGCCGTTTTTGATGGCGCTGGGCGTGGGGCTGACGATCACCAATACGAAGGCGGTGATGGAGGCTCTGTTTGGATATAAGACTGCGTTTGCGCGCACGCCGAAGTATCGGGTGAAGAAGAAGGGCGAGGCGAGCCAGGCGAAGGTGTATCGCAAGCGGCTAGGGATTGTGCCGTGGATTGAGTTGGCGATCGGGACGTATTTCGCATGGACCGTCTACTATGCGGTGACGACGGAGAACTTTTTCACGGTGCCGTTCCTGCTGCTGTTCGTGCTGGGGTACTGGTACACCGGGCTGCTGAGTCTGCTGCAGGGGAGATTCGAGCGGGCGGGTAAGGGGTCGAGCGGGTCGGAGATTCATGAGAAGCCTTATCCGGTGGGGATATAGGGCGTGCAGGATTTCGCGACGCAGCATCCGACGATCTTTGTGGCATGCATTTTCGCCGGGGTTGCGATTCTGTGGGCGGGGATCGGTGTCGTCGTCAGCCTGGTCAGTGGTTGGCGTTCGCTCGCAGAGCGGTATCGCACGGAGCGGGAGTTTCCGGAGCATAAGCGCAGGATGCAGAGCGCGCAGATGCGCGCCGCCGCCAATTACAACAACATTCTCACCCTGGCGTCGGATGCAGAGGGCCTCTACATGGGGTTGACAATCAACATGTTTCCCGGTCATCCGAGGCTGTTTATTCCGTGGGCGGATGTCGAGGTGGATGAACCGAAGCGAATGCTGTGGGTGATGACACGGACGTTGCGGCTGGGGCCGGGCGGGATTCCGTTGCGGGTACGCGAGCCACTAGCGGAGTTCTTGCTGGCTGATAGAGCGGCGAGCGGGATGGCAGGTCAAACGGGCGATTTGAAGTGGGGGATATAGTTTGTAGAGACAGCGAAGCCCGGCTGGGTAGCCGGGCTTCGGAGCGTTGTGACGCGTTGGATGCGTTTAGAAGCGCAGGCCGAACGTGATGGGGATATACGTTGTGCGGTGGCTGTTGGCCGGGTATAGGTTGGTTGCTGTCAGGGGAGCGCTGGCGACGTTCTTGGTGGTGATTCCGGGGCGATTCTCGTTCGCCATGAAGACGTAGCGCCCTTCGACGAAGAACCTCTCATTGGAGAACTTGGAGAATTTGTACGTAAGGCCAAAGCCGCCGTTCACGCCGGGTGCGTTGCTGGTGTAGTGATCGACGTTGGCGTTGACTGTGTAATATCCGCAGCCGTAGATGCCGCACGACTGCTGGGTCTGAGGCAGGGTAAAGTTGGTGACCTTGTGGTAGAAGCCGCCGCCGACAACCATGTAGGCACCGAGCGAACCTTCGGTGGCTAGCGTGAAGGTTGGGTTAACCGTGAATGACCAGACGTGGTTATTGCCGTCCAGTTGTGAAATGCCGCCGCCCTGGCCCGCGCCCGCAGGGGCGCAATAGCCAGCCGTAACTTCTGCGGGGGTGCAGTAGTTGTAGATGTATTCCTGGTTGGCGATTGTGGCGCCCTGCAGCCCGAAGTGATCATAGTCGAACTGGGCGATGACTCCGATGGTCTTATTGAAGTTTCGTCCACCGCCAGCCTGGAATCCGTAGCTGGGAGTCTGGTAGACGTGGGTATCGCCGATTGGAAGAGCCAGACCTCCGCCGACGAGGAAGGTCCACTTGGGCGAGCCGTCGGCATTGGAGTGGCTGTCAGAGTAGTTGGGACGGCCATAGCGGCGGCGCGGAGGCGGTTGGGAGCTATCGAGTGCCGCGGAGCTCAGGGTGAAGCGGCCGTTTGAATCGGCGGCCATCCCATTGTCTAAGGACGACGAACTGCTGCTGGTGAAGATGGAGGGCGCGGTGGTGCCTACCGGTGCGGATTCGGATGCCAGGAAGAGAGGCGCTTTCAGAGTAGATCCGACGGATTGGGACTGCTGGGCCTGGAGGAGCGAGGCCGTCCCCGCCATCAGGAAGCTGAGTGCTGCGACGCGGCACGCAATACCAAAGAAACTGCGGTTGGTGTTCATTTTTTTGCGACTCCCTTTTTTTGGTGCAAAGTTCTTTTGAGGTTCCTAACCCTAATCGGCTACATTTGTTGTGCCGGTCACTCCGACCGGAACCCCAATGATCTCATTGCTGTATAAGACGCGTCATCGGGCAATTTGGATCACATTGGAGCGTGGGATAGTTTCAGGAAATGAACATGCATCTTGGTTGGATGGCATAGAGATAGAAATCCGCGATTCGTAGACAAGAGTACGCCTACGAATCGCGAATTCAGCCATTTTTTCTGTTTAGTGGATGTCGAATTGCTCCGGATGCAGGCTTGGGTCGCTCTTGACGAGGATGGTCTTGCCGGCCATCTCTTCCATTTCCTGCAGCCACTTTGCGCCGGATGATTTGAGCTGCTTCACGACTTCGGGGTGCACGCGCAGCATGACGTCGCCACGGTCGAGATGTTTATGCATCTTGCGCATCTCGATGTAGATGTCGTTGCAGACAGTGACCGGCGATTTGACCATCCCGGTGCCGGTGCAGACGGTGCAGGGGGTGGACAGGGTGCGTTCGAGCGACTGCTTGACGCGCTTGCGGGTGATGGCGACCAATCCAAAATCGTTGAACTGGAGCACCTTCGATGGTGCGCGATCGGACTTCAACTCATCTTCGAGCGCGGCCATGACGCGATTGCGATTCTTGCGCTCGTCCATGTCGATGAAGTCGATGATGATGATGCCGCCGAGGTCGCGCAGACGGATCTGGCGAACGATTTCGGGGATAGCGTCGAGGTTGGTCTTGACGATGGTGTCTTCGAGGCGAGCCGTCTTGCCGACGAACTTGCCGGTGTTGATGTCAATTGCGACGAGGGCCTCGGTCTGGTTGATGACGATGGAGCCGCCGGACTTGAGCCAGACTTTGGAGCGCAGCGCCTTGTTGATCTCTTCGGTGATGCCGAACTGCTCGAACAGCGGCGTGTCCTTGGAGTAGAGCTTGACGCGACGGATGAGCGACGGCTGGAAGCGCTGCAGGAAGCGCAGAACGCGTTCGTACTCGGTCTCGGTGTCGACCCATATGGCGGAGAAGTTGTCGGTGACCTGATCGCGCAGGACGCGCTCGATGAGGTTGAGGTCGTGGTAGATCAGCGCCGGCGACTTGGACGATTCGGAGCGGTTCTTGATGTCCGCCCAGAGGTTGAGCAGGAAGCGGAGATCGCTGCGGAGTTCCTCTTCGGTAGCGCCCTCGGCTGCGGTTCGGACGATGAATCCGCCGGTGGCCTCGCCTTTCTCGCTGAGCAGGATTTCTTTCAGGCGGCGACGTTCGCCGTCCGATTCGATCTTGCGGGAGACGCCGGTGTGATTGACCGTCGGCATGAAGACCAGGAAGCGGCCGGGGAGCGCGATGTGCGAGGTGATGCGTGCGCCCTTCTTGGCGATGGGCTCCTTGGCGATCTGGACGAGAATTTCCTGACCGGGCTTGAGCAGATCGCTGATGGCGGGCAGATTGGTGGACTGCATGGAGTGGCGTCCGTGGCCGTTGCTGTGGCCGGTGCGCCCACCGCGGTTGCGGTCGCTGCTGCGATCACGATCGCTGCGGTCGCTGCGACCACGGCGGCCATCGCGTCGTCCGCCGCGACGGTCTGAATCGCGGTTGGAATCGCGGCCGGGAGTGGGAGCGCCGGCGGACTGGGCGGGTTGGTCTCCGCTGCGATTGTCCTGGGCGGGTTGGCCAAACTGTTGCTCGAAGAATTCTGCGTCGGCAGCGTTGCTAGTGCGCGCGGCCTGCTCGTGGAGGTCATCTTCCGATTGGTCGCCGGAGTGGGTGGGGTCGAGTTGAAAGCCTTCCTGGCCGTCTTCTTCGTCCTCCTCGTCTTCTTCTTCCTCGTCCTCTTCGAGATCATCTTCTTCGAGGTCGTCTTCTTCGGTGTCGTCCTCGTCTTCCACTTCAGGCATGGTGCGCGTGATGTGGTCGATGGACATTTCGCGCAGCATGGTGCCGAGGTCGGCTGCTCCTTCGAGAGCTTCTTCCTCGAGATCGTCGAGCTCTTCGATGGAACTGGCGTGGAGGGTTGCGCCATCGGAATCTTCGTCGTCGAGGAACTCCTCGTCGAGTTGGCCGGTGCCGGGTGCAAAGCCGCTGGTTGCAGGCGCGACGTAAACTGCGTCGACATCATGGGTCAGAATGGCACCCTCGTGGTGAATGGGCGACGTGGGTTCGGGAGTCTCGATTGGCGCGGGGTGAGACGTTACTTCGGGCAGGACTTCGACGGGCTCGGAGAACATCTCGCCGGTTGGGGAGATAGCGGTGATGTCGTGATGTTCGGCGACGGGTACTGCTTCTTCAACGGCGATCTCAACTGGCGGCTCCTCAACTGGTAGTTCCAGGACTGGCGCGCTCTGGCGGAACTCGCTGGGCGGCGCTGGGTCGACGCGGTAGGAGACCGATGCTTCCGCCGGCTCGTACTCGACCTCGACGTGCGGAGTTGGTTCGGGTGCTGCGACTGCTTCCGGGAATGGGGGTGGCGCGACTCCAGTAGTTGCGGGGGCGCTGTACGCGGTGGGTTCTGGAACGTTTTCGATCTCCGGCGCGGGTGGCAGATGCGAATCAACTGCGACGGCGGACTGTTCAGCAACCGGCTCGGCGGCTGGAGCGGTGTTGCGGAATTCGGAGCGGTTGTCGTGGCGGGTTTCGGCTCTGCCACCGCGATCGGGGCGAGCATCGCGCCTGGGTTCGCGGTCAAAGTCGCGCTGCGGTCTGCGTGTTTCGGGAGCAGATTCGGATGGGCGGCGACGCGAGAGGGTCTCGCCCGGTAGGGTTGCACCGCCGTCCCAGCCCTCTGCAATGGTGTAGAGGGTGGCTGGCGGGGCGAGCGTGACGGGAATTGCGTGAGATGTCGTCTGGGAAGGTGTGGGGGCGGCTTGCTCTTCGCCTTTGCGGTACTTGGAGAGCGATTCGCCGGGCAGAATAATCGGTTCAATGGCTGCCCCGGAGTTCTCGTCGGGATAGGCGTTTTCGATTGGGCCGGTGCTGCTGGAGTGTCCGCTATCGACGCCGTATAGGTCGCGCGATGGGGTGAATCCGCGGGGAGCACGCTGCTCAGGACGCTGATCCCGGCGTTGGCCATCGCGGCGGGGGGCATTGCGGCCCTGGTCGCGTCGTCCACGGTCGCCGGATCGGTCGCTGCGCGGGGCGCCTTCGATGTGTTCCACGGGCGGGGCCGAAGCTGGTGCTGCGGCGTCGATCTCCATGTAGGACTCGCGCTCGTAGGAGGACTCATCCTCGGGATACGCGGATGAGTCGGAGTCTGCCGGTGCGGTGCTCTCCTGCGTAGGATCGCCGGGCTGGCCAGGTGTGCTACGGCCACGACGACGTCCACGGCGTCCACGCCAGCGGCGGTTTCCGTCGGCTCCGGGAGCGCCCTCGCCTACTTCGGAGGTGTCGTTGATGTCGCGGGGGGCAACGCCGGCGTCGGTGGTTCCTGCGGCTACGCGGGGAGCGTCGGATGCGATGGGGCCACGGTCCTGATTACGGTCGCGGTCACGACCGCCGCGACGTCCACGGCCACCACGGTCTCCGCGTTCGGAGCTGCGCGGGCCAGATTCGGTGCGGACGGCTGTTTCGCCGGACTGGTCGCCGCCGTTGGTGAGGCGCGGTGCGCGGGGTGCTCGGTCTCCGGTGGTGGCGGTATCGAACTCGTCCGGATCCGGTGTTTCTTCCATGAAATCAGTGATGTAGAGGAACGCGTCGCGCTCGAGACCGATGTCGACGAAGCTCGACTGCATGCCGGGAAGGACGCGGGTTACGCGACCGTTGTAAATGGAGCCAGCGAGGGTGTATTCGTTCTCGCGCTCGTAATAGATTTCGGTGAGGGCTTCGTCTTCGACGATGGCCAGACGCGTCTCATGAGGCGTACTGGAGATGTAAATTTCTTTCGACATGGTCCTGCTCTTTCTGCCCGCTCCGGGTTTGAGGACCGGAGGCTGAGCGGCAGGGCAGGCGAAGAATCGGAGGGGCTCTAGCGTGGTGCTAGGCGCCGCTCATCGAGGGTGCGGACAGGGTGCGGGATCGGGAAGCTGTGTAGACCGATGGGTGCAGGCAGGAGTCGAGACTCAAGGCAGACTGCGTCCAGAGAGCATCTAAAATTGATGCTAACTGGCTTGTAATGAAAGCGATCGGAGACACGAAGGATGCTTCGAGCGAAAATGGGCATGCGGAGTTTGTGGCCAAAACAACCTCAGATCGAACTTGAGGCGGGGCCGTTCGCCATCCGGATGCAATCATTCCCTTTAAACCTGTCCGGCCAACGGATTTGATCTCTCACCTGGCCGGCCTTTTTCTAATATCTTCAAAACTCTAACGCCGCAAACCCGGCGCCTTGCGCCAAAGGGAGCGGGAG